>Ga0316197_10000152_pt1 | contig 51388 bp, 43 predicted proteins | sample OudBiesiAoxic_MG_FD_204939 | JGI IMG/M metagenome (GOLD analysis project Ga0316197, IMG submission 204939) | Coastal sediment microbial communities from Oude Bieten Haven, Netherlands - site A oxic | ecosystem: Environmental > Aquatic > Marine > Coastal > Sediment | place: Netherlands... | reverse complement strand
CATCAGATGGCTGAAAGCTTAATACTTGATAGGCGAAGGGAAAGAACATTCCCTCGAATGGTAAAACCAAGACCTCAACGATATGCCAGAAACAAGAATGCCGTTCACCCTTAAGTGAACGGCATTAGCGAATCCGCTCTCTTTTTTTATACTCTAAATAATTTTATATTACATCGACTCTAACTTGGCATATTGAGTCACAAGCCACTTAATCCCTTCGCCATTAAAGGCAACTTGTACTCGCCCTTGTGCGCCAGCGCCTTCAAAATTAATGATCGTTCCTTCACCAAATTTAGGGTGTTTAACTCGTTGCCCTAAAGCATAACCAGTTTCATTAAAGTTATTATTCACAGCTTTTTGACCAAATCGACTGTCAGATGAGCCCTCTTGAGAACCATAGCTACCATAAGATCCAGTTCGACTTACTTTGGCTTTCATACGAACTTCTTCAACACAGTTAGTTGGCAGCTCTTTAATAAAGCGCGACGGTTTGTGGTATTTCTCTTGGCCATACACTCGACGAGTTTCTGCGTAAATAATATACAGTTTTTCCATCGCACGCGTCATACCAACATAACAAAGACGACGCTCTTCTTCTAAACGCCCCGCTTCTTCTGCCGACATTTGACTTGGGAACATACCCTCTTCAACCCCGACCATAAATACTAATGGGAATTCCAACCCTTTAGCACTGTGCAATGTCATCAATTGAACCGCATCTTCAAACTCATCTGCTTGGCCTTCACCTGCCTCTAATGCGGCATGAGTTAAGAAAGCCGTTAAGTCTGTCATCTCTTCCGCTTCTTCTGGCTTATCAAACTGACGAGTCGCTGTTACTAATTCTTCCAAGTTCTCAATACGTGCTTTTGATTTTTCGCCTTTCTCTTGCTCATACATCGTAAACAGACCTGAGTTTTTAATCACTTGGTCCGTTTGTTCATGTAAACGACAGTCACGAGTATCGTCCTCTAATGCATTAATTAACTCAATAAAACGACTTAATGCGCCAGCAGCACGACCTGGTAATACTTGCTCTTCAATCAACGCAAGACTAGCTTGCCACATGGTCGCCCCACGTTCACGTGCTGCAAAACGTACGGTTTCTAGTGTCTTATCACCAAGTCCACGTGTTGGTGTATTTACTACACGCTCAAAAGCCGCATCATCATGACGATTGTTCATTAAACGAAGGTAAGACAAGGCATCTTTGATCTCTTGTCGTTCGAAGAATCGCATACCACCATAAATTCGATACGGCAGTCCTGCTTGAATTAAGGCTTCTTCTAATACACGAGATTGGGCGTTATTACGGTACAAGAATGCTGAATCTTGCAGAGCTCCACCGTTGTCACGCCACTCTTTGATTTTTCCGACCGCAAAGCGAGCTTCATCCATTTCGTTATAAGCAGAATAAATAGAGATCAGATCGCCATCCGCATCTTCAGTCCATAACTTCTTACCCATACGTTCAGTATTGTTACTGATCAGTTCATTGGCAGCGTTTAGGATATTAGCGGTTGAACGGTAGTTTTGCTCTAAACGAATGGTTTTCGCACCCACAAATTCATCTAAGAACTTCTGAATATTTTCGATCTGAGCACCACGCCAACCATAGATAGACTGATCATCATCACCAACTATCATCACTTTACAATCAGGACCCGCCATCATGCGTAACCATGCGTACTGGATGTTATTGGTATCTTGGAATTCGTCGACCAAAATGTGCTTAAAACGTGCTTGGTAATGTTCACGTACGTGTTTGTGATCACGCAGTAGTTCATGAGCACGAAGTAAGATTTCAGCAAAATCAACTAAACCAGAGCGATCACACGCTTCTTGATAAGCGGTATAGACTTTGAGCCACGTTTGAGCGATAGGATCGTTAAAGGTATTGATCTGATGAGGGCGTAAACCTTCGTCTTTCTTACCATTAATAAACCAAGCGGCTTGACGTGCTGGCCAGTTTTTATCATCCAAATTCTGAGCTTTGATCAAACGTTTTAATAAACGCTGCTGATCATCTGAATCGATAATTTGGAAACCTTCTGGTAATTTGGCATCAAGATAATGAGCACGAAGAATGCGATGGCAGATACCATGAAAGGTACCGTTCCACATTCCGCCAGCACTGCCATGCATTAACTCTTCAATACGACCGCGCATTTCTGCCGCCGCTTTGTTAGTAAATGTCACTGACATAATAGAGAAAGGAGACGCTTGTTCGATTTGCATTAACCATGCGATACGATGAACAAGTACTCGAGTTTTACCACTACCGGCACCCGCAAGTACAAGCATGTTTTCTAACGGAGCGGCTACGGCTTCGCGCTGTTTGTCATTAAGACCATCAAGAAGAAAAGAAACGTCCATCACATCACACTGGTTATTTATACATGTGAGTGAAGTATATACTGAAATGAGGTGAGACCCAACCTAGAGGCTGGATTTGCTTTTGAATTGAACGAAGCTAGACAGAGTAACCGTTTAGCTTTGCTATTTTAAAATATATTAAGAGCTTACTACGCCTGCTTTGATTTACACTGCTGTTGACCACTGCGATAAGAAAGTACTGACGCTTCTTTAGCTTCGCTGTAAACCACCTCATAAAACTGAGGTAAATTGAAGTTCACTTTATCAGGAACATCTAAATCAATATTATTGCGACTTGAAGTGTAATAATGATTAATGCTGTTTACCATGTCATCTTTGCTGCCATAACACTCATGATAAATCTCAACCTTATTCTCTTCATCTAATACGTAAATATTAAAACCATCTTCATGATTATCCGCATCATCAAAGAAGAATTGAATCAAGCCTTCACTTGCAAACGAATCCACCACATCAGGGATCACAATACCAGAACTCTCACCTAAAGGAATTGTCGTTGAACCAATCGCTTTATTAGTTGAGATACTTGAATAAAATTGTACTGAATCTTCTAATTTCTGAATCGATACACCACGACGCTCAAAGAATAGACCATACATAGTTGAACCTATTTTAATGCCTTTAAAACGACGACGTTTTTCGTTATTTTCAACAGGCTTTAGACGAAGTTCAATACACTCAGCCAATAGCTGGTAAATGTTATTACGAATGATGCCACGCATTTGTTTACTGTAGCAAAACACGTCGACAGATTCAGGGCGAGCTGCATCTTGGTGCATTTTACATAGTACTGTTTTTAGCGCATCTAAAATGGCCGTTTCACCACTGAAGTTAAGCGTTCTCACTTCATGCCATGAATTTCGGTAAACCAAATCAACGCTACCGATCAAATTATTTTGATTGCTACCACAACTGAAAATATCAGCATCCACCTGATTCATACGTTCTGGTTTCATCTTCAATGTTTCTGTCGGATCACTTTCTAAATTTATGAAAATAGATAATTGGCGTACTTCACAAGGGCTACCTAACTCTTCTTTTGTCGGCTGTGGCATGTTAACTGAGAAGGTATTTCTTAGGTCGCTCACCATTTGATAGAACTTATCAATGTTTAAATCAGCCTGACGAACAACCGCATCTAACCGCGTAGATTCTGTTAGCAAGCCATTAAAGAATGCCCATGCCACTAGCTTACTTAAATATCGGTTATGCTCTAAAAACTTAGCACCCATTAATTCTTTGGCAATTAATGGTTGCTTATAGACATACCAACCTGCTTTGTTAATACCGCTTTCTTGTACTTCAATAAAGCTTAAATCCGCTTCATGCAAGTCTGGAGAAATTTGTGGGTTTAGTAACGTCACCTTACCTGGAAGTTCTTCAAACGCAGCGTAAAGCTTACGAGCAAGAATACTAATATCTTCAGGGCTAATCGACGACGTTATGTCATTATTACGCGCAAAACGGATCAAGTTACGATAACTTTGCATTAATGCTTCTAGCAGATCGTTATGCGATTTTTTAACTTGTTCCACTTTCCAGGTACGACGAGAATCAAGCTCGACGATCGTTGCTTGAGACCATCCCCACTGAGACGTCAGTTCGGTTAACGCTTTGCGACGCCATTCAACAGAGCCTTGCCCTTGTCGACGTGACAGTTTTTCATGTGTTTTAAGGTAAAAACTGCGACGGACCAACTCTAGACGAGAAGCGTCATTAGTTCGCTCAAGATAACGCGTCACTTTTGCAAGCATCAGATAATACGCATCCATCCCATAGAGATCAGGCTCATCGGCAAAGAAACGACGTTTACTATCAATACTTAATAATTGTGTGTGTGGGTATTCCCAAGAGTAAGCTTCCAGCAAGATCGCTTTTAATACCGACTTAAATGGTGAGTCGATACTCTTATAGAGTTGCCATAGGCTAGAACCAAAGTACTCTTCTGCTGGGATATGATTAAGGCGTCCAAAATCAATCCACTGATCTCTTTGTATGACTCCCTGGGCACATAATTGCTCAACATATTCATCATAGCTCTCTTCCATTTCTGGAGGAATAATTTGCCATAATAGTTGCTGCCCACCAAGACATACAGCTGTACGGTAGAACTCATCTAATAATAATAAATGCTGCGAAGAACCACAATTATCACCTGTCATCTCTTCAGAATAGGCCTCACGAAAACGATTCTGTTCCATTAAGAAAAAATTCGCTTCAATGTAAAACTGTTCTGCCCACTCGGTCAAAGCATCGCACTTCTTCTGCAATAATGCTTTTTTATCTGCGGGAAGGTTTTCTGGAATACAGACCCAAATATCAAGGTCACTGCCAATAGTCTGGCCAATAGAAGAGGTACTACCCATAGAATATAAACCAAGAATGTTGCCTTGGTTAGAGGTAGATAAAGGATAACGAAGCGTCAGTTGAGCCATCCACTCACGCTGCTTTTTATTTGCCTGAAACTGTTTAATACCACTAGGTGCACCTTCAACAAAACCCGGAAGCTCCGAATGATTGAAATGCAATAGCAACGGCAATTGATGGAAGATCTCTTGCCCAAGTGGTTTCATTAATGCTAATGCACGATCTATACGCTGTTCAGTAAGGCGTTGTTGTCGAGCGATTAATGTTTCAATATAGGTTTGCAAATAGAAAGCCTAGTTTATCTTTGTCATCAATGATGATGGTTAATATTGGATAGCATTCGTCCAATACCGACTATAAAACGTGATCAAGATAACACTTTTCATTACTGGCGTAAAGTTCACTCATAGCTGTAGTTATTTGGTGTCATCGGCGTTTGCGGTGTCGTTTTTAACCTATAATCACACTGTTGTCATCCTGTATTTTCACCTCACCCTCAAGTAGTGGTAGGATAAGGGAATTATTTTGATCGGATACTACTATGTCACAGCAATTACCAGTTCGAATTGCCACTCGTAAAAGCCCTCTGGCTCTATGGCAAGCCCACTTTGTTAAAGATGCACTGCAAACGCTTCACCCAGGTTTGGAAGTAGAATTAGTTACTATGGTAACTAAAGGTGACATCATTCTTGATACACCATTAGCAAAAGTTGGCGGAAAAGGATTATTCGTTAAAGAACTTGAAGTTGCGATGCTAGAAGGCCGTGCAGATCTTGCGGTTCACTCAATGAAAGATGTTCCTGTTGAGTTCCCAGAAGGCTTAGGCTTAGTGACAATTTGTGAGCGTGAAGACCCACGCGATGCATTCGTATCTAATACTTACACTTGTATTGAAGACTTGCCTGCGGGATCTGTGGTTGGTACATGTAGCTTACGTCGTCAATGTCAGTTACAAGAAGCTCGTCCAGATTTAATCATTAAAGAGCTTCGCGGCAATGTAGGTACTCGTCTAAAGAAATTAGATGATGGTAATTATGACGCAATCATTCTTGCCTGTGCAGGTCTTATTCGTCTTGGTCTAGAAGATCGAATCAAAAGCTCAATTGAGCCAGAACAATCTTTACCTGCTGTTGGCCAAGGTGCTGTTGGTATTGAAACTCGTCTAGATGACACTCGTATTCGTGCTCTACTTGAACCACTTAATCACCCAGAAACGGCACAGCGCGTTTTATGTGAGCGTGCAATGAATAACCGTCTTGAAGGCGGCTGTCAGGTTCCTATCGGTAGCTATTCATTAATTGATGGTGACCAAATTTGGTTGCGCGCTTTAGTTGGTGAACCAGATGGCACTATCATGGTTCGTGGCGAAATTACTGGACCAGTATCAGATGCTGAAGCATTAGGCACCCAATTGGCTGAGCAACTACTTAACGATGGCGCAAAAGATATTTTAGATCGCCTATACGCAGACGCTTAACGATGACGATTTTGGTGACTCGCCCAGAGCAAGAGAGCCAAGCACTATGTGATGCCCTGAATCAATTAGGGCATCCTGCTATTTCTCATCCTCTGTTAACGGTTCACCCAGGTAGAGAACTCTCTTTGCTTCCAGCTCTTTTTTCATCACTTTCTGCTGATGACTTTATTATTACAGTAAGTCAACATGCAGTTCAACATACGCAACATTACCTACAACAGCAGCAAAAAGAGTGGAAAAAAGGGGTTAATTACCTTGCGGTGGGTCAAAAGAGCGCTCAATACCTCAGAACCTATATTTCAGATCCAGTACACTTCCCGACACCAAGCGATAGTGAACATTTATTAGCCCTTCCTGTCTTACAGACGGTAGCAGGGAAAAAAGTCATTATCTTGCGCGGAAATGGCGGACGAGACCTCATTTTTGAAGCCCTTGAATCCTTAGGTGCTAAAGTCTCTTATTGTGAAACTTACCAACGCCAATCCACCCCATTTAATGGTTCAATAAAGACCAAAGAATGGAAAAGTAAAAACGTAAATACATTGGTAATCACTAGCGGGGAGCAACTCTCTTTTTTCACCTCGCAATTTACCAATACTGATTTAAACTGGGTATTGAAGTGTCGATTATTAGTACCTAGTGAACGAATTAACCAGCTTGGACAACAACTTGGTTATCAACATATTGAAACGGTTGGCGGAGCCTCTAATTCCGACTTGCTGCACTATCTCAGTGAGCATCATCAAGATGGGACTTTCAAATGACAAAAAATACTAAACCACAGTCTGCAAAAGAAAACGCAGCACCGGTTACTGCGACAGATAAGCCGCAAGAAACACCAAAACAAGAAAAAGCAGTGACGCAACCTGAAGCGCCTAAAAAAAATGATGAATTAGTCGATAAGAAAAGCCGTCGCTTAGGTACTGTCGCAATCATTATTTCTATTGTGCTAAGTGGTGGAGCTTTCTTTACTTCACAACAACAAATGACACAACAGCAAGTTAAGATTGCTAAACTAGAACAGCAATTAAAAAGTGCCGACAGTACTTTTGATGCAAAACTAGTCACAGCGGAGCAACGTATTACTAACCGTGCTGATGAAATCGTTCGCAAAGCAACGGTCTTAATGCAGCAACAAGATAAGAGCATTGCTAGCCTTCAATTGGCTATTGCCGATGTTAAAGGCCGTCGTCCGAATGATTGGTTACTTGCTGAAGCTGACTACTTAGTAAAAATGGCTGGACGTAAATTATGGTTAGAACATGATGTAGTAAGTGCTACTCGTCTAATGGAAAGTGCAGACCAACGCATCTCTGCTTTAAATGATCCAAGCCTAACACCACTTCGCCGTGCTATGGCGAGTGACATATCTACATTAAAAGCGATTCCTCTTATTGATCGTGATGGCTTAGTTCTAAAGCTCAATACTCTTGAGCAACAAGTGAATACTCTACCATTAGCTAATGCGATCCTCCCTGATGCAGAGGCTATCGAGAAAAAAGAAGTATCAACAGACATCAATGATTGGCAATCAAACCTGATGCAATCTTTGAATGATTTTGCAGGTCATTTTATTACTTATCGTGTTCGTGAAGGTAATGTTATTCCTCTACTAAGCCCTGAACAGCACTTCTATTTAAAAGAGAACATCAAGGGGAAATTATTATTAGCTTCTAAAGCCTTGTATCGCGAGCAAAGTGAGGTCTATACAACATCATTAGAAAGCGCAAAACTATGGGCTTCCCAGTATTTCCAACAGGATGATCCTTCGGTTCAGAGCTTTATGACTCAAATTGATTCTCTATCAAAATACAAAGTAGATGTTCGTTACCCACAGAAAATGAAGACTCAAGCACTACTGTCTGACTTTATTTCTGAGCGTCTGCGCCGTAATGTTCAAGCAATTGGCGAATCACCAGCGCAAGATAAAAAAGCAGAAGTGGTAGAAGGAGATAAATCATGATCCGACTCCTTCTTCTAGCCATCGTCTTAGTCGGTGGATTAATTGTAGGTACTACATTTGCTGATCAGCAAGGTTATGTCCTTATTTCTATCGCTGAAACTACCATTGAGATGAGTTTAACGACCTTAGTTATCTTTATCGGCGCCTTGATAGCTGGCCTATTTGTACTTGAAATGATAGTGAAGCGAATTCTATCTGTAGGCAGTTTCACCCGCGGTTGGTTCAGTGCTCGTCATTTACGTAAAGCGCGCTATAACACCTTTAAAGGGATGCTAAAGCTACATGAGGGTGAGTGGAAAGAGGCAGAACGCTTAATTACTAAAGGTGGACGCCACAATGATTTCCCATTACTGAACTACCTTGCAGCGGCAGAAGCAGCTCAGGGCCGTCAGCAAATAGAGCAACGAGACCATTACTTAAAAATGGCTTCAGAGCAAGCAGACAGTACACTAGCAGTAGCATTAACGAGTGCTAAATTACAAATGCGTGAGCAACAATATGAAATTGCTCTTGCTACGCTACAGTCTGTAAAAGTGGATTATCCACGTAACCCTGTGCTGCTAGAGCTACTTAAAGAGTGTTATTTAGCACTAAATGAATGGCAACCATTAAAGAATATTATTCACCCTCTCACCAAAGCGAATTTGATCACAGAGCAACAGGCGTTAGAGTTAGAAGAGAAAGCTGAATGTGGATTGATGGAATTCATTGCAACCAATCAAGGCACTGTTGGGTTATTAGATCATTGGAATTCTTTACCTAAAAAGCTAAAGAAACACGTTCCTGTATTAGTTTGTTTAATTAAACAATTACATGCACGTAAAGCGGATTCTGAAGCCTATATTATCTTACGTGATAATTTGAAAAAGCGTAGTGATGATCGCTTAGTTGAACTACTTCCAACCTTAAACTTAGCAGACTATCACCCAGTAACAGTTTTGCTTGAAGAGATGGTTAACCACGACGCTCGTAATCCTGTGGTTCAAAGTACATTAGCTCAACTTTATATGCGTATTGAAAAATGGCAGCCGGCAAGAGAGCACTTTGAAGCAGCATTAGCTATCCGTGAAGATATGTCTGATTATGCGTATTTAGCACGTGTTCTAGATAAACAAAATCACAAGCAAGATGCAGCAAATCTATCCCGTAAAGCCTTAATCATGGTTGGTGATAACGACTAATCTTTGTTAAATAAGACTCATAAAAAATGCCACTCTTTTATTGAGTGGCATTTTTATTTGTATTAACTTTAGCTAAAAATCAAAGCCATACCAAGATAATAAATTAGATAAATGCGAATGCATCACCAAATAATTGCTCTTTCTTCGCTTGTTTTTCTGCCGTGAATTGCTCACGAGCTGCACCTGCCATTTCAAAACGACCTGCAATATAAATATCCATCTCAGCTAGTGAGTTAAAGTCAGATTTTACTGCTTCAAGTACATTACCTGTTTTACCTGTCCAGCCTTCCATTTGTTCTACTACTGGAACAAAGGTAATGTGATCATGTGCTGCTGCAATCGCTTCTATCTCCGCTTTTGCATACAGTTGACGCTCATCACGGCCACCCCAGTATAAGAAGATTGGCTTTTTAATATTTTGACTAATCGTGTGATCTAAAATTGAACGTACGTAGCTAAAACCTGTACCACCAGCGATCAATAGCATTGAGCGGTCGCTGTCTTCACGGATCCATGCTTCACCATGAGGGGCATCGATTTGAATATCTCCACCATTTTCTAGTGCGGCTTTCATTGACTCAACCACCTCACCCGCATAAGCATTGTGCTCAGCAGCACCAATATGGAGTTCAATCTCACCTTCGTGGCGACACGGGCTACTTGCAATTGAGAATGGACGTTTGTCTTTCTCTCCCATCACTACCATTAGGTATTGGCCTGCTTTGAATTCAACAGGTTGTTCTGGGTGAAGTAAGATTTGAAAAGTATTACAAGCCAATGGCTCGATAGACTTTACTTTGCAATTGATTGGCATGACTTTCCTTTTTCAGCTGATACCTATTTAAAATGGTATTTATACGCTGTAATTATTATGTGTATTGAGCATTAAGCTCTAATTATACGGGGAGGATTTACTCTAATAACAGCACTAAATCACTTTTTGCTGTTGCCTGACACGCAAATACCCACCCTTCTTGTTGTTCTTTGTCTGTTAGAAGTGGTTCTAAATCGTACTCTATTTCCCCTTCTAACTTTTTACATAAGCACATGGCACATGCTCCTACTTGGCATCGATTTGGGTAGTTTATCCCTGCGTCTAATGCCGCATCTAAGATGGTTTGTCCTTCTTCGATGCTGAATTCTTTTTGTTGTGGGAGTAGTATTATTTTTTTCATTACACTTAATTTATTGATTTTAATACTTCACTTTATTCAGTGAAATGAAATGTCTTTCCGCAAAAGCAGAATGGATTTAATTGGTGTTGATAGCTTATCGATAACAACAACTGTTTTACTACAAGACATTACACTTCACTAAAATAGTCAGTAAAACAAATTCTTATTTGAAAATACCTAATTCATCCCAAATAGAGTCAATTTTAGCGACCACTTCTGGGTCTTTCTTGATTGGTGTTCCCCACTCACGGAGACATTCAGAGCCCAATTTATTGGTCGCATCTAATCCCATTTTTGAGTGTCCGTGGCCATCTTGCAAAAATAACGTATCTCTTGCAGGGTCCATTCGAGTGGTGACAGCCCAAATAATGTCGTTCCAATCACTCACATTGACATCGTCATCACACACAATAACAAACTTGTTCTCACTAAATTGAGACCAAACGGCTTCCATGATTTTCTTACCATTACCGACCGCTTGCTTATTGATAGAAACGACAACCATGTTGGCGTTGTTATTTTGCAAGTGAATATCGATAATCTCAGGGCACGCTTTGGTAATTTCCGCCAAACATCCTTCAATCTGCTCACTGTCTGTTAGCGTATATTCCACATTAGGTGACAAGGCTAATTCTGCATCCCATTTTTTAGTGATATCTAAGCCCATCTTTGAGCCCAAACCCACTACTGGTGAAGCAAAATCTAATGAATCAATCGGAGTATTTTCTATCATTAAACTATCACGTGATGGGTCCATATGCTGAGACATTGCTGCAGTCACTTGTGACCAATCTCGTGCGTTAACATCCTCATCGCACACCAATACAAACTTGGTGTACATAAACTGACGTAAGAACGACCACACGCCCATCATCACGCGTTTGGCATGTCCCGGATATTGTTTCTTCATCGTCACTACCGCCATGCGGTACGAACAACCCTCTGGCGGTAAATAGAAATCAATAATTTCAGGAAACTGCTTTTGTAAGATCGGCACAAACACTTCATTTAATGCCACACCCAATACTGCGGGTTCATCTGGCGGACGACCGGTATAGGTACTGTGATAGATAGGATCTTTACGCATCGTAATATGAGTAACAGTAAATACGTGATGCTTTTCAACTTCATTGTAGTAGCCAGTGTGATCACCATAAGGGCCTTCATCGGCAAATTCTGTTGGGTCGATATAGCCTTCAAGTACAATTTCAGCACTGGCAGGGACTTCTAAATCGTTACTAATCGACTTAGTAATTTCAGTTCGACTACCTCGTAGAAGACCGGCAAACGCGTATTCAGATAAGGTGTCAGGAACTGGCGTTACAGCACCAAGAATAGTCGCGGGATCGGCACCAAACGCCACAGAAACAGGGAAAGGTTCACCTGGATTCGTTTCCATCCAGTCACGTAAATCAAGCGCACCACCACGGTGAGCAAGCCAACGCATGATGACTTTATTTTTGCTGAGCTTTTGCTGGCGATAAATACCCAAGTTCTGACGTTTCTTATTTGGGCCTTTCGTGATGGTTAAACCCCACGTTAATAGCGGTGCGACATCATCTGCCCAACAACTCATTACGGGGATTTTATCTAAATCAACGTCATCACCTTGCCAAACAATCTGTTGGCAATTTGCCTTACGAATATTTTTGGTTGGCATATTCAATACTTGTTTGAATACTGGCAGTTTATCTAAAGCATCTTTAAAGCCCTTTGGTGGCTCTGGCTCTTTTAGATACGCTAATAATTTACCCACTTCACGCAGTTCAAGGACATCTTTACGACCCATACCAATCGCAACACGCTCAGCAGTACCAAATAAATTCGTTAATACAGGAATATCGTAACCGATAGGGTTTTCGAATAGCAATGCAGGACCACCCGCTCGTAAAGTACGATCGCTGATCTCTGTCATTTCATAATGAGGGTCAATGGGGTGTGAAATGCGTTTTAACTGTCCGATCTGTTCCAAGTGATCGAGAAAATCACGTAAATCCTTATATTTCATCGCTATCTACTGTCGTGAAGTTTGAATCAATTATACCCAACCCAATTCAAACTCACACTCTCTATTTATTTAATGCTAGATAGATCAATATTAGCGCTGTGATAACGCAACACTTACATGCTGTCTGCGTACTTTATTACGTGTTGTTGATAAGTTCTCCAACCAAGACGCATGTCCATAATTAGCTAAATGCATCGCCACCGCACCACCATCTTGAATATGGTCAATCTTTGCAAGTAAAAAGGTTTGAACCTCTTTAGGAAGTGGATGAAGTTGTGCCAATGAAGCAAAAGCACTCTGTTTTAAAGAAGGATTATTCGTCGCTGCAATAATTTGTTGAGTTGCAAATGGCTCTGGTGCAACAGCTGCTAAACGATCGAGCTCAGCAATACTGTGTTGATCAGTACGCATTTTCCATAAAATCTTATACACATCAGCACTTTGAGATAACTGTGCCAAACGTACCATTACTTCGGTTGTTGGCAACCAAACAGATAAGGGATCGTCAGTTATCTGAGCAACAAGATACCCTAGGGCTTCCGGGGTTAAACTGTCTAATTCAGCGAGAACAATTGACTGGCGAACTCGTACTTCATGCGGTTCACCTACTAGCCATTCAGATAGAACTAAGCGATGCTCTTCAGCTGCAAGAATAAAATCTAATACTTTTTGATCTTTTGACATCTGATTTAAGACACGAGAGGCAATACTAGAATAGTCAAAAGCAAGTTTAGTTACCACATAACCATTACCTTGCTCTTTAATAGTATAAGCTGGATGAATAAATAATTGTTCTTTAAGCCAAATAGTTCCTTTAGGGCTTAAGATCTGATTTTTCTGCTCTATTTTCTGTACCAACATGAAACGTACCGCTTCTTGTTGTGGCATAGAGAGACGATTGAGGGAAAAATTAAGTGTAATGATGTCACCATCAACTAAATATTGATGTAATTCATCGACCTTCTTATTGAGTTGCTGATCAACCAGTAAACGATTAACAAAACTAGGTTGAACTTCAGATGCTGATACTTGACCAGCCAGCAAACTTGCTGAGAGGAGGATCGATGCTAACAGTCCTTGTCGCATATGTTACTCCTTTAATGAACTAAGTAGATATTCCTTATATCAGCTTAGTACAAATGATGATGCCGTCAAATTAACAAATAATCAACAAAAAACGCCACCTAGATAGGCAGCGTTTCATTATTTATTGATCTCAGTACCAATAATTGAGTTAAATATCAGTTACTGGCGACGCATCGCATCAAAAAACTCATTATTAGTCTTAGTCATTGATAGCTTATCAATTAAGAATTCCATTGCGTCAGTTTCGCCCATTGGGTGAACAATCTTACGCAAGATCCACATTTTCTGTAGCTCATCCGACTTAGTTAGAAGCTCTTCACGACGAGTACCAGAACGATTAAAGTCGATAGCAGGGAATACACGTTTTTCCGCAATTTTACGGTTTAGGTGTAATTCCATGTTACCTGTACCTTTAAACTCTTCGTAGATAACTTCATCCATTTTAGAGCCAGTATCAACAAGTGCCGTTGCAATGATAGTTAAACTACCACCTTCTTCAACGTTACGTGCTGCACCAAAGAAGCGCTTAGGACGGTGTAATGCGTTTGCATCAACACCACCAGTAAGAACTTTACCAGACGATGGGATCACGGTGTTGTATGCACGAGCAAGACGAGTAATTGAATCCAACAGGATAACTACGTCTTTTTTGTGTTCAACAAGACGTTTTGCTTTCTCGATAACCATCTCTGCAACTTGTACGTGACGAGACGCTGGCTCATCAAACGTTGATGCAATAACTTCACCTTTAACTAGGCGTTGCATCTCAGTTACTTCTTCTGGACGTTCATCAATAAGTAGAACCATTAACTCACACTCAGGGTGGTTATAAGCAATACTTTGAGCAATGTTTTGAAGTAGCATTGTTTTACCCGCTTTTGGCGGAGCAACAATCAGACCACGTTGACCACGGCCAATCGGTGATGCTAAATCAAGAACACGTGCTGTAATGTCTTCTGTTGAACCATTACCACGTTCCATGCGTAAACGATCGTTCGCATGTAAAGGAGTAAGGTTTTCGAAAAGAATTTTGTTACGAGCATTATCAGGACGATCATAGTTAACTGCGTTTACTTTAAGAAGAGCAAAGTAACGTTCGCCATCTTTAGGTGGACGAATCTTTCCAGCAATCGTATCACCAGTGCGCAAGTTAAAGCGACGAATTTGGCTTGGAGAGACATAGATGTCATCCGGGCCAGCCAAATAAGAACAATCTGCTGAACGAAGGAAACCAAAGCCATCTTGAAGAATCTCAAGAACACCATCTCCAAAGATGTCTTCACCGCTTTTCGCATGTTGCTTAAGGATGGAGAAGATGATGTCTTGTTTTCTTAGGCGCGCTAGGTTTTCTAGGCCTAATGATTCGCCAAGAGCAACAAGATCCGATACAGGTCGGTTTTTTAGTTCAGTAAGATTCATAGTGGTAGGTAGTTGTTTAGTCAAAATCAGATTCTATCTTTAGTTGATTTAAGAATGGATGACCTTCGAGCTCGGTCAGAAATGAAATCGTATGAATTACGCGCGATAAATTATCACTTATTCGCATTTTAGTCTAGGGCTTGGCCCTGATTTCTAAGCTTAGCTTAGCTTAGATAAAACAAAACCGCACATAATTTCTCATTACATGCGGTCCTATCTGACTTAATTGCACCCTATATTATAGGTTTGCATCAAGAAACTCTTTAAGTTGAGTTTTAGAAAGTGCACCCACTTTCGTTGCAGCTACACCACCATCTTTAAAAAGAAGTAGCGTTGGAATACCACGGATACCAAACTTTGGTGGTGTTCCTGCATTCTGATCGATATTTAATTTACCAATCGTTAATTTGCCTTCGTACTCGTCAGCAATTTCGTCCAGGATAGGAGCGATCATTTTACAAGGACCACACCATTCCGCCCAGAAATCTACTAGTACTGGGCCTGCAGCATTGATCACACTGTCTTCAAAACCGCCATCTGTAAGCTGCAAAATTTTGTCGCTCATCGTCAACTCCAACGTTAAATTTAAAGGCTGATTTGATGATAACCAGCAAATTGATGCCCTATTTGAATGGAATACGTTTCGTATTGCAAGCTTTAACTGATATTCTATAGCAATGAAAAAGACGCACATCACAGAGCAAAAGTTTGCCGACCTAGGTTTACAGCCTCAGGTCCTTGATGGTTTGAATGCACAGGGGTTCATTAAATGTACTCCTATTCAAGCTAAGGCATTGCCGGTACTGCTCGCCGGCCAAGACATTGCAGGCCAAGCCCAAACGGGTACAGGTAAGACGCTAGCGTTCCTTACTGCTACTTTTAATCACCTACTAACGACACCAGCTCCTGAAGGTCGTAAAATTACGCAACCGCGTGCCATTATCATGGCACCAACGCGTGAATTAGCGATTCAAATTCATAAAGATGCTGAGTCACTGATCGCAAGCACTGGTATCAAAGCCGCACTAGCTTACGGTGGCGAACGTTATGAAAAACAACAACAAGTGATTGAGCAAGGCGTTGATATTTTGATCGGTACTACCGGTCGTATCATCGACTTCTACAAGCAAGGTCACATCGACTTTAAGATGATTCAAGTTGTTGTACTTGATGAAGCCGATCGCATGTTCGATTTAGGTTTTATTAAAGACATTCGCTTTATCTTCCGTCGTATGCCTGCGCCAACAGAACGCTTAAACATGCTGTTCTCTGCAACGCTATCTTACCGTGTACAAGAGCTTGCTTTTGAACACATGCAAGAGCCAGAACACGTTGTTGTAGAACCGGACCAAAAAACAGGCCATCGTATTCAGGAAGAATTATTCTATCCTTCAAACGATCATAAAATGGCACTTCTTCAGACACTAATCGAAGAAGATTGGCCTGAGCGTGCTATCATTTTCGCCAATACTAAACACAAATGTGAATTAGTTTGGGGACATTTAGCAGCTGATAAACACCGTGTTGGTCTTCTTACTGGTGACGTGCCACAGAAAAAACGTGAGCGCATCCTAGAAGAATTTACTAAAGGTGAAGTTGATATCCTAGTTGCGACTGATGTTGCAGCTCGTGGTCTACACATCCCACAAGTAACTCACGTATTTAACTTCGATTTACCAAACGAAGCAGAAGATTACGTTCACCGTATCGGTCGTACTGGTCGTGCTGGTGAAAGTGGTAATTCAATCAGCTTTGCGTGTGAAGAGTACGCAATTAATCTTCCTGCAATCGAAGAATACATTGAGCATTCAATTCCACAATCTGATTACGACTCTTCTGCATTATTAGAAGATTTACCTGCGCCGATACGTCTACAGCGTCGTCCGCCACAAAATCGTCGTAACGGAAGCAACAATGGTCAACGTCAAGGCGGAAATCGTAAGTTCTCTCGTCCACGTCAACCTCGTAGCCCTCAAGCTTAATTTGAGTTCTATGATAAGAAAATAAAAGGATGTTATGAAAAGTTCAACAATATCACCTATGTATGCCGCCATTGATTTAGGCTCCAATAGCTTCCATATGCTTGTTGTGCGTCATATAAATGGTAGTGTGCAAACCATGGCTAAAATCAAACGTAAAGTACGTTTAGCTGCTGGATTAGATAAAAACAACACACTCAGCCATGAAGCTATGCAGCGTGGGTGGGATTGTTTGAGCTTATTTGCAGAACGTCTGCAAGACATCCCTGTAGAAAACATTCGCATTGTCGGCACCGCAGCATTGCGTGTAGCAACCAATGTGGATGTCTTCTTAGAAAAAGCCAATCAAATCTTAGGTCATGATATTAATGTGATCGAAGGCGAAGAAGAAGCTCGTATGATTTACCAAGGAGTTGCGCACACTTCTGGTGGTAATGGCCGTCGACTGGTTGTTGATATTGGCGGTGCAAGTACTGAACTGATTATTGGCGATGGTTTTGAAGCACAAGCACTCACAAGCCTAAAAATGGGTTGTGTCACTTGGCTTGAAGGCTACTTTAAAGACCGTGCATTAACTAAGAATAACTTCGATGCGGCCATTACTGGCGCAAAAGAGACACTGGCTCCTATTTTACAGCAATATACCGATCTTGGTTGGCAAACCTGTGTAGGTGCAAGTGGTACGGTTCAAGCATTGCAAGAAATTATGTTGGCGCAAGGCATGGACGAGGTTATCACCTTAGCCAAGCTTAAGCGCCTTCAAAAACAAGCCATGCTGTATGAACATTTAGAAGAATTAGATATTGATGGATTAACTCTGGAGCGCGCTTTAGTGTTCCCAAGTGGTTTATCCATTCTTATCGCTATATTTGAATTATTAAATATCGATTCGATGACATTGGCCGGTGGCGCTCTGCGTGAAGGCTTATGCTATGGCATGATCGAGGCTCTTCAATACGATGAGGTGTGTAAAAGAACCATCTCAAGTATTCAGCAACGATACCAACTCGATACCGACTACGCTCAACAAGTGACTAATTTAGTTGAACAACTTGTCGCACAATGTGGTGATGATTGGTTAATTGAACCTCAAGCTTTACCATTATTAAAAACAGCAACTCAGCTTCATGAATTAGGTATGTGTATTGATTATAAAAAAGCAGGTGAGCACTCTGCTTACTTAATCAACGCATTAGACTTACCCGGTTATACTCGCGCTCAAAAACACCTATTAGGTGAATTACTGCGCCGTTATCGCGAACAGTTTTCTGCTATGCCAACTCAGCATGCTGTTTCAGATTTATCAGCTCAACGTATGTTACGCATCCTACGTTTAGCGCTTATTTTAACCCATCGTCGAGATGTATCTTTGGCCCCAATCGTTACTCTTTCTAAAAAAGAAAATGTTTTATCATTATCGATTGATGAGGAATGGCTAGTTAAAAACCCGCTAACAAGAGCTGAGTTGGAAATTGAAGCGGATAAGCAGACGAATATTGGTTGGGATTTGGTTATAGATGCTAGGGACTAGATTTTAGGGGCGAGTAAGTGCCTATACGCTTCGCTAACTAGAGGCTAGAACGCTTCGCTTCTATAAGAGCAAGTGCAGCTATTTAAACTAATTCTAGGTTTCAGGTTTCAGGTTTCAGGTTTCAGGAAAAATAAAAGCATGATGATTAACTAAAATCATCATGCTTTTTTTATTTCTTAGAAAAGAGCTAACAGCACTTAATTCTGCTCTTATAGTTTCTAGTCAGCGCAGCGTATAGTCTCTAGTTAATACCAAAGCTCACCACACCCACCTCTGAAGCCTTTAAGCGAAGCGATCTGAATCCTGCTCTTACTTCTTCTCTTCCGCCAACCACTCTGCTACATCTTTCGCAAAGTAAGTTAGGATGCCATCAGCGCCTGCACGCTTAAAGCATAATAGCGATTCCATCACCGTATCACGCTCACTCAACCAACCATTCATAATAGCGGCCTTGTGCATCGCGTATTCACCCGATACTTGGTAAGCAAACGTAGGAACTTGAAGTTCAGTTTTAACACGACGAACGATGTCTAGGTACGGCATGCCTGGTTTAACCATAACCATGTCTGCACCTTCATTGATGTCCATTGCAACTTCATGAATTGCTTCATCACTGTTGGCAGGATCCATCTGGTAGTTCTTTTTATTACCACCTTTCAGGTTCGATGAAGAACCAACAGCATCACGGAACGGGCCATAGTAGCAAGACGCATATTTTGCAGAGTACGCCATAATTTGCGTATGAACGTAACCCGCTTTTTCTAGCGCTTTTCGGATCTCACCAATACGACCATCCATCATATCTGACGGAGCCACCACATCTGCACCCGCTTCAGCATGCGATAATGCCTGTTTAATCAGAACTTCTGTCGTTACGTCATTCATCACGTAACCGTCTTCATCAATAATGCCATCTTGACCGTGAGTCGTGAATGGGTCTAATGCGACATCAGTGATAACACCTAGCTCAGGAACGTGTGCTTTTAACTCTTTCACAGCACGCTGAACTAAGCCTTCTGGATTGTGAGCCTCTGCTGCACATAAGCTTTTCGCATCTTGAGAAACAACTGGGAATAAAGCAATCGCAGGGATACCTAAATCATATAAACGTTGTGCTTCTTCAAGTAATAAATCAATCGATAAACGCTCAACACCTGGCATTGAATCTACCGTTTCACGACGGTCTTTACCCATAAGTACAAACATTGGGTAGATTAAATCATTAACGGTTAGTTGGTTCTCAGCCATTAGACGACGGCTAAATTCATGCTTACGCATACGACGCATACGACGGTTTGGAAACGCACCTTGAATGGATACAGACACACTGAGCTCCTTTTGTATTTATGATGCGATCAATATATACCCATCGCCTTTTGAATCCAAATTTTCTTAGAGATCTGATTTTTACGAGTAACTTGGTATGATAGAAAATATAATTTTAATAAAAGAGCCTTAATGATGATTGATACCCACGCTCATATATATGCGAAAGAATTTGATGAAGACCGAGATTTAGTCGTTCAACGTGCCTTAGCACAAGGTATTGACCAAATTTTATTACCAAATATCGATTTAGAATCTATCGAACCAATGTTAAAAACCGAAGCTGCCTACCCTGATGTTTGTCGCTCGATGATGGGATTACACCCTTGCTATGTAAATGCTGATGTTAAGCAAACGCTAGCAACTATCCACTCTTGGTTTGAGAAACATAACTTCATTGCGGTAGGTGAAATAGGTATTGACCTATACTGGGACAAAACCTTTAAAGCTGAACAAGAGATGGCTTTTATCACCCAACTAAACTGGGCAAAAGAGATGAAGTTGCCTGTTGTTATCCATACTCGTGATTCTATTGAAGAGACATTAAGCCTTCTAAAACAAGAACAAGATGGCTCGTTATCAGGTACTTTCCACTGCTTTGGTGGTTCAGTTGATGAAGCAAAAGCAATTAATGATCTAGGCTTTCATCTTGGTTTAGGCGGTGTTTCTACCTTTAAAAATGGCGGAATGGATAAAATAATTCCTCATCTGAATATGGATTACTTAATTCTAGAGACCGATTGCCCATATTTAGCACCTGTACCTCACCGTGGTAAGCGTAATGAGCCAGCGTATACACAATTAGTTGCTCAACGTGTGGCTGATTTACGTGAGATAAGCTTGGCGGATGTGGATGCGATTACGACGGCGAATGCGAAAAGACTTTTTGGGATTTAAGAGAAAAAAAAGAGGTTTCAGGAAGAGCCTATACGCTTCGCTAACTAGAGACTAGACCGCTTCGCTTCTATAAGAGAAAAATCTGATTCTTTAACGCTGTTATTCCAACGACACAACACTCGCTCTTATAGTATCTAGTTAGCGCAGTGTATAGTTTCTAGCTAGTATAGATAAACTCATCACACATACCCCTGAAACCTTTAAGGGAGCTTGCGACCGATCTGAACCCTGCTTTTTTATTTTGCTCCAAACAAGAAAAACCCCGCTAGACTCTCGTCTAACGGGGTTATAACTTTACTCGCAGCAATCCGGCTACTAATGGTGCTCCATGCATCAAATCCTTGATAGTATACTGAATCCTTCAGTGTATTCCTTTCTCGCTATCCTAGCGGTGTCCTTGATCTTATCCTGATCCGTTAACAATCCGTAGTTAACTCTCTTCGCTTGTTCCTTGAGCGGTGTCCATTACATCATCCTGATGTGCAGTCCTTTTACCTCAATCCTAGAGGTGTCCATTGTCTTTCCTTAGTAGCAACCATCCTAGTTACTATTGCGTCCATTCAATGTCCATTTCGCTATCCGTGCCGATTACTAATCCTAAGTAACCGAGTGCCTCATCCTGAAGCGTACCAAATCCTTGGCTAGTTCCTGTTCCGTGTCAGTATCCTTCCGACACCAATAAGATTACGCTTTTCATTATTTTCAGCAATAGACTAAGTTCAAACTTTTGCAAAAATAATTATCTTACTTTCAACAAAATAAATTAAATAAAACAATATCAATAACTTAAGTTAAAACAAGTTGAGTTTACCCATGAATAAAGTGAAAAAACGCACTTATTTGTGAGAGATCTCGCACACGGGTCATGGGGTTTTAGGAATAAGGATTCAGGAAAAGACTATACGCTGCGCTAACTAGAGGCTAGAACGCTTCGCTTCTATAAGAGAAAAATCTGATTCTTTAACGCTGTTATTCCAACGTCACAACACTCGCTCTTATAGTATCTAGTTAGCGCAGCGTGTAGGCCTTTGATCTTCCTCGCTCCTCGAGCGAAGCGTCTTCGCCTCTCGTCCCTGCTCTTTTACTTTGCCCCAAACAAGAAAAACCCCGCTAGACTCTCGTCTAACGGGGTTATAACTTTACTCGCAGCAATCCGGCTACTAATGGTGCTCCATGCATCAAATCCTTGATAGTATACTGAATCCTTCAGTGTATTCCTTTCTCGCTATCCTAGCGGTGTCCTTGATCTTATCCTGATCCGTTAACAATCCGTAGTTAACTCTCTTCGCTTGTTCCTTGAGCGGTGTCCATTACATCATCCTGATGTGCAGTCCTTTTACCTCAATCCTAGAGGTGTCCATTGTCTTTCCTTAGTAGCAACCATCCTAGTTACTATTGCGTCCATTCAATGTCCATTTCGCTATCCGTGCCGATTACTAATCCTAAGTAACCGAGTGCCTCATCCTGAAGCGTACCAAATCCTTGGCTAGTTCCTGTTCCGTGTCAGCATCCTTCCGACACCAATAAGACTACGCTTTTGGATTTTTTCAGCAATAGACTATTTCACTCTTTTTGCAAAAAAAAATACTTATGATTTAGGGTACAAACTCAAATACATTCAAATCAACAACTTAAGAAGCTAAAGGTGAGATGTAACTATAGATTAAACGTAAAGTCGCACTCTCTTGTGAGAGATCTCGCACACGAGATTTCCACTTTATCTCTACTTACTCTTACTTTGCTAAAACTATAACGTGATCATGGTCACCCTATTTCTAATGAAAGCTAAAACAACAACCTGAACAAAGCACCATCTCTGTTCAACGGGTTTAATACTAAGCAATTTATAAAACATATAGTATTAGGTTAATTATCCATTATGTAAATAAACCACCAAGAAGGCATTATGAACTTATCCCGCTTTATTAGTATCCGTCAGCAATTCCTTCTCTTAATGGTTATTCTAACTATTGGAATTATTACTATAATCTCAATTAATACCCAAGTTCATAATACCAATAACCAACATCTCTCTTCTTTAGAAGAGCAATACTATCCCGCATTGGAGATCATCGTTCAGCTCAATGGGACCTTGCCCCAACTGACCCAGCAGTTTGAAACCGCAATCTTAACGGGAGAAGAAGATGCTCTAGAGCAAGCAAGGGTATTATCCGACAGTATGAATACTGACATTCGAGAAGCAAAAAACCTCTTACCTCATCAAACTCAAGAATTACGTAGCATTGAAAACCTTACCCATTCTTATTTTCTTAAAGGTAATGAGTTAGCACTTGATTTTATTACCCTCTCTAAAAGTATGTCTGAGTTATCTACGCAAGCAGATAATAATTTAAAACTACAAAAAGAGCTCTCTGAGAAACTTCAACGATTCCAACAAACATTACAAGATCAAGTATTCTCAATGATAAGTAATGCTCAAATAGGAGCAAAAAATGCGGCAACTAATTCCATTATATCTGGAGTGTTCGTTGTCCTGTTCTCCATTGGTTTTAGCTTCATGATTTTACGATCAATCAGTCAATCTATCGGTATCGTCACGCAAAGAATGGCTGAAATCTCAAGTGGCGAAGGGGATTTAACGGGTCGTATTCATTACGAAGGAAAAGATGAGGTCGTGGCATTAGTCGACCAAGTAAACTCTTTTATTAGTAAACTACACTCAACGATCTCAAGTACGGTACATAGCATTCATCAACTTGGTGACATTACTAAACAACTTTCTATTAATAGCCAAGATACAAGTAGAAACACAGCAACCCAACAGACGACGATCCAACAAGTCACCTCTTCTATCAATGAGATGCTACAAACAGTTAATCATGTCGCGGATTTTGCAGAACAAGCCTCTCAAGAAGCCAATGATGCTAACAATAAAGCAACCAATGGATTCAGCATTGTACAAGAAACAGCAAGTATCATTAATTTACTCGCGACCGACGTTAAAAATACGACTGTTGTTATTGATAAACTAGAGCAAGACACCAATAACGTAGCCTCGATACTAGACACGATTAAAGGCATTGCAGATCAGACCAACCTTCTTGCCCTCAATGCAGCGATTGAAGCTGCTCGCGCAGGAGAGCAAGGGCGCGGATTTGCTGTAGTTGCAGATGAAGTAAGGACTCTCGCAGCACGAACACAGCAATCAACACAAGAGATCCAAGTCGTCTTAGAAGAGCTTCAAATCGCTTCGAAGTCTGCTGTTGAAGCGATGCATATTGGCTTACATCGAACAGAGGAAGGGGTAACAAGCTCAACATTGGCAGGTAATAGCTTAAAAACGATAACAGATAGAGTCGCTAGTATTACTGTTGTTAATAACCAAATAGCCTCAGCGACCGAAGAACAACGACAAACCTCTCTTATTATTCAAGATTTACTGAATGACTGTACCGATAGTGCAACACAGATGGCCTCGTCTACTGTTTATCTCGATCAAACCAGTGAACAGTTACTGAGTGTGGTTGAGCAGTTAAGTCACTCAACATCACAATTCAAAGTGTAACAATACAAACATAATAAAAATGGAGAACCATTATGACAATTAAGGCTTTTCGCCTATTGCCGATTGCGAGCCTATGCGCGCTTTCTTTTCAAGCTTTAGCAGTAGAATCAACAGATGCTCGCATTTCTGAACTAGAGCAACAAGTATCTGTTCTTACCGAGCAGCAGCAATCAAGTCTGTCTGATCGCTTTCAGTTTAATGGTTTTGCTTCATTAAACCTGCAAACAGCTAATAACAGCGCAGGTTATGCAGGAACAACCAATACACTTAACCTAGATGAAGGTTCTCTGTTTGGGTTACAAACTGTATTCACTGTTAATGACTCAACCTCTGCAACAATTCAATTGGTTAGCCGTGGTACAGAACTTGAAAATTGGACGCCACAGGTTGAATGGGCATTTATTAGCCATCAGTTCAACACTAACTTTACTGGCCGTGCAGGTAAATTACGTCTTCCCTTATTCATGCTGTCTGATTATCTAGAAGTTGGCTATGCTCAACTTGGTGCTCGAGTCCCTCAGGAAGTTTACGGCACTGTTGTAGCAACATCATTTACAGGTGCTGATGCTATTTATGACATTGAGCTTGAAGACAGTAATATTCAACTTCAAGGCTTTGCTGGCTCTCATAACTTAAGCTCAGATAAAACTAAGTTTGAGGTAGAGACTAAATTTGATCAGATTTATGGTGGTGTAATTACTTGGACAAATGATACGGTTACTTTACGTTCAAGTTACGCACAAGCAAAAGTAAGCTCTTCTGACAATTGGAAATCTGGTAATGCAATGATGCCAACCATTGCTAACTCTACATTCGAAGATGATAAAGCTAAATTCTACGGCTTAGGTGCTCGTTATGACGGTGAACAACTGTTTGCGATGTCTGAGTTGACTCGTACTGAAACTAATGGCTTCTATCCTGATGTTGATGCCGCTTATCTAACGCTTGGCTACCGTATTGAATCAGTTACGCCTTACATCACGGTTTCTCGCATGGAAACACAAGATAACCAAATACGTTCAAATGCAAAAAACAGTGCATCAAATCCAATTGATTATGCTGGCGCTGCAATGCAACAGGCACTATTAGATATTGAACGCACAAGCTATAGCATTGGTTCTCGTTGGGATGTATATACCAACATGGCGCTAAAAGCCGACATCACATACATCACAGGCTTTGGCGATACTAACGGTGGTTTATCTGGTGTAGCACAAAACCAAACTATTGATAGCTCGACAATCTACACCATCAAACTTGACGTTGTATTCTAAGGAAAGAGTCATGCTTAAAAAAACTATTTTATTGCTTAGCCTTGTTGTGACGGGAGCTGCACAAGCTGGTGTTGTTGTTGTGGGTAATCCAGCAAGTCCTGAACTTGACGCCTCAACTATCAAGAAAATTTACTTAGGAAAAGCAAAGTCTCTTAATATTGAAGCAATTGATTTAGAAGATGGACACGCGCTAAAAAGTGAATTTCACTCTGCTGTAACAGGAAAGACAGAAGCGCAATTACAAGCATTCTGGGCTAAAAAAGTATTTACCGGTAAAGGACAGCCACCAAAAACCCAACCATCTACAGCACTCGTAAAAAGTGCTGTAGCAGGGTCAACAAACAGCATTGGTTATATTGACGAATCTGACGTAGACAGTAGTGTTAAAGTACTTCTTCGCCCATAAAATATGACATGAGAAGGTGATACATTAGTATTACCTTCTCAACACGTTAGCGCATTGTGATAGGCATCTTTTAATGCATCAATATTACAAAGTACGGCTGATGGTTGAGAATAGCCTTGAATAAAAGGATGAATAGAAAGGGACATGACTAAGGTAGAATAATGCTCTTGTTGCTCTAACGTACATAAATTTAAATTTAGTAAAGTCACTTGTAGTAGCTCAGAATGTTTTCTAATAAAACGAAACTCTAAACGTTTTTTAACTTTACTCTCTCCTACTGCAAGTAGCTCTCTATGCATTAAGATCAGTAACGATTTATTGTTATGCCATAGATCAAGGTAACAACTCACCACATCCATAAGAGTAGCCTCTAACCTTAATTTCAATTGCTCTAATCTACCTTCTAAAAACAATAAAAACTCTTCAAATATCTGACAATAGAGATCTTCTTTAGATAAAAAATAATAAAGAACTAGCCCTGGGCTCACATCTGCACGTTGAGCAACATTTCTTATGGTTACCTTGCTATAAGATCCTTGAGAAAATAAATCTGTGGCGACAGTTAAGATTTTCTTTCTTGTTTTCAGCTCTTCTTGCATACAAACTCTCTTTATAAAATCACCTTCATCTCCATTGAAAGTATAAAAAAGAGAATGCTACCACTGATATTACAATCACATACTTTTTACTTACTTAGCCTTACAAAAAAAAGCACCGATATAATATCAGTGCTTATTAGCTATTAGTTCTTAATCAAGCATTATGCTTCATCTTGTTCCAAATCATCTCTATTTTCATCTCTTACATAAAAGCGCGAGAAGAACAAACCAAACTCAAATAAAATACACATAGGTATAGCAAGTAAGGTCTGAGAAATAATGTCTGGTGGTGTCAGCATCATACCAACAACAAATGCACCCACAACAATGTATGGACGCTTTTGTTTTAATATTTCAGGCGTAGTCGCACCTGTCCAGCACAATAAAATAATGGCGACAGGTATTTCAAATGCAATACCAAAAGCCATAAATAAGGCTAAGACAAAATCAAGATAACTAGCAATATCAGTTGCTACTTGAACTCCTTCTGGCGCAATGGTTGTAAAGAAACCAAATACCAAAGGAAATACAACAAAGTAAGCGAACGATACACCGGCATAGAACAATAGTGAGCTAGAAAATAATAATGGCATGATGAGTTTCTTTTCATGCTTATACAATCCAGGAGCCACAAATGCCCATACCTGGTAAAGAATCATAGGAACAGCAACAAATACCGATGCCACCAAAGTCAGCTTTATGGGCGTGAAAAAAGGTGACGCGACATCAGTTGCTATCATCGTTGCACCTGCGGGTAACCTTTCTACCAAAGGTGCAGATAAGAACTCATATATGTCGTTAGCAAACCAAACTAGACCTAAAAACACCACGATTATGGCAATTAATGCCTTTAATAGACGATTTCTTAGCTCTAGTAGATGAGTTAACAACGGCTGAGAGTGTTCAACTGATGACATAATTACTCTGCTTTTGTTTTAGAAGTTGAATCAGATGCCACCGAAGTTTCTACATCCACTTTTGGAGTGTCTGCTTTCTCTTCTGGTTTTGCATATGGACGAGTGACATCAGCTGCCGCTTGTTTTAACTCTTCAACTGATTTTTTAAGATCAGGCGCCAAGTCTTCCATATTCATCTGTTCTGCTTTACGCAAATTATCTTGTAACTCTTGTATTTTCAACTCTTGAGACAGCTCATCTTTGACGTTATTCGCCATACTTTTTGCCGCACTCACAAATTGAACAACAGAGCGGATCGCTTTTGGTAAACGCTCCGGCCCTAATACAACGAGCCCAACAACAGAGATTAGTATCAGTTCCCAAAAACCGATATCAAACACGTGTTATGCCTGCTCTTTGTCGTTTTGCTTTTGTTTTTCTACTGTTTCTGCTTCTTTTTTCTCTAAGTTTTGAGGAGTAAAATCAGCGTCATCTTTCTTCGCATCTTTTGCTGTATCTTCATCACTTATTGCTTTTTTAAAGCCTTTAACTGCAGAACCCAAATCACTGCCTACACCGCGTAATTTCTTCGTACCAAATAGTAGAATAATAATTACTGCAATAATAAGAAGTTGCCAAATACTAATACCACCCATGCTTGTTTCCTCAGCGTGTTAGGGTTAAAAAATTGCTAATCAGAGTAACGCTTATTGACGATATGCTCGCCAGCTTAATAGCCAAAACGTGACTCCTGTAGCAGCACTAATTGATGCTAACGCAGTAATGTTACTGGTTAATAACACCGCAGAACAAATCAACAGAGTTGCGCCAACATTAAATAGGAATTGTCCTTTCGCTTGTTGTCGCTTACTTTGACGATAACCTGCGTAGAGTTTATCCATTCGTTGATTGAGAACTTTGCCCTGGCGCAAACTGTCATAAACTAAATCAGGTAGCTCAGGTAGTTTTTCTGCCCAGAATGGCGCTTTCTCAGTCAAAGCAGTCATAAAGGCTGCCGGTCCAATCTGTTTTGCCATCCACGTTTCTAAAAACGGTTTAGCCGTTGCCCATAGATCCAGTTGAGGGTAAAGCTGTCGTCCCAACCCTTCTACGTACAATAATGTTTTTTGCAATAATACCAGTTGTGGTTGTACTTCCATATTAAAGCGACGTGCAGTATTAAAAAGATTTAATAACACATGACCAAAGGAGATCTCTCCTAATGGTTTAGCAAAAATAGGTTCGCATACCATACGAATAGCAAATTCAAATTCTTCAACGTTAGTGTCTTCCGGAACCCAACCTGAATCAACATGTAATTGTGCAACTTTACGGTAATCGCTATTAAAGAAACCTAATAAGTTTTCAGCTAAATAACGTTTATCTTCTTTATTGAGAGTTCCAACAATACCACAATCTAATCCTATCCATTGTGGATTATCTGGATTATCTGGATTGACGAAAACATTACCTGGGTGCATGTCTGCATGAAAGAAACTGTCACGGAACACTTGAGTAAAGAATACCGACACACCACGCTCAGCTAATAGCTTCATATTAGTGTTGTTTCTTTCTAGCTGCTCAATATCTGATACTTGAATACCATAGATACGCTCAGACACCATTAAGTGCTCAGAGCTTAAATCTAAAATCACCTCTGGTACATATAACTCTTCACTGCCTTCAAAATTACGACGCAGTTGCATTGCATTACTAGCTTCTCGTCTTAAATCTAGTTCATCCAGTAACGTCTTTTCATATTCATCAATAACTTCAACAGGCTTTAGACGACGAGCTTCAGGAACATTCCGATCAACCAATCGTGCCATGCGATGCATCAAACGAATATCCGCTTCAATCACTGGACGGATATCAGGACGAATAACTTTTAAGACAATCTCACGGCCCGACTCTTTAAGCTTCGCGGTATGCACTTGAGCAATAGACGCAGACGCTAATGGGATTATATCGAAATCAGTAAACCAGTTTTCTAATGGACCACCTAGTGAGAGTTCCATTTGATCTTTAGCTAATTGGCCATCAAACGGAGCAACTTGATCCTGCAATAACGCCAATTGGTCTGCTAAATGAGGAGGAAAGAGATCACGACGAGTCGACATCATCTGACCAAACTTAATCCATACAGGCCCTAGATCTTGCAATGCTAAACGCAGACGCTCACCCAATGGCTTTTCTGGATGCTTGTTTTTAACCCAAAAAAGACCTTTACGTAAACGTTTTGGTAATTGGGTCAATGAATGATCAGGCAATAGCTCATCTAATCCATATTCAAGTTGTACCTTGGTAATATGATAAAGACGTTTCAGCTCTGATGGCGTCATGCGCGCTCCATTGGATTATTGGTTAATAATCGTGTTAAACGTGCATCTAACTCAGATAGTTGGGTTTCAACATCAGACACTTGGTCACAAAAATGTGCAATTTCTAACGGTGCTGGTGCGATTTTCCACTCTTCAGTTAATACTTCTGCAGCATGGCGAGTTTGACGAGTGATTTGATTTTTCACCCAACACGCACTGCTTTTCACGCCACTCACTAACGTATGAGCAACAATATCACCTGTGTATTGGGACAGTTTCTCTTCTATGTCTGGTTTCAACTCAGTGAGTAATGCAGAGAATTTTTGAGCTAGGTTAAGGTCACCTTCAAGCACCAATTTGTCTTGTTTTATTAACTGAGTAATATTATTTTGCTCACGTAATTGCGGCAACACCGCTAAATTTAACGCAAGGTAACAATCTACCTCACCTTCAAATTTAGACAGAATATCAACTTGCTGCTGACTAAAGACAAAAAACAAATCTTTGTTCACTTCATTTAAATGAACATGAATAATTTTGCCTTTTAAGCGCAGTAAAGCAACTTTACTATCCGGTGATTCTTTCAACAGAGTGTTTAATCCTGTTTCCATCACACCAGTTACAAACGGTTCTAATGGCATCATTTTATCCTTTAAAACTTGTAACCACGGTGCAGGGCAACAATACCACCGGTTAGGTTGTAGTAATTTGCTTGTTCAAAACCAGCTTCTTCCATCATGCTTTTTAAAGTCTCTTGATCTGGGTGCATACGAATAGATTCCGCTAAGTAACGGTAGCTTTCAGCATCATTCGCGATCAGTTCACCCATTTTAGGAAGCAGGTGGAAAGAGTACGCATCATAGATTTTAGATAATGGCTCAAGAATTGGTTTTGAGAATTCCAAAACTAATAGACGACCGCCCGGCTTTAATACACGGAACATCGAACGTAAGGCTTTATCTTTATCCGTTACGTTTCGTAGGCCGAAGCTAATCGTAATACAATCAAAGAAATCATCTGGAAATGGTAATTCCTCAGCATTCGCCTGTACGTAATTTACGTTACCAACAATGCCCATATCACGTAATTTATCACGACCAACATTCAACATTGAGTTGTTAATATCAGCTAAAATCACTTGGCCCGTTTCACCAACGATACGTGAGAATTTAGCAGTAAGGTCACCTGTACCACCTGCTAAATCAAGAACTTTATGACCAGGACGTACGCCGCTGCAATCAATCGTGAATCGTTTCCATACGCGATGCACACCACCAGACATAAGGTCATTCATGATGTCGTATTTTGCTGCTACAGAGTGAAATACTTCCGCAACTTTCGCAACTTTCTCGTCTTTCGCGACTGTGGTAAAACCGAAGTGTGTTGTTTCTTCAGGCGCTTGCATCTTGTCCGTCATTTTAAGTCCTCTAGAGATTGTTCGCTGAATCCCAATACTCTGAATTCAACAGCGCTCTAGTCTACTTTATACAAGCTATTATCTCCAAGCGTTTGCATCGTATCTGCATCAAAAGATTGCTCAATAAATTTACGATTTATATCACGTTTTACTTCGACACCTAGCTCCTTAAAGCTTTCAGCCTGACGAATAAGATTGCCACGTCCACTTGCCAATTTATTCATCGCGCCTTGGTAGCTTTGATTGGCTTTATCTAACGAGCCTCCTACCGCTTCCATATCATCGACAAATAAACGCATTTTGTCGTATAACTTACTGGCCCGATCGGCGATTATTTTTGCGTTCTGATTTTGTCTTTCGTTACGCCATAAATTACTGATGGTTCTTAATGCCACCAGCAAGGTTGTTGGACTAACGATAATAATATTCTGCTCCATTGCATCTGATATCAAAGAGGGGTCTGCTTCGATAGCGACTTGGAACGCTGGCTCTACAGGGATAAACATCAAGACATAATCAAGGCTGCGTAAACCATTCAACTTATGATAATCCTTTTTACTTAATCCGCGTAAATGGGCACGAATAGCCATTAAGTGTTCATCAAGTGCATGTTCTTTTTCATTAAAGTCATCACTATTAAAAAATCGCTCATACGCCACTAAAGTCATTTTTGAATCAACTACAACATCTTTCTCATCCGGTAAATGAACGATTACATCAGGGTAAAAACGCTTACCATCTTCATTATCCATACTTACTTGAGTATCGTATTCATGGCCTTCACGCAATCCTGATTCTTGCAACACGCGCGCTAACACAACTTCGCCCCAATTTCCTTGCTGTTTATTATCACCTTTCAAGGCATTGGTCAGGTTTACTGCCTCCTGTGTCATTTTTTCATTCAGCTGTTGTAAGCTACGAATTTCATGCACCAAGGTGTGACGTTCTTTCGCTTCAAACCCAAAGCTGTCATTGACCTGTCTTTTAAATCCTTCTAACTGCTCTTTTAATGGTGACAGCAAGCCCTCTAAACTGACTTTATTTTGCTCATCAACGGTTTTGGTTTTTTGTTCAAATAACTGATTAGCTAAGTTTTCAAATTGCTGCTTTAAGCGCAACTCTGCACGCTCTAACATCTCAAGTTTTTCTTGGCTCGATTTACGCTCTTCTTCATGACGCGCTTCTTGCTCTCGTAACTCTGCTTCTACATTCGAATTGGCTTGGCGTGAAAATTCGAGTTGCTGAGTTAAGAATTCTTTCTCTTTTTGGATGGCTTCAAAATAACGTAGCTTTTCCATTGCTGCCATTAAACGACCATGAGATTGTTTTTGTTCTTGGGCAAGCTTATCTCTTTCGAGATCCAGTTCATCCAACTCACTTTGTTGTTTCTCTAACTGCACATTGAGTTGATTTAATTGAGTTGATGAAAGTTTTTTTTCTGATTCTAATTCATGCTCTAATAAGGCTAATTCTTGTTGATTACGACTTTTTGTTAATACATGCGCAACGGCATAAGCAATGCTTGCTCCCGCAAAACCAAATAATAAGTGTCCACCAAATTGATTAAAAAATTCCATAACTCACTCAATACAAAAACTAATTCTTATAGAATATTTTGATACTGGATAAATGTCCAGTTAACACTATTCGGTAAGCGCAGGTACACTCCAGATCTAAATGGATTTCTAACAGAGAATAATAATGAACGAACGTCGTGCTTTAGGATTTGGGATCGCTGCTGTTTTACTCTGGTCAACGGTTGCTACCGCTTTTAAAATCACTCTAGAACACTTTACTCCTATTCAGATGCTAACGGTTGCCAGTGCAGTGTCTATTTTTGCTTTAGTTGGTGTTGCTGTTTATCAAAACACTTTATCTAAATTAGTCGATACCTTTGTTGCTAACCCTTGGTACTACATTTTATTAGGCGCAATTAATCCACTAGCATATTACTTAGTGTTATTTAAAGCTTATGACTTATTACCCGCCTCACAAGCTCAACCCTTAAACTACAGCTGGGCGATCACCCTCACGTTAATGGCAGCTGTTTTTCTTGGCCAGAAGATAAGAAAGCAAGATTGGGTGGCCTGTGTTTTAGGCTATCTCGGTGTAATTGTTATTGCTACCAAAGGTGATGTTCTGGCACTAGAATTTGATAGCCCTCTAGGCGTTGGGCTCGCATTGTTCTCAACACTGCTTTGGGCTGGTTATTGGATTTTAAATGCTAAAAATAAAGCCGATCCTATTTTAGGATTATTGCTTGGATTCTTAGTCGCTTTACCTGTAGCGATTGGCTTAAGTATTTATGAAGGTGCATCTTGGGGGGATATCCCAATAAGTGGATGGCTTGCTGTCAGTTATGTGGGGTTATTTGAAATGGGGATCACTTTTGTATTGTGGTTATCAGCACTGCGTTTAACTCAAAATACAGCACGTATAAGTAACCTAATTTTTGCGTCTCCATTTATCTCTTTACTACTTCTAGCAAATATCATTGGTGAAGAGATCCACCCATCAACTCTTATTGGTTTAGTAATGATTGTATGTGGATTATTGATACAGCAATTCTATGGTAAGAAAAAAGAACAAACCAAGATGGCTGAAAGTTAAATCAAACATTTTTTAGATTTCTGGCATAAAAAAAGCAGCGAATATTCGCTGCTTTTTATCATTACTTCAATTGCTTATTTACTTGTTAAATAAGCTTGAAAGTCCTCTAAAGAAACCCCTTCTTTAGCCATTTCTTCAGCTAATTTTTTAGTGGTCTCACCCTTACGCTCTTCGATTACCACTTGGAATTGGTAAATAAGATCACGCAAAGTTGGAACAGACACTTGTCGTGCAGCGCTTCGTACTCGTTCTTGGCTTTGATTGCCTAACTCAGACAGAAGCTTACCAAACATTAGTTTTTCTGGTGACTCTTCCATTTGCTCTAGAACACGAGCCATTTCAATAACGGACATCGACATTATGTGCTTGCCTTTAGTATTCAATTAATCATCATCTAAGTATTAAATATACACTGAAAATTACACTAACTGAATATATTAAAAACAAAAGCACTCTTTTTCTATTCAATTTAGATAGTTCATTCACTAATCACACCAGAATGCCAGCGCTGTCCTGTTTTAGTTAATAAAATCAGCAAGCCTGGGATGAGGAGCCACATCATAAGAGTTAAAAGCTGTGCAGAAGGGAGTGCTAATCTTTGCATTGTGCCAACAATGATGCCTGCACCACTCATTTGAAACAACCCTAATAATGCAGCTGCAGTACCCGCTCTATCACCAAAAGGTGCTAATGCCTTACCTGCCGCCGAACCCAGTACCCATGCGAAGCCTACTGACGAGAAGAAAATCGGGATCATAAACGCCCAAGCTTGCTGAATATGTTGGAAACCAAGCATTAATCCGCCAGCGACAATAAGTACGCTCAGGCCAAAAAGTAGTGCTTTTCGGGTTCCGAATCTGATCATGAATTTAGGTGCAGCAAAACACGCCATAATATTAAGCACTGCGTTCACTGCAAACCAGTTAGTAAATTCCTGCATTGTTAGTCCTAACTTATCGATAAGAAAAACCGGAGCAGAAGTAACATAAGCCAAGATAACGCCCATCGCTAACATACATAAGGTTGCGTGAAATAAAAACGTGGGATGCTGCAGTACAGACCAATAGCGAGATGGACTAATTAATCGTCCTGCTTGTACTGTATCTTGGGGTTTTGTTTCTTTGTAATTAATCGCTATTAACGCTAAAGCTACTAGTGCGAAGCCTGCCATAAAACTAAAGTTTGAACGCCATCCAAAGTGAAGAGTTAAATAGCTACCTAAAATAGGTGCTAATGCTGGAATAAAGCAAATTGCCCCATTTAAATAACTGATCATTCGACCACTTTTTTCTGCTCCAAACGAATCGCGAACTGAAGCAAATGCAGCGACCGACGTTGCACAAGCACCAAAGCCTTGCAGTAGTCGAGCAATTAATAGCATTTCCATCTCTTGTGCAGAATAAGCAAGCGCAGCACTCAAACCGTAAATCACGATACCTGTTAATGCAATCGGACGACGGCCATATCGATCCGCTAATGGGCCTGCAAATAATTGACCAAGTCCCATACTAAACATAAACCAAGTAATCGTATCTTGACCTAACGTTGAAGCAACTTGAAATTCACTAACCATCATAGGTAGTGCGGGAAGGTATATATCAATTGCTAATGGGCTAAATAAAACCAAAATAACCATCAGAGTGATAATCTTTCTATCTGATGGTTTAACTAGCGGTGTTGTAGGTTGAGCTGAAACTGGCGTGTGCATGGGTAACTCCTAAAATAGTCAGTAGAGTGTACTCAATTAGAGATATGAACAGAAATGGTTTATATTCAGATCTAACATTCTAGTTTGGAATATCTCTATGTTTTTCGAAAAGCTAACTAAAATCGATTTAAATTTACTTCTTACTCTTCACTTATTACTAGAAGAAAAAAGCGTAACTCGTGCTGCTCAGCGCCTCTGTTTAAGTCAATCAGCCGTTAGTAAAAATCTAGCAAAATTACGAAGCCAATTTGATGACCCTCTCTTTACACGTAGTGCATATGGATTACAACCAACCGTAAAAGCAATTAGTCTCCAAGGGCGTTTACATACTTTATTAAGTCATTTAGAAACAATTACCGAAGAAGCAGAATTTGATCCTCAACGCAGTCATTATCGTTTTCGAGTTGGTTTAGTAGAGAGTACTTATCCATTATTATTGCCACACTTTATGTCTTATATTTTAAATAAAGCCCCTAACGTGATGCTAGATACTCATGCTTGGGATACTGAAACTATTAAAAAGCTGCAATCAGGAGAAATGGACATTGGTATTACAGGGAAAGATTTAGACCCTAAATACGCCAACATTACTATGCAAACACCTGCTGATATTCGCGGGCAAGAGATCTACAGAGATAGCCAAATGTGTTTGGTTCGCCCAAACCACCCGGTGCTAGTTCAAGAATGGACATTAAATACTTACTTGCAGCAACGTCATGTTCAAGTACGCTGTGATGGTAAAGATCAGTGGTTGTTGGATTATAAATTGGCAGAAAAAGGGCTAGAGCGAAGCATTGGAATTATCGTACCTGATTTTAATAGCGCAGCGAGTTTATGTACTCATACTGACTTAGTATTTACTGCTCCTAGTCACTTCATTAAGCTGATTGCAAAACAACTTAATTTGATTGTTTTACCTTTACCAACAGAGTTACCTCAGATGGCCTATACGCTTTTCTGGCATCAACAAAAAGAGAATGATGCTGCTAATTGTTGGCTTCGCAATACTATAATCAGCCACTGCCAAGATTTATCAGCATCAACAATTGCAGATAACGCATAAAAACGATAGGTTATAGCCAAAGAATCAACCCTACTTTCTGCCTCGAAATATACGGACAGAACAATAAAAGGACACTTCAAATGCACCCACAAACGTCTCAACGTATTGAGCAACTTCGCTTATGGCTTGCTCAACAAAATTTCGATGCGCTTATTATTCCACATGAAGATGAGTTTTTAGGCGAGTACATTCCAGAGCATAATGAACGTCTACTATGGGCAACAGGGTTTACTGGCTCTGCCGGTGCTGCTGTTATTACTCAAGATAAAGCAGCTATTTTTGTTGATGGTCGCTATACCGTTCAAGTTCGTAAACAAGTCCCTGCTGATGTATTTGAATATCGCCATCTTCATGAAGAACCATTATTAGAATGGATTAAAGACACATTAGAAACTAATGCAAAAGTCGCTATCGATGCTCGTATGCACACTGCGCAATGGCTAAAAAATGCAACAGCAACCGTTGATGATTATGTAACGCTTGAAGTAATAAACAGCAATCCAATTGATCTTATTTGGGCCGATCGTCCAAAGGTAAAAGTGTCTGACGTTCGCTTAATGGAGCTAGAGCTTGTTGGCCAATCAAGTGCAGATAAACGTAGAGAGATCGCTCAAGAAGTCACAAAGAAAAATGCCGATGCTGCACTATTAACGCAACTAGACTCTATCTGTTGGTTATTGAATATACGTGGCTTAGACGTATCTCGTTTACCCGTTCTTCTTTCTCATGCAATCATTCATGCCGATGAAAGTGTTGATTTCTTCTTAGACCCGACTCGCCTCCCAACCAACTTTATTGAACACGTTGGTCAGGGTGTTCGAGTTCATAAACCAGAAGCGCTTGAATCTACCCTTCAATCACTTTCTGGCCAAAAAGTACTTGTTGATTCAGCAACATCAAACGCATGGATGTCGTTAGTCCTTACCGAGGCAAAAGCTGAAATCATTGAAGCTGCTGATCCGTGTTTATTGCCAAAAGCCGCAAAAAATGAAACAGAAAAAGCAGGAATGAAAGCTTGCCACGTTCGTGATGGTGCTGCGATGGTAAAATTCTTAACATGGTTTGACGCCGAAATCGAAGCGGGTAACCTACATAATGAAGCGGTTCTTGCTGACAAACTTCAAGGCTTCCGTGAAGAAGATAAAACACTGGTCGATCTAAGCTTTGATACTATCTCAGCAGCTGCTGGCAATGCAGCAATGTGTCACTACAATCATGAAAACCAGCCAGAACCAGGTAAGCTGCAAATGAACAGTTTGTACCTTGTTGATTCAGGTGGTCAATATCCTGATGGCACAACAGACATCACTCGCACACTCCCTGTTGGTACACCAAGTGATGAAATCAAACAGCAATTTACTTTGGTATTAAAAGGTCATATTGGTTTAGCTTCAGCTCGATTCCCTAAAGGTACCTGTGGTCACCAATTAGATATCCTTGCTCGTCAACATTTATGGGCACAAGGCTACGATTACGATCACGGTACTGGTCACGGTGTTGGTCATTTCCTAAGTGTTCACGAAGGCCCTCAAGGGATTTCTAAGAAAGTAAATACCGTTGCTCTACTTCCAGGTATGGTGCTATCTAACGAACCAGGTTATTACCGTGCTGATGAATTTGGTATTCGAATTGAAAACTTAGAGCTTGTAGTTGAGATTGAAACTAAAGGAGATTTCTCTGTACTTGGTTTTGAATCATTAACACGCTGCCCTATAGATAAGCGTCTAATTAATGTTGATATGCTAAATCGTCCAGAACTAACATGGTTAAATGAATACCATCAGAAAGTATGGAGTGAAGTCAGCCCATTAGTCGACGGTGAAGTAAAAGAGTGGCTTAGACAGGCCACTGCTGAGTTAAGTTACAGCAATTAATTACGCACAAAAAAACAATTTAAAGCCACGCTAATAGCGTGGCATTTTTTTTGACGAAAATAAAGGTTCCACGTGAAACATGCTACAGTTCAAATTTATTATGTAATCTGATGTATCAAAAAAAACACCTTGCTGCACAATATCTCATTAATGACAAGACACTCAATACCATTGATACAGAACGATAAACGGATCACATACAGATAACCTATTATAAGTAATCCTTCTCTCGAACTTAAAGGATTATAGGATTACACATAATGAAAAAAACACTTTTAACTCTTACCGTTTCAAGCCTTCTTTTTAGTGCATCATCAATCGCCTCAGCACCAAATACCGACTTAAATTTGATGCCATATCCACAATCTGTAGAGTTAAAATCAGGTCAAGTAGCTATTAATAGTGATTTCAGTATTTATATTGATGGTTACAAATCTGAACGTATTCAACAACTAGCGCAACGTATCATTCAGCGTGTAGAAGCTCAAACAGGATTACCATTACTAACACCATTTGCAACCTCAAAAAAAGAAGCCACATTAGTTATTGATGTTAGCAAGGCAGCAAAAAACAAAATCCAAGATAACGATATTGATGAATCGTATGAGTTAACCATTAATAAAAACCAAATCGTCTTAGAATCAGATCGCCCTTACGGTGCAATTCGTGGCGCAGAAACATTTCTTCAATTAATTAACACAACCAAAGATGGTTACTTCGTTCCTCAAATTAATATTGAAGATGAACCTCGCTTCCCATGGCGTGGGGCTTCATTTGACTCTTCTCGTCACTTTGTCACCATCGATACAATTAAACGTCAAATCGACGGCTTTGCTTCAGCAAAAATGAATGTCTTCCATTGGCACTTATGGGATGACCAAGCTATCCGAATTCAAATCGAAAGCTACCCTAAATTATGGGAAAAAACAGCGGACGGTGATTTCTATACCAAAGATGAAATAAAAGACGTTGTTGAATATGCACGCCTACGCGGTATTCGAGTGATCCCAGAAATCTCACTACCAGGTCACGCCTCAGCAGTTGCACACGCTTACCCTGAATTAATGTCTGGTGAAGGAAAGCAATCGTATGACCAACAACGCGCTTGGGGTGTATTTGTTCCTCTAATGAATCCAATTAATCCTGAACTCTATGTCTTCTTCGACAAAGTATTCAGTGAAGTGACTGAACTATTCCCTGATGAGTATATTCATATTGGTGGTGATGAACCAAACTACCAACAATGGAGTGACAATAAAGAAATCCAAGCATTCATCAAAGAGAACAATATTGATGGCAACCGTGGCCTACAGTCATACCTAAATGCACGTATTGAAAAAATGCTAAACGGCAAAGGTAAGAAGATCATGGGGTGGGATGAGATTTGGCATAAAGACCTACCAACCTCAATTGTGATTCAAAGCTGGCGTGGTCATGACAGTATTGGTCGAGCAGCAAAAGAAGGTTATGCCGGGTTACTATCAACTGGCTTCTATTTAGATCAACCACAACCAACAAGTTATCATTATCGTAACGACCCTATGCCAAAGGGCCCGCAAGTCGATGACCAACTGAACACTGGTGAAACATTCGAAACCTACACTTGGCAGAAACCAAGAGGTAAAGGTGGCCCGCGTAAAGGGACGCTAACCATTATTACTGATAAGAATGGTGATGCTCGTGCCTTTACCGATTACAACGGCAAGTCACGTGCAAAAGTCGATATCATTGAATATACCAAAGGTGAATCATTCCGTGGTCACTTTGATAACTTCATGTCTTACACTGAATTTAATCTAACCTTTGATAATGGCAGCATTGAAAAAGAGAGCTACCAACTTGTTGGCAATGTTCGTTGGCCAACAACAGGTGAAATGACAGCAAGCTCATCAATCAAAGACTCAGAGATCCCAACACCTAATGGTGGTTACCCTGTTGCTTTAGATAAGAATGAACAAAAACTTATTCTTGGTGGCGAAGCCGCTATCTGGGCAGAGAACTACGATGACCTGACCGTTGAAGGTCGAATTTGGCCTCGTACTTATGCGGTTGCTGAACGTTTATGGTCTGCTGAAGAGTTAACAGATGAAGACAGCATGTATCAACGTCTTCAAGCAATGGACAACTGGGCAACTATTTCTGTTGGTCTACAGCATCAAACTAACAGTTATAAACAATATCTACGAATAGCCAATGGTGGTGATGTCTCTGCATTAATGAGCTTTGCAAATTACGCAGAACCCGCGCAGTACTACGCACGTAATTGGGCGAAGTTTAATTCAACCGAGCCTAAGGGTGAGCTATACAATCAATATGAAAGATTGAATCGTTTTGCTGACGCCGTTCCTGTAGAAAGCTTTGCGGTATTAGAGATGATGAAACTTGCAGAAACAGCAGTAAACAATAAGGCTGATTTAAAAGCGTTGAAGCAGCACTATCAAACCGTTCTAGAAAGTTCACAAACATCAGAAGTGATCTTTAGCAATAATATCGCCTCTATTGATACTGTACCATTGGCTGCAAAACATATTGAAGTAGCTACAGCAACATTAGCCGTTATTCAAGAGCTTGAAAAAGGTAAGAAGCCGACATCAAAGCAGCTGGATAACCTATTAACCATCACTACCAATGCATCAGGAATGTACGATGAGATGATTGTCGCTATTGTTCGTCCGACAGAAGAGTTAGTTCGCCAATTACGTAAATAGCATTTTAACTAGCCTGTAATCAAACGACATAAGTACCACTCACATTGAGTGGTACTTTTATTTACTGAGTAGCCAAAGACATTCGATTACCGTTTCACTCTGGAAGCGACATTTTTTAAACTCAATTACCTCATCTGCGTAAATAAACACATACATAGGTACCATGATTAAAACAATAAAAAAAATCGATATAATGAAATTACCAGGTGATATTATCATTTGATGCCCTAACGAGTACTTAAACTTAGCATAGGATAATGAATACGAAAGGCAACAATAATAAGTACACTCAATTCACAGTTTATTATTTTTCATACTGAGCCGCTTCTATACTTTGAAATTCTCGCTCCCAATCTTTCCATACTGGCTCAAACCCCCTAGCCTGAACCGCACTAGCAACAGACAAAGCAGACCTTTCATCATTAATAGAGAACTGTTCAAGCTCTTGCTCATCATTAGCGTACCCACCAGGTTGTGTTTTCGACGCAGCTGAAATTGAAGTGATACCTAATGGTAATACATTATCCCTAAAATGTGCAGATTCTCGAGTAGATAGCGACAATTCAACTTCAGAATTTAATAATCGGTGAGCGCAAATTAACTGCACTAATTGCTTATCACTCATGATTGACTTGGGTTGCAATGCCCCTTCACACGGACGCAACCTTGGAAATGAAATCGAATAACGTGTCTGCCAGTATCGTCGCTCTAAATAATCCAAATGTGCGGCTACAAAAAAGCAATCCGTTCGCCACTCTTCTAACCCAATCAACGCACCAATACCAATTTTGTCTACCCCAGCTTTTGCTAATCTATCTGGTGTTTCTAAGCGATATTCAAAGTCCATTTTATTACCACGAAGATGATGTTCAGCGTACGTCGATGGATGGTAAGTTTCTTGATAAACCATCACCGCATCTAAACCTAGTGTTTTTAGTTCTGCATACTCCTTTTGTTCGAGCGGCTGAACTTCCATTGCCAAGTAATTAAACGACTGCTTTATTTGTGGCAATGTTTGGCGAAAGTAATCCATTCCCACTTTGGTTTCATGCTCTCCTGTCACCAAAAGAACACTGTCAAAGTTCATCGCTTTAATTGCTGTAATTTCTTGTGCTATTTCATCTTGGTTAAGTGTCTTTCTCTTAATTCGGTTCTCCATTGAAAAACCGCAATAAGTGCATGCGTTAGCACAAAGGTTAGAAAGGTATAAAGGAATATAAAACCCAATGGTATGTCCAAAGCGCTGACGAGTTAAACGAGCTGATTCTTGTGCCATTTTCTCAAGATAACTTTCTGCCGCAGGGGAAATCAACGCTTTAAAATCCTCAAGATCGCGTTTAGGTTTATTCAGAGCTCGCTCTACATCTTTTGTCGTTTTACTGTAAATAGAGAGCTTCACATCATCCCAATTCAACTTTTCCCATTCATCGGTAAATGTCATTTTCACTCACCTTATCAATCTAAAAATGCAGTTAATGGACTGGATGCTACTGCTTGGGTATTTACTGGCGCTAAACCATTCTCGTAAGCGAGTCGTCCTGACTGAACCGCCAACTTAAAAGCAGTTGCCATTGCTATGGGATTTCTTGCTGCGGCAATAGCGGTATTCACAAGTACCGCATCAGCTCCCATCTCCATTGCAAATGCAGCATGAGATGGCGCACCAATACCAGCGTCAACCACAACAGGAACCCGAGCCTGATCGATAATAATTTCTAAAAAATCACGACTCGCAATTCCTTTATTTGATCCAATAGGAGCGCCTAAAGGCATCACGGCTGCACAACCGACTTCTTCTAAATGTTTACACAAAACAGGGTCAGCATGACAATAAGGTAAAACGATAAAACCTTGGCGAACTAACTCTTCAGCTGCTTTTAATGTCTCAATTGGATCCGGCATTAAATATTTAGGATCAGGGTGGATTTCTAATTTTAGCCAGTTAGTGCCTAATGCTTCACGGGCAAGTTGAGCAGCAAAAATAGCCTCTCTCGCATTCTTTGCTCCTGACGTATTCGGCAATAAATTGATACCAGCATCAACAATTGGTTTTAGAATATTGTCTTCTGGGTTATTCACTTCAACACGCTTTAACGCCATGGTTGATAATTCAGTACCAGATTCTATAAGTGCTTTTTGCATAACATTTGAATTAGGAAACTTTCCTGTCCCCGTAAATAAACGTGATGAAAATAATTTTCCAGCAATGGTTAACCGTTCACTCATCTTAGCCTCCTGCTATCGCTTGAAATAATGAGATGCTTTCACCATCAGAAAGCCCACGAGTCTGCCACTCTGCTCTTGGTATTATTTGGTTATTCATCGCTAATGCGCAACCTTGAGTGTCTACCTTATACTGGGAAAAAAAAGAATGAATGGAGTGTATTCTCTCTATCCGATAAGCCACAGTATTCAACTCTATTGTTATTAGATTACTCATAGACAAACTCTCCATTAATACACTCTTTGCTTTGCAATACTTCACGTGAAACATGATGAAACGCTTGAGATGGACAACAGACAGAGCAAGTGTTGTCTTTAGGGATATCAATGCAGGACCACTGCAGTGTTCTGCCATCAAACTGATGAATGGTGCTCCACTTAATCCAGTTTGGCTGAGTAAGATATTTGATGGTTTCTAACGCCTGTAGATTTCCTATCATGCCAACTACTGGACCAACAATACCAAATGACTGACAATTTTCCGTTTGCTGGCTTTCAGTAAATGGAAACAAGCAATGGTAGCAAGCAGATGCTTTTTGATTACCCCGTTGCTGATTAGAGAACATCATCAACTGCCCTTGCCATCCAATTGCAGCCCCAGAAATAAGAGGAACCTTATTCTTCACACAGGCTGCATTAATTTCATGACGAGTAAATAAGTTATCACTACAATCGAGAACGACATCAACTTGGTTAATGAAACGAGACAATTCAGGTTCGTTTAAACGGTGACTGATAACCTCAACCGTAACAGCACTGTTTAGTTCTTTTAATTGTTGCGCCATCGCAATGGCTTTGTTTTGACCAAGGTTAGATTTACGGTAAACCACTTGACGTTGTAAGTTGCTTATTTCAAGTTTATCGCCATCCGCAATAATTAAGGTTCCAATGCCAGCAGCCGCCAGATACATACTAACGGCAGAACCAAGGCCTCCACTACCAACCATTAATACCGTACTGTTTCTTAACGATAGCTGACCTTTTTCACCAATGTCAGGTAACATGATTTGGCGGCTATATCGAAGGAAGTCTTGATCATTGAGCCCTTCCATTAATAAGTTACTCATAAGCAACCTCTGGCTCTTTCATCTCTCTTGGCGTACTAAGGATCGCAGCAAACTTGGTTACCACTTTTTCGACGTTACTCGCCTGAGTGATGGCTCTAACTACCGCAATACTGTCTACTCCGGTTTGCCATACTTGTTCCGCTACAGAAAGGTCAATACCACCAATCGCAACGGTTGGAGTATCCCCCGCTAACCGTTGGTTTTTTGCCAAGTTAACTAGGCCTTGCGGCTGTGATGGCATATCTTTGGTTGGTGTTGGGAATATATGACCAAGCGCTAAATAGCTTGGATTTAGGGCTTTTACTTTTAATAACTCACTATCATCATGAGTAGATAAACCCAAACAAATACCAGCATCCGATATTGCCTGCAAATCTGCTATTTCTATATCTTCTTGCCCAAGGTGAATACCAAAAGCACGGTGTTTAATCGCTAGCTGCCAGTAATCATTAATAAACACTTGAGCGTCATATTGTCGGCCAAGCTCTATCGCTTTAACTATTTGTTCTTCTAAATCTAACTGTTCTGGATTCTTAATACGTAACTGAATGGTTTTCACCTCAAGCTTAAGTAAGGTTTCAATCCATGACACATCATCAACTACAGGGTAAAGACCAAATTTATTTCTATCAATCTTAGGAAAAGTAAACATACTCATCTCTCCTCATTTCTTCGATAAACAAGTGATGTTTCACGTGAAACACCACTGACTATTATTGATACAACTTCAATATTGATTTCAAAGAAAGATGATGAGCTATTCAGTTTCTACCGCTGGATGATAAAGCTCAGAACCTGAGGCTTTAAACTCTTTGGATTTCTGACGCATACCTTCAAGTGGATCATCTATCATTTTAATCTCAATGGCTTGGTCTAATGCCACTTGCTCAGTATCTTTAGCGTATTCACGAACTTCTTGTGAGATTTTCATTGAACAGAACTTAGGTCCACACATGGAACAGAAGTGAGCAACCTTGCCAGACTCTTGCGGCAGTGTTTCATCATGAAACTCACGTGCTGTGATTGGATCAAGTGATAGATTAAACTGGTCTTCCCAGCGGAATTCAAAACGTGCTTTTGATAAGGCGTTATCTCGGATTTGAGCTCCCGGATGCCCTTTAGCTAAATCTCCTGCGTGTGCTGCTAACTTATAAGTAATCAAGCCTGTCTTCACATCGTCTTTATTAGGTAAGCCTAAATGCTCTTTTGGCGTTACATAACAGAGCATTGCACAGCCATACCATCCAATCATGGCGGCACCAATACCTGATGTAATATGATCATACCCCGGAGCAATATCTGTGGTTAATGGGCCTAAGGTATAAAATGGCGCTTCATGGCAATGCTTAAGCTGCTCGTCCATGTTCTCTTTAATCATATGCATAGGAACATGGCCAGGGCCCTCGATGATAACTTGCACATCGTAATCCCACGCGACTTTGGTTAACTCTCCTAAGGTTCTTAATTCAGCAAATTGCGCTTCATCGTTAGCATCGGCAATAGAACCGGGACGTAAGCCATCCCCCAAAGATAAGGCAACATCGTACTTAGCACAGATTTCACAGATCTCGCGAAAGTGCGTATATAAGAAGCTTTCTTGGTGATGAGCCAAACACCACTTCGCAATGATTGAGCCACCGCGCGAAACAATACCCGTCACTCGCTTTGCCGTCATTGGAACATAACGAAGCAGTAAACCGGCGTGAATCGTAAAGTAATCAACTCCCTGTTCTGCTTGCTCGATTAAGGTATCTCGCATCACTTCCCAATTTAGGTTTTCAGCCACACCGTTCACTTTTTCAAGTGCTTGGTACATAGGAACAGTACCAATTGGCACAGGACTATTACGTAAAATCCACTCACGCGTTTCGTGAATATTTCGCCCAGTAGATAAATCCATTACGGTATCGCCGCCCCAACGCGTTGACCAAACTAGCTTTTCAACTTCTTCTTCAATTGATGAGCTCACTGACGAGTTACCAATATTGGCGTTAACTTTAATTAAGAAGTTACGACCGATGATCATTGGTTCCGCTTCTGGATGATTAATATTTGATGGAATAATAGCGCGGCCTTCTGCCACTTCTTTACGAACAAATTCAGGGGTAATTTCTTTAGGTAAGTTAGCCCCAAAACTGTGTCCGGGGTGTTGATGATTTAACTGTTCATCTGCAAACTTTTGACGCCCCATATTTTCACGAATCGCAATGTATTCCATTTCTGGGGTGATGATTCCCTGACGAGCGTAATGCAGTTGAGTTACACACTGCCCTTGCTTAGCTCGTCGGATCGTTGGTAGGTTTCCATAACGAAGCTCGTCTAAGGTATCATCTGCCAATCGTTCTTGAGAATAAACCGAACTAACGCCATTCAGCATTTCGGTATCTCTACGTTCTTCAATCCAACGCTCACGCAGTTTCGGTAAACCTTGATAAACATCGATATCGTAATTTGGATCAGTATAAACACCAGAGGTGTCATAGACTTGAATAGGTTCATTTGCCGTTAGTGTTGGATTCTCTTTTGTCCCACCAACTAAACTGTCAGCCAAAGAGATTTCACGCATAGGGACGCGAATATCAGGACGAGATCCTTCGATATAGACTTTACTTGAGTTTGGGTATGGTTGAACCGACAGCGATTCAATATTGGTTTTAGCATCTAAACGTGCTTGTTTACGACTTGACGACATAGCAAAATTCCTTGGTAAAAATAGAATAATTGCTTGTCGGATTTGAGTTGTAGCAAGAGGTTCTTAGTTTGAGATACAACAGAGGGTAAACCTGCGTATCTATATGCTATGAATTAAACAAATAAATTAACGCTAAAATTTAGCTACAATTTATCATTAAATAATTCGGTTAGTGACTAACAAACTAAGATAAAAATTATCTCTTGTTCCCTTCGCAGGTATTAGCCTGATCAGGTTCTACGGATCCCGCAATGCGGTCTCAGCTCGTACTATAAAAGTACTAAGCACTCCGACAAGTTTCTTTCAGATCTTAGAATCAAAATCTGAACGTGTTCGGAGTATAAAGAAAGTATGGAAGAAATGAAATGTTCTTTTTGTCGAGAAGCACATTAGGTTCTAATCTATAGAATACGTTCCATGTGAAACTATTTCTCTTTCTTCGTTAGCTTTTTTGCTAAGTGTTTTAACCATGAAGAATTATAATCACGGTATGATCCAATTTTATTAGAACCATCATGATCGCGACCATGCTCTAACGTTTTAGATACAGCAACACGCTGAGAAGAATAGATACCAGTATGACCACTAAAGTAATACGCGGTATAACACGCTAATGCAAAGTAAGGTAAGTAATCAGCACCAAACAACTCAACCCCCATAATAGTGCAAGCTAAAGGTGTATTAGTAGCAGCTGCAAATACCGCTAAGAACCCTAACGCAGCAAACAGATCAACTGGAGCACCCATCACCCACGCTAAGAAATTACCTAAGGTTGCCCCAACAAAAAATAACGGGGTTACTTCACCGCCTTTATAGCCGGCCGCCAACGTAATTGCTGTTAATAACAGTTTTAGAATCCAGCTATACCACTCAGCACCACCCGCAGTAAACGCCGAGGTTATACTCACACCGCCATCACGGCTTGGATATACGCCGATACCAATGTAATCGTAATTACCAATAAGTTGAGTAATTACAATAACCATTAAGCCACCAACCACTACGATTAAATATGGATTTTTAAGCGTGGCATTGAATAAATCTTTAAAGCCGTGAGTTAATTCACCAAACAAGTAACCAGCCAAGCCAAACGCAATCGCAGCCACAATGACTTTAGCCATTAGTACCAAATCAATATCAACCGCATGACCAAACAAAGTACTTACTTGATCAAAGCTAATTAAGTAATGGGTATGATGAGCACCCCATGCAGAAGCGACTACATTAGCTAAAATTGCAGCAAGTAACGCAGGTATAATCGCATTGAATTTAATACGCCCAATAAATAACACTTCAAGGGCAAAAATAGCACCAGTAAACGGGGTACCAAAGATAGAGGCAAAACCTGCTGCAACACCAGCAGTGAGCATCATTCTTCGATCTTGCTCTGAGAGCTTCAATACTTTAGATAACCAATCGGTCGTTGCTCCACCGATTTGAACCGCCGTACCTTCTCGACCAGCCGAGCCACCAAATAGATGCGTAATTACAGTAGTAATTAAAACCAATGGTCCCATACGAACAGGGACACCCTCACCTGCTTGATGGATCTCATCCATAATTAGGTTGTTTCCACCTGCAGAGTTTTTGCCCCAATTACGGTAACTATAGACAATCACTAAACCTGCCAACGGTAAAAGATAAATTAACCAAGGATTGGCAACACGAGCTTGAGTTGCTTCACTTAACAGCCATAAAAAAAAGGCATTAAATGAGCCGACTAGCAAAGCGACAGGAATGACAAGTAATGACCAACGGATCACTTGAAATAGATTTTGAAAATTACGATTAAGAGGATGTGCCATGAGTTCTATCTTTTAATAGTGATGAATCAAAAGGATAGACTATCTTAGGAGAGAAGAGAAATAACAAACGGCTCTACTATAGACGGATCTACCCCATAATGATCAGAGTCATCCGATCGGGTACGCTACAGTAGGAATCATTATCTCTAAAATTAGAGCGGTTAAAGGTGGAAATCCATCACCCGTATTTGGTATCACAGCCAAATAACAAGTTAAATGCTACTCCTATCCTTTAATGATGGCAAACAAAAAGGCGCTAAATTTAAGCACCTTTTGTATTATTCAGTAAATCATTTACCAAGTTAATACCGGTGTATAGCCACTCACCATGTTTGCCATTTTAGTATTAACGCTTTCGAATCCTTTCCAAAGTTTTTTTGTTACGTCTGTTTTTTTATTTCTTGGTTGTTGCGAACCGAACATTACTTCATTCAGCATTTTTTTTGCCGCGATTTCACCAAGATAAACAGAACCTAAATCGTAACCCATTTTATAAAACCCTAGAAGATTAATTAAGCTGCGAATTCTACTACCTACGCCCCAAAAAACAAGACATAGATCACATTAAATAATTAGATTAATGAATTTCCATTAGTTTTAATTACATTCTGATACCAGTAAAAGCTCTTTTTAGGGAGCCGTTGTAAGTTTCCCTCACCGTTATCATTACGATTGACATAAATATAACCATAACGCTTATCAAGTTGAGCTTCTGAGTTACTGACTAAATCAATCGGTCCCCACGAGGTAAACCCCATCAACTCCACACCATCAAGAACCGCTTCGCGAGCCTGAACTAGATGATCATTCAAGTAGGCGATTCGATAATCATCTTCAATGGTATTTTCTTCTGTTACTGTATCTTTCGCACCTAAACCGTTTTCAACAATGAACAGTGGTTTTTGATAACGATCGTGTAAGAAGTTTAATAAGATGCGTAAGCCTTTCGGATCAATCAACCATCCCCACTCACTTGCTTGTAAATGTGGGTTAGGAACACTCGCGATAATATTACCAACCTCTTTTTTCTTTGGATCGGCACTTGCACATCCGCTGGCGTAATAACTAAATGAAATAAAATCAACGCTTGCTTTGGCTAACTCTTCTAAATCGCCATCTTCCATATCAATTGTGATCTGGTTTTCGCGGAAGTAGCGCAGCATATAACCTGGGTATTTCCCACGAACTTGTACATCACCAAAGAATAGCCATTGGTTATTCTCATGCATTGCAGCCAACACATCATCAGGGTGACAAGTATATGGGTAGTTAATTGCACCAAGTAACATATTGCCAATTTTAGACTCTGGCAGCATTTGATGACATAAGTTAACCACACGAGCACTCGCCACTAATTGATGATGTATCGCTTGATAGATACTTTGCTCATCAGCCTCATCAGGTAGCCCTACACCGGTAAATGGTGCATGTAATGACATATTGATCTCATTGAATGTCAGCCATAATTTTACTTTTCTTTGGTAACGTTCAAACACTACCTTGGCGTATCGTTCAAAAAAATCAATAACCTTTCTATTGCTCCATCCGCCATAATTTTCAACTAAAGCGTAAGGCATTTCATAATGTGAAAGAGTCACAAACGGCTGAATGTCGTACTTAGCTAATTCATCAAAAATAGCATCATAGTAAGCAAGCCCTGCTTCATTTGGTTCTGCATCATCTCCATTTGGAAAGATACGTGTCCACGCGATAGACAGACGTAGACAGTTAAATCCCATTTCATCAAACAATTGAATGTCTTCTGGATAACGATGATAGAAATCAATAGCTAGATCTTTTATGCCATCAGTTCTATTTTCTCTTGTTTGTGACGGGCTAAGAATACCATTAGGGAGCATATCTGATGTTGATAAGCCTTTACCATCCGTTTGAAATGCGCCTTCAATTTGGTTCGCAGCAATTGCCCCGCCCCATAAGAAGTCTTTTTGAAATGTTGTCATGAGTTGTCTCTGCTTATACTCAATAAATTAATTCTATTATGAATATAGTCAATAAGTAAGAATAAGTCTGAGAGCCCACTCTCATCACATGTTCTTTTCTCAAACTACAAATAGCAAAAAGGCTCATACCTTTCGATACAAGCCTTCTCTAAATATGACAGAAATTCAAACTCCCAGCACGCGCGTTCTTATGGCGGGGGAATCCGCGGCTCTTTTCTCAAACTCCAGATAGCAAAAAGGCTCATATCTTTCGATATGAGCCTTCTCTAAATATGGCAGGGGTGCAGAGATTCGAACTCCCAACACGCGCGTTCTTATGGTGGGGGGAATCCGCGGCTCTTTTCTCAAATCGCAAATAGCAAAAAGGCTCATACCTTTCGATATGAGCCTTTTCTAAATATGGCAGGGGTGGAGAGATTCGAACTCCCAACACGC
>Ga0316197_10000150_pt1 | contig 51777 bp, 50 predicted proteins | sample OudBiesiAoxic_MG_FD_204939 | JGI IMG/M metagenome (GOLD analysis project Ga0316197, IMG submission 204939) | Coastal sediment microbial communities from Oude Bieten Haven, Netherlands - site A oxic | ecosystem: Environmental > Aquatic > Marine > Coastal > Sediment | place: Netherlands... | reverse complement strand
AAAAGAGAAAATAAGAGCATTAGACGTAAACAACGTAGAGCATATGCTGATACAGCATATCTTGATGAAATTTTAGGCACTCAGACCGGAATGGTTGAAAATTAGGCACTCACGCTCTTGCCCTGCCAGTTGGACTAATCGATCTTATGTCTAATTTTCTTTGTTCTCTAGGTAATGATTTTGAAGACTTTAGCAAAACGCCTTCATTTGATATCAAATTAAGTTTATACACACCATAAACATTTAAACTAACTAACGTATCATCTGTGATTTTAGCGAAGCTACTAAATTGAAAATTAACCTCACTAATCTCTCCCGTCTCTGAATCCCAACGAGCATAACTATTTCTAGCATCATCAAAATACAAATAGCGGCTGTCTTCCGACCAAAGCATATCAAGTGGCGAGGTAAATTTATGCATATTCGAAACCTTACCTGTTTTTAAATCATACACACCTTTCTGACCACCAGATCCCGCCCAAGCAACGTAACGATTATTTGGAGAACGCGCTAAATTACGAATAGATGCAAAACCAATGGTTGCATCTGTCACCAAGCGTAAATCTGTTCCGTCGGTTTTCATACTCCAAATCTTAAGCCCGCTCTCATACTCATCTTTTGAGCTTGAGTTCGCCCACGCAAATTGAAAGCGCGGTAAATCGTATGAACTAGCGTCATTAAGATCTTCTTTTGGCCACTCTTTGGCTTTTTCAACAAAGTAACGTGGAAAGTCTTGATACATTACTTTTAATTCTTTTTTTCGCCCAAACGCCGCATGTTCACTGCTTTCCATAATGTAATAGTTATTCTCACCCACATAGGTGCGATCTGGATGTTGCTCTGCTCTTAATTGAGCCGCTTCTGCTGCCACACTTTCAGGGTCATTGCACCCCATTAAAGTGATGCTAAATAGTGCAAGTAATAGTATTTTTTTAAAGCAGACATTATTTACTCTCCTTAAACCACAAACCATCATTAGCTAAACCATTATATAAAATTGCATCGCCTGATAACGCACCGTAATAGAATGCGCGCCATGACCACACACGACCTCCAACACGATCAACAACTCTAACTTTAGCAAAGCTATTTAATGCACTAAAATGTGCGTCTTTCCCTAAAATTTGAGCAGGCGTATAATCTGTAGTCATTTGCTTAACTGTTCCTTTTTCTATATCAAAAAAGAACCCAAAAGAAGGATTAGATCCCCAAGCATAATGACCAGTAGGATCAATAGAGCGAGTTGTCATTCGCGCTTCTTTAAAAGGAAGTGTCTCATCAACATCGATTAAGATCTTCTTTTTATTTGTGATGCTATCAAAAACAGTAACGCCAAATGGATACACTACAATGCGATTACCTTCATAGTTTACTGCCGAAGTTTCTATATCAAAATCAATCTCACTAATTTCACCCGTCTCTGAATCCCAACGAGCATAACTGTTTATAGCGTCATCAAAATACAAATAACGGCTGTCTTCCGACCAAAGCATATCAAGTGGCGAAGTGAATTTATGCATATTTGAAACCTTACCCGTTTTTAAATCATACACACTTTTATGGCCGCCAGATCCCGCCCAAGCTACATAACGATTATTTGGCGAACGAGTTAGATTTCGTACTTCCGTTAAATCGATAGTTGCATCCGTCACTAAACGTAAATCTGTTCCGTCGGTTTTCATGCTCCAAATTTTAAGCCCACTCTCATACTCATCTTTTGAGCTTGAATTCGCCCATGCAAATTGAAAGCGCGGTAAATCGTATGAGCTGGCATCATTAAGATCTTCTTTTGGCCACTCTTTGGCTTTTTCAATAAAGTAACGAGGAAAATCTTGATACATTACTTTTAAATCTTTTTTTGTCGTGAATTGAATGTCACCACTGCTTTCCATGGTGTAATAATTATGCTCACCCACGTAAGTACGATCTGGATGCAGCTCTGCTCTTAATTGAACGGCTTCTGCTGCCACACTTTCAGGGTCATTACACCCCATTAAAGTGATGCTAAATAGTGCAAGTAATAGTATTTTTTTTAAAGCAGACATTATTTACCCCCCTTAAACCACAAACCATCGTTAGCTAACCCATTATAAAGAATTCCTTCTCCAGACATGGCACCATGTGAGAAAGCACGCCATGACCACACTTTATCCTCTACACGATCAACGATAGTCACGTAAGTCATTTTACTCAGAGCGCTATAGTGTGCATCTTTACCTAAAATTTGAGCAGGAACAAAATCATCAACCATTTGTTTGATTGTCTGCTTTTGGGTATCAAACAGCCAGCCATAATCTTGATTAGACCCCCATGCAAATCTTCCTGTTGGACTAATAGATTTTACATTAAAAATTCTTTCTTTATCACTTAATGAGCTGTCTGAACTTAAAACAAATAAACGTTCATTTGTCTTTAAGTTATAACCCACAACTGCGGCATCAGTCACTTTGATAATTTTATCTTCAGTTAACACTGCTTCAGTACGAATTTTCAAATCAACCTTACTGACCTCACCAGTCATCGAATCCCAACGAGAATAAAGATTTCGAGCTCTTTCAAAATACAAATAACGACTATCCTCAGACCACAGCATTGGTAAAGGAGACATTGCTATACTTAGCTCCACCACTTTACCTGTTTTAATGTCATATACTGTTTTATAGCCGCCTAGATCAGCCCATGCTACGTAACGATTATTTGGAGAACGCGTTAAATTTTTAATGCCATTAACCAACTCTACCGTTACATCCGTAACCAAGCGTAAATCTGTTCCGTCGGTTTTCATACTCCAAATCTTAAGCCCGCTCTCATACTCATCTTTTGAGCTTGAGTTCGCCCACGCAAATTGAAAGCGCGGTAAATCGTATGAACTAGCGTCATTAAGATCTTCTTTTGGCCACTCTTTGGCTTTTTCAACAAAGTAACGTGGAAAGTCTTGATACATTACTTTTAATTCTTTTTTTCTCCCAAACGCCGCATGTTCACTGCTTTCCATGATGTAATAATTATGCTCACCCACATAGGTACGATCTGGGTGTTGCTCTGCTCTTAATTGAGCCGCTTCTGCTGCAACACTTTCAGGGTCATTACACCCCATTAAAGTGATGCTAAATAGTGCAAGTAATAGTATTTTTTTCATTGTGCTAGCCTATTAATTCTGAAATTTTAATTTTTGTTTTCAAAACGGATAATTCGTATTCTGTTGTCCCTAAATCAGCACTTGCGCCGCGAATAATATCCACCTCTTCAACTTCTTTTGGCCAACCAGAAAAAGGGAGATTTAAGAAGCCTTCATCATCGGCTTTTGCTTGTCTGAAATAAACTTTCTGTGACCACTTTTCCTCTTCATTCCTTAACATAAAGAAATCATCAGGTTGGTCTGTCGTGCTGCAAATTCGGTAACGTAATGTGATTTGATTTTTTGGTAGCATCACAGTGATTGCTGCAATGTTGCTATCACTTTGCTTATTGATTAATTCTGATCCAAAAACTGAATTATCAACTATAGGTAATTTGTAGATACTATCGCCTTCAAAGGTTTGCTGCTTGCTATAAACAGACATTTCTTCAGTGGATACCGCGACATTAATATAATCGGCCTCTAATGCGTTGATGTCATTTTCATTCAATGCTCTTTGGCTATAATAAACATAACAATCGGTTTGCTGTTGACCTAATATTTTATAAGGCAACCAAATATGAGGCATGGGGTGACTTATTCGTTTCGTAATATTTGAGCCATCATCTTTTGTTGGACTTTCATGTGTCGGTAGGCGTATTTCATCATGCTCAAAATCTATAAATTTTAAAATAACCTCCTCTTCTCCTAAATCAAACACTCTTGCTTGTTCACATAGATCGAGTTCACCCACAAAGACTTTTTTCCCTTTTTGATACAATTCAAATTTTTCAAAAGAGACATTAGATTCTGGCAGAAACTCCGACCCTGTAATATTTACATGATAAGATTGTGACGATTCTTTATTGTCGTCTTGATGGTAATATTCACAAAAATAACCATTTTTATTAATCGCAATTTCTCGCCATACTTCCCCCTTCCAAACCACATAAAAGAAGCCAGTTTTATATAGTGAATATTTATTGCCTTCCTTCTTCATAGGAACTATAGGTACTAATACGTTGTCCCACTCTTCCATTTCTGTACTTTTATCAACTAGAGATAAAGATCCAGCAAGTAACAGGTTTATCTCTTTGGCTGAATTCATGCTTGGTAAGGTGAGATAACATATAACCGAGATCTTTTTTAGTAAGTTGAAACCCGGGAATTAATCTGTACTGGCAGAGCATTGTTATCTCCACATTCAGGTCGAATGAGTTTATATTAAGTTAATAACTCACCATATAAATACTTAGTCCAAATACAGTCAAACATATTTTCTATTATTCAGTCATTCCTAGGTCGACCTCTCTTGTTTTTGTAAATAATTTATACCTTAGTTACATAATAAAAAACGATCCTATTAGAGGATCGTTTTTTGTGTAATAAAAGTACGAGAATTATTTAATGTTATATAAAGAATCTCTATTCTATATAACTTTCACACTCTTTAATTTCTCTTTTTCAGCAGCTATTTTTGCTAATGTAAATACCAATGTAACTTGAACACACAAAGCAAAAACAAAGATCAGAGCATTCTCAACAAAACCCGCAATAACAAAACTGATTAACGCAATCCCGCCGTTCAATAATGCATATGGCAGCTGAGTTTTAAAGTGTTCAAACTGATCACACCCTGCCCCGGTCGACGATAGGATCGTAGTTTCTGATATCGGCGAACAGTGATCACCAAATAAACCACCAGATAGGACCGCACCAATACAAGCGTATAATGGGGCATCAATCGCAATCGCTGTTGGAATAACCAGAGGCATCATGATAGCGAACGTTCCCCATGATGAGCCTGTTGCAAACGAAATAATTGCAGCTAATAAAAAAGCGACGGCAGGAACTAACCAATAAGGAAAACCACTTTGGGCTTGCTCTGCAATATAGGCCGCAGCTCCCAACTCTTTACCAACTGAACTGAGTGTCCATGCCAGAATAAGGATGATCGCAACTTGCATCATATTACCCATTCCCTTCATATAGACAGAGATCCCATCTGACCAATTTCTAACTTTATTAAACGCCATTAAACCGATCAAGGTAGCAGCAGCAAAGAAATAAGCCGTGGATAACGCTGAGCGAAACACTGAGCCAGATACCTTTTCAAATGGGAAGCCAAGAGGTACAAGCATAATACTTAGTACCAATCCCATAACAAGTAATGGTGCCCATACAAATGAAGCCTTTGCATTTTTATGCGTGAATATTTCTTTTGTCACATCTGATGAAATATGTGCGTTACCTCGCTCAGCTTCATGCTCTGCTTTTGCCATTGGGCCAAAATCTAATTTCTTAAATGCAACTAATGGAACGATCGCTATCGCTAAGATCGCATAGAACTGAAATGGAATCGCGCCGACAAAGGCATCCCAATCAGATAGTTCAACATTTAAGGCGGTAAATTCTTTTTGGATCAAGCCCATAATATACACACCCCAACCAATGAATGGGATCAAAATAGCGACAGGTGACGACGTTGAATCAATAATGAAAGCTAGCTTTTGACGAGAAATTTTAAGTTTATCAAAAAGAGGACGAAAAACCGGACCAACAATAAGAGGAGTACCTAAATCAGAGAAGAAGATAACGATACCACCTAACCAAGCAGACGTTTGTGCTTGGAATTTACTTCTCACCCAAAGAACTACTCGCTCAGCAAAAGCGTTGCCACCACCTGATTTTTCCATTAAAGCGACAAAACCACCAATGAACACAAGTAAAACGATAACTCCAGCATTATAGCTATCCGTTAACTGTGGGGATAGATAGCTTTTAACCATCACACCAAAAGTTTCAAATGGATCTAAATGGATAAAGAGACCATTTAGCATTGCCACACCACTTAATACACCAGCAAATAACCCAACGACAACATTGCGGGTAGTCAGAGAAATAAAAAGCGTAATAGCAATGGGGATGAGTGAGGTAATGTCGGTTTGTTCCATAACAAGTTCCTTTTGATACAACGTAAAAGAAATGGATATAAATTCAATAAATGTGACTATATATACTTTACATCGTAATGTACATACTGAATTAAACAATATCTGCAACAAATTACCTCTTTACATTTAATTAACAGAGTGTCATTCTGAATTCTCTTATATTAATAGTGATTAGCTCTAACGTTTTGCATTCAAACACGGAATGAATATTATGCAATTTACTGGAATGCAACGACATCGATTTTATAGCTACTTTTTAAATCAAATCTACCTTCCTTATGCCAAGTTCTCTTATGTCCCTATTTTTATGTTCTTGAGCTTTTTAGTTGGCGATTATATGCATTTTGGAAAGGATGCTCTCTGGCCTGCTGTGTACCGCATAAGTTTATGTAGCATTATGCTGTCAGCGACCTACTACGTTAAAAATTATCGTCCTAAATACCTTCAATTTGGTGAAGTACTTTTACTTCTTTCTGGATCTCTTTTCTTGGTTTATATTGCAGAGCTAGCCTTTGCTATAAACGATACCAACTATCAAGACGGTATCATGCTTGTACTTGTTTATATAGGAACCTTTTCTCGCCTCTCTCTCAAATACAGCTCCGTTGCACTTACTGGCTCACTGATTATTTATCTTATTGGTATTTCTCCAACTATGTATGTTGTCGACCAACCTAAAGAAGTCGAGCGTTTAACACTCTATACTGCTGCATATGTTTTATGTTTAACCGCTTGTGTTCGCCGAGAGTTGGAATACATCAACCAATTTAAACAAACTCAACAAATTCGCTCACAACAACTCACTCTTGCCGCTCAATCCGCTAAATTAAAAATGATGACTCTGACCGATCCTTTGACTGAACTATACAACCGACTCTTTTTGCAACAAGTTATTGAACCGAGTATTAAAGCAGGACACCCCTTGGCAATAATGATGGTGGATGTAGACCACTTTAAGGTGATTAATGATCAATTTGGTCATATAAAAGGTGACAGAGTCTTACAAAATCTGGCAAAGGTCATGAAAAAAGTAATAGGAAATAAAGGGTCAGTGGTTCGGTTTGGCGGGGAAGAATTTCTCATTATTTGCGATATTCAACAGCAAGATGATTTTGAGCAACTATCACAACAATTACTCAATGCCGTTCATTGTATTACAACAGGAAATAAGGCCTTATCTGTATCTATCGGCACTTATTACACGCCAAATCTTTCACTACATTTAGATGATGCTATTCATCGAGCTGATGAGTGTTTATATCAATCAAAGAATAATGGTCGCGACTGTATTACTCATTATAAGCGCACAATCCCTATTTAATAGCCGCTTATTTTAGAATTAAGTTAACAGTTTAAAAGCCGAATGATGAGACCATTCGGCTTTTTTATGCAAGATTAAGCGTCTGCAAGGAAAGTAACGCCCGTTTGTTTACGGATCTCTGTCGTTACTTTAGAGATCAACAGTGAACGTTCAACCGCATGACCATCCATTTGGTTTGACTCTACTTGCTCGGCAAATTTAAGCGCTTCATAGAACATTGGATTTGGATTTTGCTCAACGGTGAGCTCTTCTCTCTCACCACTGCGTGTAATTTTAGTTACTTTCTCACCAATAGAGATCATCTCAGCAAGAATAGCTCCGTTCTCACCTTGGATTTCACTTGGCACATAAGAATCACTGGTTTTAGAGTGCATGACCACCACATCAAAGCCATCGTAACCACAAATGATACTGCCGTTACCATCAACACCCGAATCCAACAAATGCGCTTGTGCTTGAATCGATTGTGGCTCACCAAATAACTCAATCATAGAACCTACGCAGTAAAAACCAATATCCATGATTGAGCCGTTAGAAAACTCAGGATTAAAGGTATTTGGGTTTTCACCATTGAGATATTTAGGGTAACGCGAAGAATACTGACAATAAGTGATGTGGGCCTTTCGAATTGCCCCTAAGCTTGGTAGATGTGACTTAATTTGTTGAAAGTTAGGTAGGTATGGTGACATAAATGCCTCAAACAAAACCACGTTATTCTCTTGTGCCGTTTGATATGCTAATTGGGCTTGGCTGTAATTTGATGCCATCGGTTTTTCACAAATAACATGCTTACTTTGTTTCATCATTTGAATCGATTGAGGCGCATGAAAAGAATTCGGGCTTGCGATATAGACAGCATCCACTTCTTTGCATTGTGCTAATTGATCCAAACAATCAAACGTTAACTCAGCACCAAATTTCTCAGCAAACGCTTTGGCTTGCTCTAATGAGCGAGAATATACCGCAGTAACTTTATACTTCCCCGACTCTATTGCCCCCGCTAAGAATCGTTCAGTTATCCAGTTTGTTCCAATAACAGCAAGTTTGATCATAATGGTCTCTTTATTGGTTTTGTGTTTCTAATATTTATTATCGTTTAACGTCTTATTTTGGTTGTAATGCCACAGAGTTAAATTGAACACCAGCCCACCCTGTCACCATGAAATTTCGAATATTTTGGTGATCATCCTTGGTTGGGTTTTGTAATACATCTTCACGGTAATATTGACCAAAACACGCTAAGGTTTGATCAACACTCAGTTTATTTAGCTCAGCAAACGCAAAGATCTTACATGACCCATTATTCTGGCCCGCTTGATTGACTGTCTTTCCATTTGAAAACTCTGTTGGCGTAAAATCATAGTTATTATCAATAACAGCCATTGTCTCAGTAAACTCGACCAACTCAGGTTGAGTATTCAATTTTTCAATAAATGTACGTAACGCCATGAGATCTTCCTTGTTTATCTAAAGTCATTATCTTTAAGTGATATTTTCAATACAAAAAAACCTAGGCAGAATCTCCACCTAGGTCTCTTTTATTTCGCTAATAAATCTTGCCACTGTAGGTTCTTATTCATGTAATGAACTACATAAGAACAGACGGGTACAATCAATAATCCAGAGGCCTTCATCTCTGTTAAAAAGGCTTCCATCATCACTTTTCCATAGCCTTTACCTTGCAGCTCATCTGGAATACGTGTGCTTATCACATCAAGAATATTACCTTTCTTTTCATAATATACTTTAGCAACAGCATCGCCTTCTAAGGCCACACAATAACATTTGTTATCTGGATCATGAGTGATCGTATTCATCGTAAAATTCCTTCTTAATTCTTACAATGACTCTACTTTAATCAGTTCCACTTAAAAATGCGAGTTTCGTTTCCTTCTTGTGGTGCTTCAGGAATATTTAATGACAATAAGAGCGAAATAAATGCCATTCCAGCTCCTATATAAAACACCGCGGCAGGCGATACCAACCATATTAAGCCAAAGCTTACAGGGATAACCACTGCTGCTATATGGTTAATGGTGAATGCCACACCCGCAGTTGATGCCATATCAGCAGGATCTGCAATTTTTTGGAAATAGGTTTTAATAGCTAAAGCTAATGCGAAAAATAGATGATCAATAATATATAACGCAGCAGCCATTTCTGACGTTTGAACTAATGCGTAGCCAACAAAGACAAAAATAAGACCAATATATTCAAACATTAATGCCTTTCGCTCACCTACAATACCAATCCAGCGGCCAATCTTTTTAGCAAAAAGCCAATTGAATGTATAGTTAGCAAGAAATAATAGAGTGATATCAGCAGCTGAATAACCAAATTTTTCAACCATTAAAAAGCCTGCAAACACCATAAATATCTGACGACGAGCACCACTCATAAATGTAAGTGCGTAGTACAACCAATAACGTTTACGTAAAACCAATTTCTTCGTTTGTGGTGTTTCACTTTCAAAGTTCGGGAAAGACAACCACATAAAAACGGTCACCATAAGGGCAATTGTACCGGCAATTAAGTAAATCCATTTAAACTCTAATTGCACTAACTCAAGTAATACCCACAGCACACCATATGTACATAATGATGCAAGAGCACCAATCGAGATCAGTTTCCCTAACATCTCTGGTGCTTCTTCTTTTGTTAACCATTGCAGCGATAACGACTGTTTCAAGGTTTCAAAATAATGGAAGCCGACCGACATCAACAATGTAGTGCATAACAGTCCATAAACACTTGGAAAGAACCCTGTAATTGCCACACCAACAGCTAACATCACTAAAGAGAGGATCATGAACTTCTGCTCACGAATAAAAAGAAGAACAAAAACAGCAGTAAAGGCTAGAAAACCAGGGATCTCACGCACACTTTGTAAGAGCCCAATATCAGCCCCAGTAAACGCCGCTTTTTCGATAACAAAGTTATTTAGTAAAGCATTCCACGTAGAAAAAGCAATGGGAACAACGATGGAAATTAAAATCAAAAAAGTTTTAGGATTTTTCCAATGAGCTAGGCTCGACATGATAGTGACTCTCATTTTTATTTATATTACGGCTACAGTAACATAACTTTGCTTAATTCTAGTTCACCACAGCCTGATCTTTACTTTATTTACTTATATGCCAAGAGTTAGTGTTTGAATAACGTAACTAAGTATTCCATGTTTTCTGATAATATTTCAGTATTCGAGTAAATCCCAACCACACCAGTTTTGCATTGTTCAGTAGGTAAGACGACAACTCCTTGCTGTGCCATTTTCGATTTTATTTTATCGGTATACGGCATAATGGCATCACTCATTTTGAGCATATCTATGCTGGCTTTTAATGAATCAAACTCATAAATAACTTTGGCTTGTTGTGCTTTTAAGGCGAAGGTTTCTGCGCCTTTATCATTCAACACCTTTCCATCTCGACTATGATCTGGCGTTACTTTTATCTGTGGGTAATCATGCAAGTTTAGTTCTCCTCTACTTAATAAAGGGTGCCCCTCTCTAACATATAAGGCTTCGCGCTCTGTAAATAACGGAATAAAACGCACTCGGTTACGAGAATCAATATTTTCTATTTCATGACCGATAAAGAGATCTATATCACCATTAACTAAATGACTTAACATTGATAAGCCATTACCAAACTCAATATAAAGCGAATTATTAGGATGCGTCTCTATAAACTGTTTAATTACATCCGCGGCAAAACATTCCCACCACGCTTCACCAATGCCGATTTTAATTTTACCTTGGCTACGGGCTTTCATGTCAGAAAGTTGATGCATCATTTGGCCATGTTTTTCATAAATATCTTGTACATAGCGGTAGTAAACCCAGCCAGCACTGGAGAGTTCAACCCCTTTAGATTTTCGATGAAACAAAAGTGTTCCCAGTAAATCTTCCAATTTTTTGATTGCTGTCGTGAGTGTTGGTTGACTAATGAATAATTTATCTGCTGCGGCTTTTATGCTGCCTTGGCGAGCCACTTCATAAAAATATCGGTACTGCTTTTCCATGATTAAAATCCATAATAAACATTACCTACACCATACTCATGATATAAATTTTTTCTATATCAGAGTTCAAATTATCAATTATTCATACTGATTTAATTTCGCTATATTAACGTTACTTTCTTTAATGAATATTGGATATCAAGATGGAAAAACGTTGGTGGCATAACAGTGTGGTTTATCAAATTTACCCACGCAGCTTTTGTGATTCAAATAATGATGGCATTGGTGACTTACAAGGTATTATCAGCAAACTCGATTACTTAACCACCCTTGGTATCGACGTTATTTGGCTCTCTCCTGTTTATCAATCTCCAATGGATGATAACGGTTATGATATCTCTGATTATCAAGCCATTGCTGCTGAATTTGGCACCATGGATGATATGCGTGAGTTAATGCACAAAGCTGAACAACGTGGCATTAAAATCGTAATGGATTTGGTGGTTAACCATACCTCAGATGAGCACCCTTGGTTTGTTGAAGCAAAAAACAACAAAGACAGTGAATACCGTGATTTTTATATCTGGCGTGATGCTGGTGAAAACGGTGAAGCCCCAAGTGAGTTAGGATCTATCTTTGGTGGCACGGCGTGGGAATGGGATGAAGAGAACCAACAATACTTTTTCCACTTATTTTCAAAACGTCAGCCAGATTTAAACTGGGAGAACCCAGCCGTTCATCAAAAAGTGTTTGATATGATGAACTGGTGGATAGACCAAGGTATTGGTGGTTTCCGTTTAGATGTGATTGATTTGATCGGTAAAGAAATCGACAAAAAGATCACGGGGAATGGCGAACGTCTTCACCCGCTTCTTCAACAAATGAACCAAGCGACCTTTGGTAATAAAGATCTATTAACCGTGGGTGAAACATGGGATGCCACGCCAGAAACCGCGCAGCTTTATAGCAACCCTGCTCGTAACGAACTATCAATGGTGTTTCAATTTGAACACATTACTCTGTTATGGGAAGACGGCGATAAGTGGAAACCAAAACCGTTAGATCTTAATGCCTTTAAGCAAGTGATGATCAAATGGCAACTTGAGTTAAGCAATAATGGCTGGAACTCACTGTTTTGGAATAATCACGATTTGCCTCGTGTTGTTTCTAAGTACGGTTGTGATGGTCTATATCGTGTTGAATCCGCGAAGATGTTAGCAACAACCCTGCATTTATTGAAGGGAACACCGTATATCTTCCAAGGTGAGGAGATTGGCATGACTAACGTGGCATTTGATACGTTAGAAGAGTACAAAGACATTGAAACGCTAAACTTCTATAAAGTGAAAACTGAATCAGGCGTCAGTCATGAAACCATGATGAAAGGTATTCATGCCAATAGCCGTGATAACGCGCGTACACCAATGCATTGGGATAACTCTACGCACGCTGGTTTTACTCAAGGATCGCCTTGGATCTCATTGAACCCGAATTTTCCTGAGATAAACGTTGCTGCGGCTTTGGAAGATAAAGATTCCATTTTCTATCATTACCAAAAGCTGATTGCACTGAGAAAACAGAATCCTGTGATTGTATATGGTGATTTCATTCCTCTGTTTGAAGATCACCCTGCGGTATTTGCTTATGAGCGTAAAGATGCAGATCAACATTTGGTTGTGTTAAATAACTTTACTGCAGAGTCTCAGACGTTAACTCTGCCTGAACATTTAGCGAATAAAGAAGTAGAGTGTTTAATTGCGAATTTAGAACCTATTAGCCAATTAAATACAGAACTGACGCTTCAGCCGTATCAAAGTATTGTTATAAGACTGTAGTTTCCATCATTGAACCACCTTGTAACGCCCTATTGCTTATCTATTAGATTACCTTTCTATTGATAATTATGCTGTTGGCATGGGGCGTTACACTCACACTCCCTTTTTTTATTCTTATTCTTACATCCCTTTAAATAAAGATTGTGCGCTGCGGCTAACTGGCAGTTTTGATTCTCCAATATGCACATATAAATGCCCTATCAGATCTTTTTTTACTCTGTCTATTTTTGCGACGTTGACAATGCTTGAGCGATGAATATGCCAAAAATGGTCAGGGTTTATCTTCTGTTGCAGTTCTTTAAGTGAACAACGGATCAAGTACTCGGTCACCTTATTATTTGCTTGTTGCGCATAAACAGAAACGTACTTATCTTCTGCTTTAAAATAAAGCACATCAGAGATAGAAATCAGGTGTAAATCGTCTCCTTGATAAGCTTTAATCCACGTTAAATAGTCTGGTTTTTTTTGAGCTGATAACTGCTGTATTTGAACTAATAAGTCACTCAGTATGGCTTGGTCTGGCGTATTTTTTACTTCGTTCAAAGGATCTGATGAACTTCTTTGTTTAGAAAACCGTTGTTGAGTAATTCTCTGTTTTATCTTCTCACACGTTACTACTAACCTTGTTTCTGATATTGGCTTTAATACATAATCTATCGCATTATTTTCAAAGGCTTTTATGGCAAATTCATCATAGGCGGTAATAAAGATCACTAACGGTGGTGTAGCTGATTTTTGCAGTTGAGCCGCTAACGTCATGCCATCTAGCTCTGGCATTTTAATATCCAAAAAGGCGATATCTGGTTGATGTAACTCTATTGCTTCTAGTGCTTCTTTACCATTAGCACAAGTAGCGACAATCTCTAAATCTAACCATAAATCAGAGAGCATTTTTTCAAGATGAAAACGTAGTAAAGGCTCATCGTCGGCAATAATAGCGGTAATCAATTGATTCATGAATATTCCTTGTTCAGCAGTTCTAAACATTCCATTGGTATTGATAACTCCGCGGTTACCCCACCTTGCTTGTTTTCAGCGATAGTTAACGATGCTTTACCTTCAAATAAATCGTGTAATCTCTGTTTTATATTATTCAAACTCATGCCATTACCCGCAGTAGAACTCGTTGAATTTAAACCTAATCCGTTATCAGAAATCGTAGCCTTAAAGACATCATCAAGTTGATTAAACTGTACCTTTATCTGCCCACCACTAGCTTTAGGTTCAATACCATGTGTAATGGCATTTTCTACTAAAGGTTGGATTAATAATGGGGGCAATGACAATGAATCAGTCAACTGATTATCAATGTCATAGTTTAATCTGTCACCTAAGCGAATTTGCTGAATAGCTAAATAAGCGCTGAGTAGTTCACTCTCTTGTTCTAGGCTGATTAGTGGTTTACGGCTTGTTTTTAATGTACCTCGCAGTAAATCGGTGAGTTTTTCTAACATCAACTTTGCTTTATTACTGTCCAACTCAATTAATGCACTAATATTCGCCAATGTATTAAATAAGAAATGCGGTTCTATTTGGCTTTGTAATTGACTCAACTGACTCAGTACTAGAGCTTTTTCTTGCTCTGATTGCTTACGCTTAGCCACTTCTAATTCTTGCTCTGCCAATAATTTCTGTTCATTAGAGTGGAAATAATAAAAACAGATCGCGGTAAATATTAATCCTAATAACACGACTGGCTTCAATGCTTCTAGCGTTGCAAAATCATCGTATTTTTTTAGCCATATAAATGCATGTAATGTGCCTAACCCAATAGAGAGCACCATAGCCAGAAAGGTGGAATATGCTTTTTTTAATAAGGGAAAAAGTGTCTCTAACGCGTATGAAGAGAAAACCGCACTGTAGCCATAACCAAGGCTAATAAGAACATGTTCATAAAATGGAGATGACCAAAGATTACTGGTTACCATCGCAATAACAATACAGAATAAAGTGGTGATAGAGACACTTTTTAGTAATCTAAACGTTGGCTCTTTTTGTTCGTTTATCGTAACCATTAAAATCTTCCTTTTAGGTTCAGTAAGATCATATGCTTATCTGTTAGGTTTGCATACGCAGAATCGCTTTTTCCTGTTAAAAAACGCGCGGCAAGTTCCATTTCAACACTTGAGTGACCAGAATCATGCACTAGATAATTAAGCCATTGAGTTGCAATTACGCCATTATCTTGTGGAGAATAAAGTACATCAAACGTTGGTGTTAACTCACTTAACCACCCGATATTTTGACTCCATTGCCAATTCGACCATGCGCTTGGGTCTAAGCTCCAATGAAACATCATGTTATGCTGAACCATGTTGGCATTAAGATACCCTTGTTGATACGAAGGTGACGCAATATTGAATGCATTCTCCCATTCATTTTCTCCCCACGCGCGGCTGTCATACCAATATTCTACAACAAGGGTGTTGCCTATTTCATTTGCCCAAGTAAAACCCACTAATGCTTGATAGGCGTTGGACTCTTTTTCTAACTTCACAGGCGCATACATTGAATTTGGTTTTTGATAGTTAGTTTTTTGATAATTAGGCTGCTGATAGGCTAAGTATTTTGATTGATACAACGCCGAGCCATGAAACTCCCACGACGCATCAATCACAGTTACAATACTTGCACCTAATAACCCTTGGCGGACATCATCATAATAAGCCAACCATTGATATTCGGTATCCCCCACTAATCCATAGCGCCTTATACCAAACCCTTGTTGTTCGCTCTGCTCTTCTAGTTCACTGCCTTCTTGTTGTGTCCACGAGGAATCGGTATAGATTAATGACCATTCGCCTTGGTTATCAAAATAAGATACCGAGGCAACTCCCGCCCCTTCTTCTACTTGAATACCAACAGGGTTGCGTCGATATGGAGTAAAAATATCCAGAGGACGATAGCCATAACCTACGCCCCAATCTACTCTGATTTTTCCTAATTGAAAATCCAAAGGCAGATCGAAGACATCCATACTATGCTGCCAAAACAATTCGCTAATGATTAATTCTGCTTCTGAAGATTGATCTTGATTTGGGATGCTTGAGTCGTAATACAGATCATTACCTTTTAATGCCACCACGGCATTCCAATCTTGATAACCAATCTGAACATCTAACACCCCATTAATTGACTCTTGATGTTGTGATTCCGTTAATGGCACAAAAGCGGTTTCTCTTTGTGCCGTCGTTTGGGCACTCAGCATCCAATCCCACTCAAAAGTCAGCTCTGAAGCCGTCAGATTAAACGAGATCAAAGCCACGCTTGTTAATACTCTTGATCTCATTCTCTTAGTCATAGTTAAAGATCCAAGTTTTTGGTGCGCGATAAATAAGCGGGGTTGTAATACTTATCATCAATTTCGGTAGCGACTATCTCTTTATACTCAATGACTGTTTTTTGATTGGTTTGAATTTGGTCATTCAATACCATGGCTACGACTCTGGTTTCTCCTTCTCGAAGCCCTTTGGTAAACCACGCTTCTTTCGCCATTTTTCCTGAGCGTAAATAGAGATCCGCTTTAATTGGAAAATGAGTTCCCTGCTCTAACCACAAATCAATAGTGAAATAGCTCGCCCCTTTAGTAATCGCACTTAATTTGAGCCTTTCCGTTTCTAGCTGTTTACCACTATCTAAAGTAAGCGACTCACTTCCTTGCCATTGTCCTTGATAATCTTCACTCCATGTCAGAGTTGAAATATCACCAACAGAGGCTTCGCCTAATAATTTTTGCATTGGGGTAATTCGAATTGGGCGACGACTCTTTGGCATTAATAACCAATAATTATCACCTAGCATCAGCATTTTCTGTCCCGCTTCTACTTGAGAGTTAAATAGCACTAATGATTCTCTGTTTTCTCTCATATAGACCGTGTATTGGCGTGTTTTATCTAACTCATTGTTTTTATACAGCAGCACTTCTGATACTACTTTTGCCGCTGCATTATCTAACCGAAATTCATCTGCAGCTTTAATCATTTGCTTAATTTGCGTATCACTAACCTCTTTTTCTGGTTGATTCAGCTCTGTTGCTGCCACTTGTGACTGAAGCCCAACAAACAAACACAATGCAGATAATAAGTTAAATTTAGACATAAATAAGCGCCTCCGTGATTGGTTTTTTTACGCCCTTACGAGCAGATAAATAAGCAGCAAGTAAGCAGATACACAACACACCAATACCTGCATAAGCGAGCAATTCAAATGAGAAATAAATATTTAATGGATAGCCGTCGGTTCTGCCCGGAGGCGGTGGCATTTTTACATCAATCACCATCAGTAACACTGTGGTAATAGCGGTGGTTAATGCTCCAAAAATCACACCAATGACAGCTAATAGCCCAGCTTCTCGTAAAAATGAATGAATAATTTCATTTGGGTAACTACCAAGTGCAGATAAGGTTCCTATCTCACGCGTTCGCTCAGTCACGGACATCGTCATGGTATTAAACAAGGCTACAAAGACGACTAATCCCATCACAAAGCCCATCACACCAAAGATGAGATCATAAAGATCTTTTACCTTATTGTAGAAGAAAGCTCTGTCTTGCCATGGCGTAATTTCAATATCTTGTTGTGTGATTTTTACTTCTTCATTTAATCGTTGATGCATAAGGTCTGTTTGCTCAGTATCAAATAAAAAAACAGACAATGTGCTGACTTTATCTGAGATCAATAAGTCTTGTGACGATTGGATATGAATATACAGTTGACGCTTATCAAGTTCAGGCACGCCTGTAGAATACGTCCCTCGTACTTTAAAATCTAAGGCATTTAATGCACCTTCACTGGTGGTGCTTAATAAGGTAATCCAATCACCAATAGTTACGTTTAGGTTTTTAGCAAGATCAACGCCCAACATCACTTCTGGTTCCATTGGATCATAACGGCTAGAGTTAATATCAGATAAGGTTTTTCCTGATTTCATATCTAGAAACGGCCCTTTCATATCGAACTCTCGGTCATTAACCCCAGTCCCCATAAAGATGGTCGATTTCATTCCATTTGAGACTAAGCCTGTGAAATAAATTCGAGGTTGAACACCACGAACTTCATCATGCTTCATTATGTTTCGGGTTAATTGAGAGATATCAGAAAGACCATTGCTTAATGGCAACTCTTCATCGCTTTCAAAATAACCCGGCTGACTTAATGTTAAATGTCCGGTATCACGCGCTGTTGATTCTTTCAGTGAATCATAGGTATATAGACCAAAACCACCAGCACTGGTTAGCGCAAAAACAGCAATAGTGATAATAAGAATTGAAAGCGCACTACGGCGGCCATTTCGCAATAAATTCAGCCAAGCAAGACGCAATGAATCAGGAAATAAGGTGATTAACTTGCCCATGATATTTTCTCCTTGCTGATCATTCCATCCAATAAATTAATACAGCTATCACAGTGCTGAGCCATACGATAATCGTGCGTAGCAATAATAAACGTCGTCCCCATTTCTTGTCCTAACGACTTCATAATATCAATCACGACTTCTGCAGTTTTACTGTCTAAACTGGCCGTCGGCTCATCAGCAATCACTAGGCTTGGTTTATGAACTAAGGCACGAGCGATAGCAACACGTTGTTGTTGCCCACCAGAAAGGTTATCGGGTCTGTGGTGAATAAAATTCCCTAAGCCTACTTTTTCTAGCATCTCAGTGGCTAACCTATTTTGTTCTTCTCTGCTGTAGCCATTTAATTGCAATGGATAAGCTACGTTCTCTAAAGCCGTCATCACAGGAACAAGATTGAATCTCTGGAATACAAACCCTAATTGGTGACGGCGTAACGTAGCCGCTTTAATAGGATCTTTAGGGTAAGCTTTCCCATCCATTCTGATCTTACCTTTGTAATCCATATCCAATAGACCAAGGATATTTAATAAGGTACTTTTTCCTGATCCTGATGGGCCACATAGCGCAACCATTGAGCCTTTAATGATAAAGCCCTCTATCTTTTTTAAAGCTTCTACTTGCTGTGATCCCAATTGATAGGTTTTTTGTATTCCATTAAAACTGATCATTGCACTCTCCTTCTGTTTTTATTGAGATCACTTATTCGCCGCTAACAAAGCTTGAGCTTTACGCGTTTCAGGATGATTTTTATCTTTATCTAACATGACTTCTAACCACTGATTGGCTTGGTTAAGATCATCCGCTCGCAATGCGGCTTGTATTGCATAACCGTATATCCACGCCGTTGCTTGATAAGGCTGCTGTTGAAATTTAGACTCAGAAAGAAGCCCTAAATAAAGGTCATAACCACGCTCAAAGTGATTGAACATATCTGGCAGTTTCGAATACGTTGCTGCTGCTAATGCGCGGGTTAAATACGATTCTGGAATGCCTGAAATAATGTCTTGCTCTGATATCGGCGTATTTTCATTTGCCAACAAATTTAAGCCTTTGCCAATTTTTGCTAATCCTTGTTCAACGTATTTCATTGCTGTCCACGGCATCATAGCGTCTCGCCCTTTTAAGGTTTCGGCACTACCAAGATAAACCAAGGTTAACGGTGTCGCGCCTTCTTGCTGTATCAGTTGGTTAAAACGATCAAAAGCGGGATCGACTTTATCTTCATCGCCTGCAGCCGCTTGGTTATAAGTATTAATATCTGCATCAGTTAATGCGGCATGAGCAGTAAAGGCAGTCATTCCCATGCATACGCTCAATAACAAGGTTGGTAGTGTCATTTTCATCTTCTAATCCTTAGTCGGTGCTCTTATTTTCAATGATCACAGATTAACTAAGACAAATAAGAAAAACTGATGAATGCGACGAATGGTAAATAACAGGTATAAACGGTAATTATTAGATTCAAATGGTATCAGTGCTTGTCATCGAAGGTTATTCTGGTTAAGTTAAGTGTATGTTTATTAGGCAAAGGATGTAGATAATGGAAATAGAAATTCGCCCAACAGAATTAAAAGATATCGATGGTTTATGTGAGTTATATAATCAACCACTCGCTCAAGCACAAACCCTCCAATTACCTATTCCATCGTCTGCTCTCTGGGAAAAACGAATCTCAAGCATGCCTGATAATGTCTACAGTTATGTTGCGCTTATTGACGGCAAGGTTGTTGGTAATATTGGCTTTGAACAAGTCACGCGGCCTAGAACTCGTCATGTGGCTCATTTTGGAATGGGCGTTCATGATGATTATCATGGACGTGGTGTTGGCAGTAAGCTAATCGAAACTGTTTTAGAACTTGCTGATAATTGGCTTAATGTTCGACGTATTGAGATTGACGCTTTTGTAGATAATCACGCCGCACTTTCACTGTATAAGAAATATGGATTTATGATTGAAGGGGAAGCAATTGATTCTGCATTTAGAAATGGTGAATTTATTAATACCTACTTTTTAGCACGTATTAATCGTAAGTAGCTTTTATGTAAAGCATTAACGATGAATATCATGGCGGACCTTTGCGCTCCGCCATTTTTATAAATAATTATCTTAGTTGGCTGTCTTTACTTGCTCTTCGGTTATAGGCACTAAAGGTTTTTTCTCTTGCATCTTCTTTTGCCTGGCACTCAACACACAGCTCAACACCTGGGATGATTTTACGTCGACCTTCAGGGATCAACTCACCACACTCTAGACAATAATCAGTCTCGTTATGTTCATGGTTAAGATGTGCTCTAGCACGGTTAATTGCATCAGTAACAGTGGCATCAATTTGGTCTTGTACGCCACCATCTCTTGTAAATCCATTAGCCATAATGGTCTCCAAAGGTAATGATTGACTAGGAGAACATTATCGATTATTAACTGTGTTTTGATAATAGAGCTAAATGTGAATTACTATTACGTTTATGTAATAAAAAAGCCGAACCAATAAAAGGAACGGCTTTGTCTTTTTCAAACTCACTCAACAGCAAGTATTACGATAACGAAATCACGTACTCTTCCCAATATTGAGTAGCAAGCTGAATCGCCTCTTCTCTTGGGTAGTTTTCTTCTCGTTTATTTGCCCACAATACGTTAGCAACATTAAAAATAACGGTGTTCGCCATTAGTTGTAATTGCTCTGGTTTAGTACCTAACAAACAATTATCTAGAATAGGCAAGTCTTCTATTAAGGCTTCTTCCCAGTACAACTCTTCGCACACACCTTTTGATGCACACCACAGTGATTGACTCACTTTTGGATTAAATTCAGATTCCCCACCCATGCCTTTAAAGCACAGCGCTAATTCAGAGCTGTCGTCTGTTGCTTGTTGCAAACGAGACTCTGCTTCGCCGTGCAGTTGTGGCAATCCTGGATGAAAGCTACCACGTAATGAAATAGGTGCAGAAGCTGGGTTTAACATACGAGCACAGGTATTAACTGGCGTTCTAAGACCATATTCATGTTGCCATAACAGCATGGTTTCTACTTGAGGGGCATAAACCGATAAAGGCAAATAAGCGATATTACCTTCATCAAGCTTTTTCTGTGCTTCAGCAATGCTTGAACAACTTGGAATATTTAATTTCTCAATCACTTGAGATACGTGCTCACGAGTACTACCAAGTTGCAGGTGACCATGAATTAATACTCTAAAGCCTTTGTTTGCAAGAATTTGAGCTGCATACAACTGCCATGACGGACCTTGAACCTGACGCTTACCTGCAAAACATGCCCAATCAATATCTACATTAAGATCTTTTAGCTCCGGCGTTTGTTCGTTACGAATAAATTCACGAATGGCGGTAGTAAAACCACTGATCTCATCAACCGTTTCATTTTGAACTCGGATAAGCATCATCAACATCGCCATTTTGTCACTAGATACTTCACCAACAAGATATTCTTTCATTACTTGGTAAGCTTGTTCAAAACTTAGCGGCTTACGACTGCGCTCACCACGGCCGACGGTTTTAATACATTCAATAATTGAGCTCATGACTGTCCTTAATAACTTATTCTTAATACTTTAATTCATACCATTAAAGCACAAAACGCAGAGGGATTTCGAGCCCACTCTGCGTTTATCATAACGATAGGTTAAAGTTCTAGCGTATTAATATTACTCAAGAACAGTACTATTAGTTACGCTATCTAATTTATTATCAATAAGGAAGTCTCCCAATTGCATTTGCATTTCCATATGATGATTGTAGTCTTCCTGTGGATTTGCAGTACTTTGTGGAGCAATGAATGTTGAATGCTGTGCTACATCATTAAATTTAGCAAAATCAGATACGCCTGTTGGAGTATTTGATGATGCTGTCAGTACATTCAAACCAAGCTTTTTAGCAAGAGGTTCAGTTCCTGAAAAAGGAGCAGTTCCAATCATTGGGTCATTAATAACATCATTAGGAACCGTAGCATCACTGTTTGCTTGACTCATATAAACAGGTAACACTAAACCGCTATCATTTAATAAATCTGAAGCATTAGTAAATGGATCAATCGTATCTAATACTGTTTGTCCTGCATAGGCAAACTGATTAAACAAGGTAGCTAATACCATTCCTTGATCAGGGTTTGTCGTTAAATAACTTCCTAAACACATTGCCGCATCATAGTTATTAGTTTGACATACATCTGATGCATAAGCGGCGTATTTAGCATCACCACTAATTGCAACAGTATGTTTAATAGTCGAACCAAAAGACTCAGAACCTAATAACAAGGTAGCGATTTGTCCACCAGCATTTTCAAATGCAGCTGATGAGAATTTATAGATTGCATCGCCAGCAACATCACCAATGGTTTTATTCGCTTGTGCGACAGCTGAAACCCCTGTGATCCCACCTAATGAGTGTCCTACAAATCTAGGATTTGTTACTGTTGTATTCGCAGCAGTCGCTAGCTCTGTATGATTAAAAATACCTAAACCTTGAGAGACAGATAATGACGCACGTAACCCCATAATATCAAGGATACTTTGTCTCACATTATCACGAGCGACAGGTAAATTTGATAGGTTTAAATAAGCTAATAAATTTACATTTGCTGAACGTTCATTCAAAATACCATCCAAGCTACGAGTACCGTGTAATGGTAAATCAATACCAATAACAGCAACACCTTGATTCACTAAATTAGCAGCAAAGTGATAAGCATTTTCTTTCGCACTTGTAATCCCATGTTGATAAATCACAATTGGCATAGTACCTGCCGTTGGTAATGTTTTTGGTGTAAATAACAAGAATTCAACAGCATGTAGATCTTTAATTTTCGGGACTGGAGCGTAACGAGTTATCACTCTTTCTTCATCTAAAACAGTACCATCAGCCTTAGTTAAATCAACGCCAACTAATTTCAATTGCTCTGCTGGATCTGTTGCTAATAAGCTTGGATCAATGTTTGCAGCCATAAGTTGTTGCACTATAGTCGCCGCATCTGCCTCACTGCTTAACGCTGACGAAACCTTTGCCAAACTTGGCATAGCAGATTCAAAAGGTTGTGAATTCCACTCAGCTTGACTTGTCTCTAAATAATAAGGCAGCTGTACAAAACCTTGAGTAACATTCACTGTTCCATTATATGGACTTGATTGATATTGGGTTAATAGAAAGTCTTTATTAGATTGACCAAAGAAAGTGGTGTAATCATCATCTTCTGTTAAAGCAACAACATAATCTTTCGCAGTTTCAAATGACATAGTGTATGCAGCAGTTAAATCTACATTATTTGGATTTGCACTGCCTTTCCATACAAGAGACAGATCTTTAGCACCAATACCAGCCGCTGAGGCAGCTTTAGTGCTATAAATACTTGCCCCTACAGACTGAGTAGAAAACCACGTCGAGTAAATAATACTTTCATGATTTAAATTAATAGCACCCACTGCATTTGCACCTGCAAATATTTGCTCTACACCTTGAGTAACTTGCTGAGCTTGTGCAAGACTTCCTTTAGTATATGTCGTCGTTTTTGATTTTAATGCGGCGTAGCTTGATGACATACCTACAGGATCATTATCGACATCTGTTAACTCATTTGATAATGCTAAAATATATTCACTTCCCGAATCTAAAGAGTCTCTAAATGAGATAGTAAATGAATCAGTCATTGCACTTGAATAGATATCAAAATCAGTTCCTGCTACCAGAATTTTCTCAATTCCCGGAGCCTCTGCTGATGTTAATGATTTATCTATTTTAATAATATAAACACCTGACTGTGGATTCCCATCAGCCAAACCAACCCCTTCAAATTCCATAATGATTGGCATACTTGTTGACCAACCATCGACAGTATTCATTGCTGCATAAGGGTTTGTTAAATCATTATTTCCATCCGTTGGTAAGCCTAATGTACCATCCGTAGCATCCATTAAAGCAAAACTAGGGATAGGAACAGAGATGTTTTTTCCACTTAAATTAAACTTTATGTTTGTATCTTGCGCCAAAGAATCTTGAATGTAATCTTCGTACTGAGGTGTTGTTGATGCACCTGAGCTGTTTGTATCGTCACCACACCCTGCAAGCAGAATAGCTGAAGTGATTAGTGATATTTTAAAAATATTGTTCATTGTTAGCTCCCAGCTTAATTAAAGGTATAGTTCAATTGAATAGCAGAAATATAAGCAATCGCATCAGAAGTGAATTCGAGGTCTTCAGCTAAAGCGTTAGTTTCTGTAAACGAACCATCTTTACTTTGTACAATGGCAAAACCAGCATCAAGACTTAAGTCAGGAGAAATTAAATAGGTTAAACCTGCGCTATACCAGTAGCGGTCACTATCAGGAATACTTAATGTTGCTTCACCAGCTTGCTCATCATAGGCAAGGCCAGCTCTTAATGTCCACTCACTATTAACTTGATAAGTTGCACCAAAAGAATAACGATTATTATCTTCATAATGCTCAGGTTTATATAAACAAACGCCGCCAGTACAATCATTACTAGTTGCTTTCAATTCTGTAAAAGAATCCCATCCTGTGCGCTGCCAACCATAATGAACGGCCCATTCATCATTCAATTGGTGAAAAGCAGACAGCTCAATAATTGAAGGTAAGGTAATTTGCAAACGGCCATCTACAGTTGGAGCATTTGCAATTCCTGAGTTATAACTTTTAAATTTACCTTCATCAAAATCAAGATCGACTTCTGAGCGATAACCAAAACCAAAACGGTTATTTTCATCAAGCTCGTAGAGTGCACCAATATTCCAACCGTATGAAATCGTTTCTCCTGTCATCCCAATTAATTTATTGGATGGATTTGGGTTTGCTGATATAAACTGGCTTAAACCCCCTTCATGTCGAGTCAGCTCAGCCTCAGCATAAACAAGGTTAATCCCACCACCAATGCTAAATTTATCATTAATGCGGTAAGCTATATTAGGATTAATATTTACTGAAACAAGAGAAGTATCTCCAGCTAAATCTCCAGCATAAATATCATCAGGGTAGTCAGTAGCAACACCGTAGGTCGTAAACATACCAATGCCCCAACTCCATTTATCATTAATTGGGCTAATATAATAAGCTGCCGGTACAACTTGCATTGGCGCAACATCATTAGATGATTGACTCTGCCCACCAGAGCCAGGAACATTATGCTGAGTAACATTCACCTCAGGATCAACAATAGAAACAACACCGGAGAACTGGGCTGTATCAAATAATGCCATTGCTGCTGGGTTTCTAGCAAGAACACTGGCGTTATCAGCTACAGCACCTTCACCAGAAAAGGAACGTCCTAATCCTGAAGCTGAATGTTCTGCAACTTGAAAACCTGCGGCTTGGATATTACATGCAAACAGAATCGAAACCGTTAACAGCGAGCGTTGTATTATTCTCATCCTTGACCCTCCTTGGGTATCAAACATTATTATTATTAAATAAACACTATATTTCTTTGCATTTGGATAAAATACCATCAATGTAAATGAAATGTTAATCTAATGTATGGCAAATTGTCAAAGAATGAACGGATCATTTTTCCATTTATTTTTTGAGGGCGCATAGTAAATGTTTATAAAACATATTGAAATTAATAATTTAGAATGTGATAGAGGTAAGACCAGAGATGTTATATGAAAGTATTGTAAATTCATCTAGGAAGGCGTTTAAATTACTCATCAACTAGAAGGATTTTACATTAATTCGCACAGAAAATTAACGCGTTGTCTTTAACTGATAGTAACTGCACCTCTACCGTCTATTTGATGATAGAGATGTGGCGCAGTAATTACATAATTTAATCTATAGACTGCTCAGACATTATAGCAATTGCCCTTACTCCATGCTTTGAGGGTAACTAAAATATTTTTTTATAAGTCGATAGCAAAGCCAAATTAATAAACTGGTGATAATAACAGCAATAATAATAGAAGATACTCGATATAAAATAGAAAAAAATGCATCTTTTTGGCCGGGGATCACGCCTGTAATTGGGATCGTTAACGCCGCCATAGCCGAGAAGCCAATTCCTTTCATTGCTGGATTTTCACTGGCTAACCATTTACAAAAATAGCCAGAAGCAATAGCGAAACTTAAAATATACAAAATAGGATTGTCATACAGATTATACAGTATCAGCTGCATCGCCATCGCGGCTAAACAGCCTAAGATAGTCCCTACGATACGAATTCTAGCCATCATCAACGATCCAACAAGCGTCATTGGCGAAAGCATAATCAACATCGATGCTTGAGCAGATAAAGAGTCATTTAATGTTCCGATTTCAAAGATCAAAAACACAATCATGGCAACCATCCAACCTAAGGCCGTTTGTTCTAGCATCTCTCTTGGATCTTTACTTTGGCCTTCTACCTTTAAAACTGGGGCATACTCTTCTATTGGATCAGGAAATAAATAAAAAGCTAAAGCACAAATTGGTACAACCATAATCGCGGCAATCCATACTCCAACAATGAAGTTTTCTAAATCAAATGTCGCATACGAAGCAAAATTCAATAGTATTGAACCGACTAATAAGCCAGTATAGCCAAATAAGTAGCTCGCTTTATAATGCATTGCATGGCACTTAAACAACAACAAAATACCAACAGCAACCGTCATGAGAAGTGGATAAGGTTGTAGAAAGCCAACAATTAACGCCACTTGAATACTCACCCAAACAACACTAATAAACAGCTGAATAAACATTCCCCAGTTCCATCGATTTAGATTCGATAATATAAACAGAGGTAATAAAGTACCAAACATCCCATTAGACCAACCAAACAAGGTACACATGGCAAAGCCTAATACACACCCAAACCATATCCGTAATGCTTTCATACCAACACCCAATTAATAAATATAATGCAGATAACTGATCATGGTTATTATGCTATGACCAATATAATCAATTACGGTATTTCCTGAGGTATAGATAATCACTGTCGCTCGTGAGCCCACAAACAAACGAGGCGAAATAGAGTCTTCACTGATAAGGTTTACACGAACTCGTTGTGCGTCTCGTACCCACCGGTTACTCACTTCTACCGTACTCAGTTGCCCATTTGCTGTCTGTTGTGCTGAAGAAACGCCATAGTCTCGGCTCTCAACTAATAACGGGAACACCTCACCAGGTATCGCATCATAGGCAACCTCTGCTCTCATCCCTTTTTTCATTCCTGCTGTTGCTTTTTCACGGTAATCGGCAGAAATCCACAATGAGTCAGTTGGAATAAAAGTTAAAAGCGGTTGATTGGCATTAGCAAACAAACCAACATGCAACTGCATATTTGTAATTATCCCTTCGCTTTGCGCGATAACTTCAGTATGTTCTAAATTCAGTTGTGCTTGTTTTAAAGCATTTCTTGCAGAAAGTACGGCACTGCTTTGACCGTTGCCCTTACCCAACTTAACTTCTAGTGCGTGTAGCTTTTGCTTTGAAGCCATAAAATTTGCAGCAGCTTGGTCCCGCTTTGTCACAGCAGAGTCGAGCCCTGATACTGAGACCGCACCGGATTTAGCCAGTCGTTTTATACGATGATATTCTCGGTTAGCATTATCAGCAGTGATTTGTGTGGTTTTCACATTTGATTTTGCGGCTTCAATATCAGCAACTAAAGAAGCCTCTTGTTCTTTTGCTTGTGCTAATGCTATTTCTGCTTTTTGTACTGCCAATTGGTATTTTTCATCATCAATCTTAAATAGTAATTCTCCCCTCTTTACTAATTGATTATTTGTGTGATTAACTGCAACTACTCGACCAGACACTTCGGGTGATATTTGAACCACAAACCCTTGTACCTTACTTTGGGTCGTTAACGGCGTTAATCTATCTGCCACCACCAAATAGGCAGTAACGATAAGAAATAATACGATAAGGATATTCATCCATTGTTTGAATTTTTGTTCTGCCGCTTGCATAAGAGTTCTCGATAAAGTCAAAATAGCTGTGATCTAGTTCTCATTATAGTGCGTGATTTAATTTCGAATAGATGGCAAAATAGTTCACATATGACCTATTTACAGGACAATAAGCATGAGTAAGTGCGAAGAAAACATGGCTTCATTTGATGATATTTATCTATTTGTTCTTATTGTTAGACATCAAGGTATAAGTTCTGCAGCACAATTTTCAGGGTTACAGCGTTCAAAAGTCAGCCGTCGTCTACAAGAATTAGAAAAAGCACTTGGCCATCAATTACTCATCAGAACGACAAGAGCTATTGAATTAACTCAGCAAGGGAAATGGCTATATGAGCAAGTATCTAATCCAATAAATACTCTCATTGATGCAAGTAAACTAATGAAAGAGCATCACTTAACGCCAAGAGGAAGATTAAAGGTTGCTATCCCACCCGCACTTGGGATGACGGAGATTTTCTCCCAGCTAATTGAACAGTATATGAAAGAGTATGCAGAGGTTAAATTAGAAATTGAGCATCATGTTCAATCGTTGGATCTTCGTCGTGAAAATGTTGATCTACAAATTCTACCGAGCTACATTGAACCTTTGCATGATGACTATATTCAACAAAGGCTCCTTCAAATCCCTTATAGTATGGTTGCTTCTTCTGAATATTTAGCGCTTAACGGATGCCCTGATAATGTGGCCCAACTCAATAATTTTCATCTACTAGCTAGCCGTTATAACAAAAGCTTGCTCCCTCAAGGACTAGATTATCAATTATTTAGTGATGATCTAAATCTACTTCAACGATTAGCACTTTCAGGTAAAGGTATTGCTCTTCTACCATCAATCTTAATTGAAGATAAAATCAAAAATGGCCAACTCATTGAAGTGTTACCCAGAACCTCTTTTACTGATTTAACCATTACTTTGGTTTACCCAACCCCAAGTTATTTACCTGAGAAAACACGGGCGATGGTGACGTTATTTAGAGAAACGTTTTCAAATTAACACCAACAAAAAAGCCAACATCATGAAAGATATTGGCTTATTTTTTCTCTTGAATATTTTTATAGCAATAGAAATTACGCTTCTAATACATCCAGATTAATATATTTACCCATATTTTTACGCTTAACACTTGGCATATATGGAATTTCACCTAATTTTGGTGCTGGCATTTTATCTTCTAACATCGCGATAATTTCAGCGTAATTTTCAGTACCTGGATTTACTCGGTTTGCTACCCAGCCAATGATCTCTAAACCATCATACTGAATGGCTTCTGCCGTTAACATCGCATGGCTCAGACAACCTAACTTAATACCAACAACTAATACGACTGGAAGTTTCTCTTGTTTAACCCAAGTAGACAAACAATCGTCTTTAGAGACAGGAACACGCCAACCGCCAGCGCCCTCCACTAATACTACGTCTGATTTAGCTTTTAGTGCAGATAAACCTTGTGAAAGAACAGAATAATCAATCACTACATTTTCAGCGGCTGCTGCAATGTGTGGTGAAGCTGGCAATAATAATGCGTACGGGTTTACTTCTTCGTAACTTAATTCAACATTGGCAACAGAGCGTAAATGGATTGCATCAGAATTTTGAACGCCTTCACCTTGGTCTTCAGATCCTGCTGCTACAGGTTTATATGCGGCTGTATTTAGCCCTTTCATATTTAATGCATCTAAAATCGCTTTAGAAGAAACGGTTTTACCCACATCGGTATCTGTACCTGCAACAAAAAATGCATCAATCATTACTTATAACTCCAAAGCCTACCTGATAAGTAGCAGGTAACTTATTAAATTTATTCTTAAAAATTTGATACGCTTCTTCTACTGCTAATAGCTTTTCTTTACTCAATAAACCTGAGTGGCGACCATTAGGTAAATGCGTTGCTCCAATTCCTTTTAAATCTTTCATTAAAGCAAGAGCAGAAGAATACGTCATCTCGACTGGCGTGCAGTCTAGTGTAAACTTGTTACATTCAGATTGCGCTAACGCAAGGTTTACCATAGATGGCGTAATAAAATCGTTAACATGTTGATATGAATCAACCTTTGACCACGCTTTTTTTAATTCAAACAGTGACCCATCTAACAAAGTTGAGAATATAACCTTTCTTTTATTGTGGGTAATTCGATTCATTTCACATAAAGGAACAGATAAATCCTGACACCATTGCAAAGCCAGACTAGAGATAACTATATCGAATGTATTATCGTTAAACGGTAAATGCTCTGCATCACCTTGCACATAAGAGATGTTCAGCTCACCGCAGCGATCTTTCGCTTTATCTAACATAGATTGAGACAGATCAAACGCAACTACTATTGCACCACGTTTCAACAGCTGCTCACTACAATAACCCGTTCCGCAACCTACATCTAAAATACGTAGCCCTATTAGATCACTTGGTAAATAAGATAACAGGGTATCTGCCACTTGACGTTGAAATTCAGCAGAGCGATCGTACGTGTTAGCCGCTTTACTAAAGGCGGCTTGAATCGCTTTTTTTTCTTGGTTTGGTGTCCAATTTGAGGTTTCTATGGCGACTGCTTGATTAACCATAACTCATCATCCTAATTTTGTTATTGCTTGCGTCAGCTGCTTAATGTCTTGTGGCGAGTGATTGGTACTGAGTGTCACCCTTAATCGCGCTGTTCCTGTTGGTACAGTCGGTGGACGAATGGCGGTTGTCCATAAACCTTGTGCTTTTAGTTTATCTGACATATCAATTGCAGCGTTTGCTTCACCGATAATAATAGGTTTAATTGGTGTTATCGTTTTCACCGCTCCTGAAAAGCCAGTCAATTCTGATTCAAATTGTTGATTTAATTCTTTGAGTTTTTCACGTCGCCATTCTTGTTGCTGGATCATAGATAAAGCATGAGACAAGGCGTGGGCTTGAGCTGGTGGCATTGCCGTAGAATAAACATGATGACGAGCAAATTGTGCTAAGTAATCACCACATTCTTGATTGCATAAAACCGCAGCGCCAGATAAACCAAAGCCTTTACCAAAAGTAACCACTAAAATATCAGGTGTGACTTGATAAAAATCACAACAACCTCGACCATGACTACCTAACACTCCACATCCGTGGGCATCATCCACCATTAGCCATGCGCTGTTATCTTTGGCTACAGTGGCAATATCTAATAATGGGGAAAGATCGCCATCCATACTAAATACGCCTTCAGTCACCACTAAAGAAGGTGAATCATCACAAGCGTTTAATAATTTAGTTAAGTGGTTAATATCATTATGCTTAAAGCGTTTCATCGTTGCAGGTGACAATATACCCGCTTCCATTAACGAGGCATGATTAAGTTTATCTTGCAGTAAGGTGTCGCCTTTTTCTAATAATGAAAAAAGCACCGCTTGATTAGCACTAAAACCTGAGTTAAACAGTAATGCGCAATCAAACCCCAGCCATTCAGCCAGTTGAGACTCCAAATCAGCATGAGGTTTAGAATAACCGGTAACCAATGGAGATGCGCCACTGCCACTGCCATACAAAGAAAGTCCTTGCTGCCACGCTTGAGTTAACTCTTTACTGCCAGCAAGACCAAGATAATCGTTACCTGAAAAGTTAATGTAAGATTGACCATCCACCACTAACCTTGCTTGATTACCCTGATCTATTATTCTTCGAGAGCGACTTAGCCCCGCTTGCTTACGTTTAGTAAGCGCGGAGCTAATACGTTGATTAAACGCTTGCTTCATAAAATAGATCGTCTTTTTCAGGACGAGAAGCGACACGCTCAGCAACACGGTCTAATAATTCGTGCTCTTGAACTACATCCGGCTTCTGCGCAACTTGTTGACTATTTACACCCAATTTTTTAAACAATTGCATGTCACTGTCTTCATCTGGGTTTGGTGTAGTCAGTAGCTTACAACCATAAAAGACCGAGTTAGCACCAGCCATAAAGCATAACGTTTGCATCTGCTCATTCATGCTTTCACGACCTGCAGACAAACGCACTGCAGATTCAGGCATCATGATACGAGCAACCGCAATCAAACGGATAAAATCAAATGGGTCAACATCTTCTGCATCCTCTAATGGCGTGCCTTTTACTTTTACCAGCATATTGACAGGAACAGACTCAGGATGCTGAGGAAGATTCGCTAATTCAACAAACAGACCTGCGCGATCACTGTCGCTTTCGCCCATACCAATGATACCGCCAGAACAGATTTTCATTCCTGCATCACGCACATGAGATAGCGTGTCTAGACGATCTTGATACGTACGAGTGGTAATAATATTGCCGTAAAACTCTGGTGAAGTATCTAAGTTATGGTTGTAATAATCTAAACCTGCGCCGGATAATTCATCCGCTTGATCTGAGGTGATCATGCCTAGCGTCATACACGTCTCAAGGCCCATCTCTTTCACGCCTTTGATCATATCAAGAAGATAAGGCATATCACGCTCTTTTGGATTTTTCCAAGCGGCGCCCATACAGAAACGAGTTGAACCTGAGTTTTTCGCTTTTTTTGCTGCATCTAATACGCTTTCTACTTCCATCAAGCGTTCACGATCAACATCAGTACGGTAATGAGCACTTTGAGGGCAGTATTTGCAATCTTCAGGGCAAGCGCCTGTTTTAATTGATAGCAAAGTACTTACTTGTACGTAATTCGCTTGTTGGTATTTTCGATGCACTAATTGTGCTTCAAAAACTAAATCCATGAATGGCTTATCCATCAATTCTTGTACTTCTGCGACTGTCCAGTTATGTCTCACTTCCACGTGTAAATTCCTTTCGTTAACTTGCTATAACCATTGCTATTACTAAGATCCGACCACTCTTTTTTGTGGTTTTTGGCTTATATTTATACTTGGCTAGTCTACGGTTAAACGATACACTGTCAACCTTAAAGGAAAGATTAAGTTTACAACTGGTGAATTAATGAACAATAACGTCGATTTGGATTTTGACCGTCAGCACATTTGGCATCCCTATACTTCTACTATAAACCCACTTTCTTGCTACCCTGTTACCCATGCTAATGGCGTACATCTCTATTTAGAAGATGGCCAAGAGTTGGTGGATGGTATGTCTTCTTGGTGGTCAACCATTCATGGTTACTGTCACCCTCACCTTAATCAAGCGCTTAAAGATCAAACCGATAAAATGGCACATGTGATGTTTGGTGGTATTACTCATCAACCTGCGGTCGATCTTTGTAAAAAACTGGTAGAACTTAGTCCCTCACGATTAGAGCAAGTCTTTTTAGCTGATTCAGGCTCAGTAGCCGTTGAAGTAAGCTTGAAAATGGCGCTGCAATATTGGCACGCCAAAGGCCAACCTCGATCAAAGTTCATTACTGCTCGTCACGGTTACCATGGTGATACCTTTGCTGCAATGTCAGTGACTGACCCTGATAATTCCATGCACGGTTTATATAAGGGGTTTTTACCGGAGCACCTGTTTGTTAAATCTCCGACTAGTAAATTTGGTGGTGAATGGAACCCTAAAGATATTCTTCCATTAGAAAAGATGCTAGCAGAGCGCCACGAAGAAATTGCAGCAATGATCCTTGAGCCTATTGTTCAAGGCGCTGGTGGGATGCGTCTGTATCACCCCCAATATTTAAAAGAGGTTCGTCGTCTATGTGATCAATACGGCTTACTGCTAATTTTAGATGAGATTGCGACAGGTTTTGGTCGAACAGGAAAACTGTTTGCCTGTGAACATGCCGATATTGAGCCTGATATAATGTGTATTGGTAAAGCTCTCACAGGCGGTTACATGACGTTATCTGCAACCCTCACTAGTAAAGTTGTTGCCGATACCGTCTGCGGTGGAGACGCTAGATGCTTCATGCACGGCCCAACCTTTATGGGAAATCCATTGGCCTGCGCTGTCGCTAATGCTAGCTTAGAATTGATCCAACAAAATCATTGGCAGACCCAAACTAAGCAAATTGAAACCTGCTTTTCAGAATTATTACCGGCACTAAAAAAACACGATGTGGTTGCGGATGTTCGCTGGCTTGGAGCGATAGGCGTTGTGGAATTAACCACGCCTGTTGAGATGGAAAAGATCCAAGCACACTTTGTTGAACAAGGCGTTTGGATACGTCCATTTGGCAAGTTGATTTATATGATGCCGCCGTTTATTTCACAGCCTGAACACATTACTAAATTGGTTAATGCTATTGATAGTGCGTTAAATGAACTCTTCTAACCCAACCTAATTGTTCAATAATAGGCACAAAAAAACCGATACCTTTGAAAGAGTGTATCGGTTTTTTTCATTAACTATTTGCTAAATACGTATTATTTTTTTACTTTCGGTTCATTAGTAAAATCATCTTCTACTAACTTATAAATAATAAAAATAGCCAGCTCTAAGAATGCCGTCAGCACCAAGCTCATGATCACGTAGCGCTCACTAAAAATACCAATACCGTGAAGAACGGTTGATTGAATAATCAAACCGCCAACCGCAACTAAAATAAACAACTGTAAAAACTTAATGAACTTCAGCATTCAAATCCCTTCTTTCTTATTTATAACTATCTTAAAATTAATTGAAATCAACCTGTATAGAGTACACCAAATTGAGTTCATCTCTATGACTAACTAGTCAAATTTACTTATTTTTCTTAATTTTAGAATGAAAATAAGAGCTATTCTGGTATCCACTTGTCATTTAGCTTTGAAGTTAATATATGATCTTCCCAAGCACCATTAATATAGAGGTAGTCTTTTGCTAGCCCCTCTTTAACAAAACCAAGAGCTTCCAACACTTTCCCACTTTTTAAGTTATGAGGAATATACGCTGCCATAATTCGATGCATATTTTGAATGGAAAACATCCAATTGACTGTATTTTTCACTGAGCGCTGCATTATTCCATTACCTTGATAATACTCATCCAGTGAATAGCCAAGATGACTAGCATAAAAAGGAAAACGAGTAATATTACTATAACTAACCGTGCCTATTATTTTTTTCTCTAAAGTATCTATCACCACAAAATAAAAAGCTAGATTATGCTTATGTAACTCAACAAGCTGCAACAAGCGCTGCTTCCAACCATCAGCAGTAAAGAAAGCATTAGCACGCTTTGGTTCCCAAGGTGCTAAATGGTGACGATTGCGCATGAAATAATTAGCGATCATCACAGCATCGGCGCTTTTAATTAAGCGAACCTGGTAGTGCTCAAAATCAAAATGTACATCCATGTTGTTTCTCCTTACTTCTTACCAATACCGTAATCGCGCAATTTATTCGCAATGGCGGTATGTGAAACCCCTAAACGCTTAGCTAATTTACGGCTTGAAGGAAATTCACTATATAGTCCAGATAAAATGCTCGACTCATACGACTTCATGATCTCATCTAATGAGCCATCAACATTAATATTAATAACATTCGTATTGTTATCAGTAATTGGCAGCATAAAATGAGAAGTACTTAATTGGTTCCTGTCCATCTGTGTCAATGCTTTTAACGTCGCACTTCTAAGCTGACGTACATTACCCGGCCACGAATAACTGCACAAATAATCATACACATCTTCAGAAATCGACGGCTTTACGATACTTAACTCTTTACATAGTTGAGCAACAAAAAACTCAAATAACGTCGCTACATCTGATGCACGTTCACGCAGTGGTGGAATTTCTAAAAATAATACGTTTAAACGGTAATAAAGATCCTCTCGGAATACGCCTTGCTCCACTAATTCTAGTAGTTCCTTTTTACTTGCGCCAATAATCCCAACATCCACATGGATCTCTTTCTCTTCACCCACACGGCGGAAGTTACCATCTTGAATAAAGCGCAATAATTTAATTTGTAGCAACGGGCTCATTTCACTGATTTCATCAAAGAAAACCGTTCCGCCGTCTGCTTGTTCAATGATCCCTCTTTTACCTTCTGGCATATTAGGAAATGCACCTGGGGCATAACCGAATAATTCCGTTTCAGCGACATCGTCTGGCATCGCCGCACAATTGACCACCATAAAGGCTTTGCCAGAACGAATAGAGGCATTATGACACGCGCGAGCTAGCATTTCTTTGCCTGTGCCAGTTTCACCTTGGATAAGTAAAGACTGATCAATATCTGACAGTTTCTTTGCTTGAGAGATCAGTTTTTTATATTTAGCGGATGACCCAACAAAATGCTCAAATCCAAGATTAGACGATTCAGGTAAGAATGGACGAGCTTGTTGAGCATCAATCGAAGGCTTAATAATGACGACTCCACTGGCTAAAATAGAGGCGTTATCATCATCGGTAATATAAACAGGCATGATTTCCATGACATAATTTATCCCCTCGATTTCCATTGATTCTCGCTGACGAATACGAGACTCTTCTAACCAATGAGTGATATTGAAATCAGGCAGTAATACACTTGCAAACTGGCCAATAAGCGTTTCTTTATCTACATTAAATAACGAGGCCACCGCCTGATTTACATTGTCGATCTTACCTTTCAAGCTAATAGAAAAAACAGGATCAGGAAGTGTACTTAAGACCGCTAATAACTCGGTATTGCGACGTTCACTTGGTAGGAATGGAATTTTACGAACATCTATCACTCCCTCAATTCGACGAATTCTAGCCATTAATTGACTAAATTCATCAAATTCTACTTCTGGAAAATTAAGATAGATTAACCCTGTTTTTTCAATCTCAATATCTCTCAAATCGATGTTTTGAGAAGCTAAAATATCAAGTAATTCACGGGTTAACCCTAATCGATCTTTACATTGCACTTCAAGACGCACAAAAGTTTCCTTAACTAAGATAACTGTCACAATATGTTTACAGGCAGTTTGCGCGAGTACAAAAAAAGAGTCAAGCTGAAGTGATCTAAATAGAGAGTTAATTCGTTTAATTAGCTACTGATAATAAAAATAAGCAATGGAGTGTCAATCATGGATATTAAAGTTGGTATTAGTTCATGCGTTAATGGTGAAAGTGTTCGTTTTGACGGTGGACACAAAAGCAATAAATTTGCCTCTAAAGTCCTTGCACCATATTTTACTTACGTTCCTATTTGCCCAGAGGTTGGCAGTGGTATGTCGGTACCAAGACCTACAATACGTTTAATTACAAACGAAGAAAGAATAGCACTAGTTGACTCAAAAGATGCGTCTTTGGACTACACCGATTCAATGGTAGAATTTTCTCAAAAAACGGTTGATAGACTGAAAGAAACAGAAATGTGCGGCTATATTGTTTGTGCGAATTCACCAAGCTGTGGCATGGAACGAGTTAAGGTATACAGCAAAAACAGTGCGACAAAAAATGGGGTTGGGCTTTACACTCAAATCCTAATGAAAGAGATGCCTTGGTTGCCAGTAGAAGAAGACGGCCGATTGAGTGATCCTGTACTTAAAGAAAACTTCATTACTCGTGTTTTCTGTTTACATGACCTGTACAAATCAATGGATGGAGAGCCAACGTCAGGTAAAATCATTGCTTTCCACTCTCGCTACAAATACACCCTGATGTCACACTCCACCGTTGGATACAAAAACTTAGGTAAATTGGTTGCGAAAGTAGCGGAATATGACATAAATGAGTTCTTTGCTATTTATCGTACACAGTTAATGCAGACAATGGCGATCCGCGCTTCTCGTAAGAACAATACGAATGTGTTGATGCATCTTCAAGGCTATTTCAAGAAAGAACTAGAATCTCCACAAAAGATAGAATTAGCTCAAATCATCCAAGACTACAATCAAGGTTTACTGCCTTTATTGTCGCCTATTACCTTAATTAAACATCATTTAGGCATTCATTCTAATGAATATTTAGCAAAACAATCTTTCCTTAATCCATACCCTCAAGAATTGAGATTACGCTATGGATTATAAACCAACCATGCAATGCGTTTGGTTTCGTACTGATTTAAGATTGGCGGATAACCCAGCGTTATCCGCAGCTCTTGCTAATCAAGCGCCTACTGTCGCCATCTTTGTTGCCAGTGAATCTCAATGGCAACAACACAATAAAGCGTCAATTCAAATCGATCTGATAAAGAGGCGTTTGCTTGAACTTAAAAAAGAGCTGCACGCACTAAATATTCCACTACTGGTGTTATCCTGTCCTTGGTTTAAAGATGTACCACTACAGCTTCACACATTGTGTAACGATCTTGGTATATCACATCTATTTGCCAATAAAGAATATGAGGCAGATGAATTACGCAGAGATGCTAATGTTGCTGCACAACTGTCTGATGTTCATTGTGCTTTTTATGATGCCAAATGTGCCGTAGAAGTTGGAAAAGTGCTGAATAAAACCCACCAGCCCTATAAGGTTTTTACACCCTTTAAAAAAGCGTGGAGAGAGTACTTTTATCAACACTTTCCAACCATTGAAAAAGTGACCGCTTCAGTTGAGTTATCGGCAACGCAGTTAAACTCACTTCAACGCTATCATAACCATACATTTACTGGCTCTATCAGTAATGAAAGCAAGGCGTGGTCAGTTTCAAATAAAACGATAGTTAATGCTATGCGTAAGTTTTGTCGTGAAAAATCGCAACAATATCATGACCAACGAGATTACCCAGCCATAGAGGGGACCAGTCAACTCTCTCCTTATTTGGCTATTGGTGCGATTTCAGCAAAACAGTGCATTTTACGTTTGCATTTGGAAGCAAATAACCAATTAACTCAGGGACAAGAGATCTGGCTTGATGAATTAATATGGCGAGAGTTCTACACTCATCTCCTTCACTTTTATCCATTGCTATCTAAAAACCACGCATTTTTGAGTTTTGATAAGTACATTCAATGGAATAACGACAGAGATAAATTTGAGCAATGGTGTAAAGGTGAAACAGGGTTTCCTATTGTTGATGCCGCAATGAAGCAACTCAACAATATCGGTTGGATGCATAATCGGTTACGAATGATCACTGCCAGTTTTTTAGTCAAAGACTTGCACATTGATTGGCGCTGGGGCGAGCAGTACTTTATGTCAAAACTTATTGATGGTGACTTTGCATCGAATAATGGAGGATGGCAATGGTGTGCATCAGTGGGCTGTGACAGTACGCCTTATTTCCGTGTTTTTAATCCCACAACACAAAGCGAACGATTTGATAGTAATGGTGTTTTTATTAAACATTGGCTACCAGAGTTAACGGAACTAACAGGAAAACTATTGCATCAACCCGATAGCAAACCTCTATTGAAACCTGATAATTACGTAGATCCTATTATTGAACATGCTATACAGCGGTTAAAGACCCTCGACATCTATAAAAATGCCAAAGCTCAGAGTGTTGCAACTTAATTTGGCACGGGTATGATAACCTTATTCGTTATTAAGAGTTGTATTAATTGATGTCTAAATCACTACCGTTAATTCTTGCAGGGCCTATTATTAGAAAATCGAGTGCGACTGAAGTCAACCTTTGGCTAACGACTTCAGAACGCCTCGAAGGTCGTACCCTAATTCAATGGGCAGATAATGCACTTGAGTTTATGATAACCGAGCAGCAATGCATCCAAATCGGTCACCATGCCTGGGTATATCTTCTGCAGTGCCAAGCGAGCTTTCCGGTAAATCAAGCGCTCGAATACGATATCATCACTCAACATGGCGCATTATCTGGTTTGTTACCTAATGCGCTTTATTCTAATGAATCTCTATTTTCATTCATTATTAAAGACAAGGCAGATTATGTCTTACATGGCTCATGCCGTAACCCTCACTATCCTAGCAAAGACAGCTTAGTCATCGCCAATCAACAATTGAAAACACAAGCGCTTGAAGATCGTGCGTCTTTACTAATGATGAGTGGCGATCAAATCTATGCCGATGATGTTGCAGGGCCAATGTTAATGGCAATTCAACAAATTATACCGTTGTTAGGTTTATTCGAAGAACAGCTGCCCGATAACCTAATTTCAACCAGCTCTGAATTGTATTCGCATGAACATAATTTATATCATAGGGATAAGATCTTACCGCATTATACAGACAATACTAATTTCCTTTCTCGATGGAATGTATATAAATCACGCCCCATTTTTAGCTCCAGTGAGCACGAAAATCATCTAATGACCTGTGCCGAATTTTTCGTCATGTATCTATTAGTTTGGTCACCAACCTTGTGGGACTGCGTCACTCTGCCCGACTCATTGCCTGACCCAGACAAGAAAATAGACACAAAATGGCACGCTTGCTGGAAAACAGAAAAAGCCGTTATTGAACAATTTGTGCAAGGACTCAATGACGTCCAGCAACTGTTTGCTCATATACCGACTTACATGATCTTTGATGATCATGACATCACTGATGATTGGAACTTAACTATTGGATGGGAAAATGCCGTTAATGGGCATCCGCTAGCAACGCAAGTGATTGGTAATGGCTTAATGGGCTACTTTCTGTGTCAAGGTTGGGGAAATAACCCTGAACAATTTGATGACGAATTTTTAGAGAGTTTCCGTCAACTTTTTAACAACTATACTCATGATAAACATACACAACTTATCAGACAGTTAACTCGATTCGAGCAATGGCATTACTCTATCCATACAACGCCTAAAGTTGTGGTATTAGACACTCGAACTCGTCGTTGGCGTTCTGAATCCAATACTAATAAGCCTTCAGGTTTGATGGATTGGGAGGCGATGCTTGATTTTCAGCATGAGCTTATTGGACAAGAGGCCATTATCATTATCTCTGCTGCGCCTATTTTTGGGGTTAAATTTATTGAAGCCCTGCAAAAAACAATGACGCTACTAGGTCAACCTTTAGTTATTGATGCAGAAAACTGGATGGCTCACCCAGGCTCGGCAAATACACTATTGAGTATTCTTACTCACCCTAAAACACCACAAAACTTTGTCATTCTATCTGGTGATGTGCATTACTCTTTCGCCTATGACATTAAATTGCGTCACAGTAAATCAAGCCCTGATATCTATCAAATTACTTGTAGTGGGTTTAAAAACGAGTTTCCTAATGTCTTACTTCGTTGTTGTGATTTTATGGACAGGGTGCTCTATAGCCCACACTCTCCGTTAAACTGGTTTACAAAGCGTAAGAATTTATTAGTCACCAAACGAGATCCATCGGTCACAAATAACGATAAGTTAATTAATAAAAGTTCAATTGGGGAATTAAGGTTGGATGAAAAAGGCAAGCCGGAACAGATTTCGATTTTAACCGCGGAAGGAGAATCTATTTCCTTCTTGCCTAAATCAAGTGATTAAATCACTTTGTACTATTAAAAATAGTGAGAATTGAAAACATTAATCGTTGAGGGTGGTGTCAGAACCGCTCTCAACCTCTATTGAATTATGGAAGTATAGGCCCGCTTCAATTGCGTCTAGCCACTCTAATTCCACTTCTTCATGGCACCTAGTTTTCTCAAGGTAGTTTGCACTCATATTAATATCCTTATGTGAGTTCCAAGAGCCCGATTATACGACTCTTAAATTGCAATACTGTGACAGAGATACAAAATCCTATTCAAATCGCACCACCACAAATGGTAATGATTATTATTAAGATTGAATTTTCTCTCGTTTTATCCTACTCTATAGAACTGTTCTCTACTGAATCTCTATTATGAAATCCACGTTTTTATTTTCTCTTACTGCTGTTCTTTTGTTATCAGGTTGCAGCCAACAAATTAAATCAACATCAACAGCTTCTCAAGCTATCACTAGTTTCTATGATTACCAATTACTATCACCAACAGGCTCTACTTTATCTCTTACTGCTTTACCTCAAGAGATAATTGACGCTGATGTTATTCTGATTGGTGAATGGCACACTCACGCAGCAGTTCACCGTTTTCAAACCGACTTATTTAAACAGCTCTCTGCGACAAACCCTGAATTAGCTCTATCTATGGAGCAGTTCAGTCGTGATAAACAGATGATTATGGATGAGTACTTAACCGGTAAAATTGGTGAGAAAACATTAATGTCTGACGCTAACGCTTGGCCTAATTATGAAAGTGACTATCGTCCATTAATTGAACTTGCAAAAGCAGAAGAACGTGATGTTATCGCTGCAAATGCCCCAAAACCAATCGTAAAATGTATTGGTCAACAAGGCATTAGTTATTTAGATAAACTCGATATTGATGAAAAATCATGGTTGGCTAAAAACATCGATCTTTCTGACTCACCTTATAAGTCAAAGTTCTTATCTTCTATGCACCACGGCGATGAAGAACAAACTCAGAAACAATTTGCAGCTCAAATGACGTGGGATGCCACGATGGCAGAAAGCATTGTTAATTACTTAGCGCTACACCCTAAAGCGCAAGTAATGCATATTGCAGGAAAGTTTCATATTGAAAATGGCCTAGGGACAGCAGCACAGATAGTAAAATTAAACTCAAATCTTAATGTCGTGGTTATCTCTCCACTAGAAAAAGCCTCTAATGAAGGCTCTGACTATCAGTTAGAGGTTTTAACGCCACCAAAACGCTTTGTTAAACAAGAGAACATGATGAAAGCATACAAAGAGATTAAAAACCGTAACAATGATCTTGTATGTAAATGATTAACTAATAAGAAATAAAAAACCACTCACTTCGACGAGGGAATAAAGTGAGTGGTTTTGGTTTATTTTCGGATAACAAGTACAACTTCACCTACTTGTACACCCCATTTATAAATTTCAGTTTGGTTAATAACAACGCTATCTGAGACTTGATAAATCCAATCATCAAACTCGACTTCATAGTGTGAATCATCTACCTTTAGTATCATTGAGTATTTCCAATTAAGAGCATTCCCTACGCTTTTTCCATAAGCCGTATCAAGAATATCACTGGCGACTCCTGTGTATGAACTATCACCTAAATCTTGAATAACCCAAGTTCGCTCTTGTTCTTCACCGTCATTAAATAGAAATTGTTCGTCTAATGTTAATATATCTCCGCTCCACTGGGCTTGAAGATCGACAGTGAATGTTCTTATCACAGTGCCATTAAAGTCCTTTACTATCCCTTCTGCTTTTAAATCATCTTGAAAAAAAGCTTTCATTGAGAATTCAGGGGTTGTACCTGCATAATCATTAATATCTTGAGAAGAACAACCTATTAATAGAATGCTGAAAACGAATAGGATTATCTTTTTCATTATTATTCCCCTATTAATTCAAGACGTAGATCTGGGTAAGTCGTTTTTTCCGATACCCAAATATCGAGGAAAAGCTGAGAGAAGTCTTTACTTGCGATTTTTCCAATGGGTTTATCATTTAGAAAAAACTGATTATTCCCTATCTCATCAATACTAAAAACTAGCTTGTCTTCAGGCTTAACATCAGGAAATACTTGTTCTAACTCAACTAACCATTCATCTAAATCTGGATGCTTGATTGATTGCTCTTCCCATTGTTCTTTGGTCGCTTTAATTAAGTTTTCTTTTGTTATATTACGATAATATTCAATCTCAAGTGCTTGTGGGTATTGGCCATATACAAACTGACCTGATGTGGTAAATAGTTGCGCTTCATACACTGAGATTAAGAACCATGACAGCTCTGATTTTCCGCTGCTTTGTAGACCTTTTAATGGAGCGGCTGCCACACTATTTATTGTTAATAGGCTTATTACTATGGTGAGTATACTCATCAATCTTCTCATGACCCTTCCCCTCATTATTTATTCTTGCTCTTAAACGCTTTTGGATAATAATAAATACGGGTAGATTGACCGCCCAGATCACTCCAATTGAAAATAAAGTAATTTGATATGAATATGAGAAATCAACAGCACCTAATCGATGACCAGCTAAATAGTTTAATGGTCCTGCAATCGCACCAAGTAAAGCAATAAGTCCAAGATTGAAACGAGATAGCCATCCTAAGCTGTGATTAATCGCAAAACCGAAATGACACCATAATAAAATAAGCCACACTGGTATTAATGCATCATTCGGGAATTGATATACGCCAGTAAATGACAGTAACACATCCCCAAAAACACCTAACATCGAAATAAAAATGAGTAAATAAAAGTCTATTTTTCGTGTTGGAGATACCAAAAGATGAAGCAATATTGAAACAAGTAAAAAAGGAATCGCTTGCTGTTGGTAAAGGATCACAGCAAACCACACCAATTGAAACCAGACTGCATTAATGAGAGGAAAATAACGTAACATTGAAGCCTCCTACATTACCAACCTAAATAAGTGATTGTTTGCTAACTTATCTAGATTGGTAAATACAAATAATGGTCGACTAGCACACTCCATGCTGTGGTTTTGCAGCCACTAAATGCACCGTACTTATCTTGCGTTCTAAAAAGCCACCTTCGCAGTAACAAAGATAGAACTGCCATAAACGAATAAAATCATCGCCGTAGCCCATTTGCTTTAAATCGCTATTTGCATCATCAAAACGCTCATACCAATGACGTAATGTTTTTGCGTAATCTAAACCGATATCATGCAGTGAAGTAATCACCATATCTGTGTTTTGTGCCACTTTATTTGCCATGACACTAACTGATGGTAAACAACCCCCAGGGAATATATAACGCTGAATAAAATCGACACTTTTGCGATATTGGTCGTAACGTTGATCTGCAATGGTAATTGCTTGGATTAACATTTTACCTTCAGGCTTAAGGTGTCGACTGCACACATCAAAGAAAGTGCTTAGATATTCGTGTCCCACCGCCTCTATCATTTCTATCGAAACTAATTTGTCATACTGACCTTCAAGCGTTCGATAATCTTGCTTTAGAAGCGTAATTTTATCTTGCAGCCCTAATGCGTTAACTCGCTGCTCTGCAAAGTCATATTGAGCATCAGAAATCGTCGTTGTGGTAACATTTACACCATAATGTTGTGCTGCATAAATAGCTAACGCTCCCCAGCCCGTGCCTATTTCAAGCAAGGTTTCACCTTCTTTTAGCTCAAGTCGCTCACAGATAGTGTGTAATTTAAATAACTGAGCTTCTTCCAAATTTGCATCGGCATTAGGATAGATAGCACTTGAATACAACATTTCTTTATCCAGAAACATTTTGTACATTTCATTGCCTAAATCATAATGCGCTAAGATGTTCTTTTTAGATCCTTCTTTGGTATTTTTATTGCGCTTGTGGTTGATTAAATCAAAAAATTGAACCAGTTTACTAAAGCTATTTTCTACTCTATCCAGCACACCTTCTTCACGGCCTAGCACTTGAATAACCTTCGTTAAGTTCGGACTTGTCCACCAACCCGCGACATACGCCTCACTCGCACCAATGCCACCACCGAATAAAATTTTTCGATACGCTTCGGTGTTATTGATTTCTACCACTGCTTGCAAAGAGGCTAATGGATCTCCTAAAACAACTTGTCCTGATTCGTCATTTATCGTCAGTGAGGCTTGAGTCATCTTACCTAAATAATCCAACAACACTTTACGTGCCATCCCATCAATCCAACTCATTGGCTTATTGTTTTTATCATTGCTTAATACTGACTCTTTCAATACTGTTCTCTCTATTTGATTACTAGCCATTGCTCTCTCCTTATTGCTCTGGGTGTGGCACAAACGGGATTCGTTTTATGAATAATTTCAATGCTTGCCAATAAATGCCCCATACTATTTTTACGGTCATAATGGGAATAGAGATCACTTGTTCACGTATATTTTTTGAATTAAATTCTTTTCGTGTCATGGCTATCGTTGCATCAAAGATTTTTTCTTGCTCTTCATCTAAGCCACGGTTTTCTAAATGTAACGATAATCGCTTGCTTGGCGCTTTAATAAACCAATGATATTTCATATTCAGATCCAAAAAAGGCGATACATGAAAGGTTTTATCTATGATTTGCTCAGAACCAATTTTTATTAAGTAATAGTGAGTTTGATTCCATGGCGTATTACTCACTTCTGCCAATAAATCTGTCAATTCACCTTGTTGGTTATAACAATAATAAAGATTAATCGGGCTAAAATAGATCCCAAAACAACGAACCTGCCCAACAAAGAGCACTCGACCTTGGTTGTTATTTCCACCCAACTCACTCACTTTATTCCAAACAGATTGCTTTAGAGGCTCTTCTTGATTGCCAAGATAATCAGAACGTCGAAAACTTAGAGGAGCAAAACGTCCTTTTTTGAACCACCCCACCTGTTCGGTTTTTTCTAATTCATCCAAATCTAAGGCGACAAAGAACATCTGATAACTAAAACTATGCGTCTTAGTTTGAAATCGTCTGTGCCTTACGTCACCGTGATAGAGGCAGGAATTGATCATAGGCTAATTCCAAAACGTTGGCACACATCAAGAGCACTTTTCACGCCATCTTCATGGAATCCGTTATACCAATAAGCACCTGCAAAATGGGTATGGTGTCGACCACAAATTTCTTCTCGACGAGCTTGTGCTTCTATAGTGTCTGTATTAAATACAGGATGATCGTATTTATATGAGCCTAATATTTTATCTTTATGAATCAATGGCGAATTGTTTAAAGTGACACAAAACGTTGTTTCTTTGGTTTCTAATCCTTGGAGAATATTCATATTATAAGTAACACTGGATGGATTATTTTTATTTCCCGTATCCAGATGATAATTCCAAGCCGCCCATGCACGTTTTTGTATTGGTAATAAGCTCTCATCAGTATGCATAACAACTTCATTCTCTTGATAAGTGAGTTTGCTAAGCACCATCTTTTCTGCTGTTGTAATATCACTTAACATTGCTAATGACTGGTCGCTATGACAAGCCAATACCACTTCATCAAAGTCATGCTTATCCTCTCCATTTATCTCTAACGTTACTCCTCTAGGGTTTCGAGTCACACTGGTTACTGGGCTATTTAAATGTATTTTATCTTTAAACGTCGCAATAAGAGGCTTTATGTATGAATGAGAACCATTAGGAACCACATACCATTGAGGTCTATTAGCAATATCTAACAAGCCATGATTATGGAAAAAACGAATAAAGAAATGCAACGGAAACGCTTTCATATCTTGTAAGCTGGATGACCAAATAGCCGCACCCATCGGTAAAATATAGTGCTCAGAAAAATAGCTGCTGTATTCATTACTGTATAAGAAATCACCTAGTGTTCCATCAATATCAAGATCGATATGATCATCACTGTGCTCTACACTCCACAGCTCTTTACACTGTTTGTTAAAGCGTAAAATCTCACTAATTAAAGATAAAAACTTAGTATTAAATAAGTTTGCGCGTTGAGCAAAAAGTGTATTTAAATTATGGCCATTATACTCAAGACCAGAAATGACATTTTTTACACTAAAACTCATTTCTGTTTCTTGTCCTGATAAACCAAGTTGAGTTAATAATTCAATAAAGTTTGGATAGGTTCGATCATTAAACACAATAAAACCAGTATCAATATCCCACTCTTTTCCTTCTGCTTTTACTCGTTTTGTTGCGGTATGCCCACCAATATAATCATTAGCTTCAAATACTGTCACATCGTGCTCTCGTGATAATAAATGCGCACATACCAATCCTGAAATACCTGTCCCAACCACTGCAATTTTTTTCATTATCGTTTCATCCTTAAAGCGAGCCAGTGCCATATACGATCTGGGAGACTTCCCATTAAAATTAAAAAACTCGTAAATGGAAATGGAAAATGAATGTGTTTTTTATTTTTATCTATACCTTCAATTATATGCTCTGCTGCTTTATCAACGTCGATTAACATTGGCATAGGAAAATCATTTTTATTTGTAAGCGGCGTTTTAACAAACCCAGGGGCAATCACACTAATAGTAAATTGTTCCGGTGGTATATCTAATTGAAGCGATTTTGCCAAATAATGAATTGCCGCTTTACTTGAGCCATACGCTTCTGCCCGTTGAAATGGTACGTAGGAAGCACTTGAACCCATTAACGCTAAGTGACCACCCCGCTTCATTTTTGGTATTAGTGCTTGTAAACAATACCCAATTGAAATGACGTTGGTTGTGATCACTCGCTCAAATAATGCAGCATCAAACTGAGTCGCGTCATCGATGTATTCACACGTTCCCGCATTAAGAATTACGGTATCTAGCATTTCAATACTAGAAAGTGCTTCAAGAATTGAATGACTGTCATCAAGGTCAAAAACGATCTCAATTAAACTACCGTTGCCTTTTGCGGTCGTTAAATAATCTGAATCAACATATCCAGAAAAATTACGACCACACGCATAAACCCGATAACCTTGTTTAAGGTATTTGTTTGTTAAAGAGAGGCCTATGCCCGACGTTGCACCTGTGATTAATATTGTTTTCATGACTGCATTCTCTTTTTAATCAGCTTTACCGCTGAACCAAGAACTGGTAAATGCTCATACAGCATCTGCCCCATGTCTAAGTAATCTCTGTGGTAATACACTCTTTCATTGAATTTAATATGTGAGGTGCCATCAACAGAAATACATTTCCCTTTACCTATTTTAGGATGGCTGTATTCCATAGTCCAAAAAAGGCTGGCTTCACCATCATTCTCAATAACATGATGGATATGAAACTGACAATTCAAAATATTTTCGTATAAGTGTTGAAAATATTCGGCAAGCATAGGAAGCCCATCTATTTGATGTACGGCATCAATAAATTGAATATCATTGGAATAGATTTCAGGAAGACGATGAAGAGTTGAGCGATCTAATTCACCATAAAGTGATATAAATGTAGTAACAAAATTAGAGTGCTTCATGATGATATGTCCTTATTAAACTTATGAAATACTACGTGGCAGCATTCAAAAAAGATCACATCCTGTGATCTTTTTAATAAAAGAAAATTAGCTTTAACTCAGCTTGCTTACTTATATTTATATATTAGTACAATAAGTTACCTATCGGATTAAATAATTTGCTTATTCCCTGAGTAAAATGCAGTGGCGCATTTTGTACAGTGTAACATAAACATCCATCAGTGGTTTTAGGGCTATGTGCATGCGAAGAGTCTAACCAAATAAAATCACCTTTATGATAATGTCCTGATTCATCTTCAAAGCTGCCATCTAACAATAAGGTTAACTCAAAACCTTTATGAGTATGTGTAGGGATCACGCCACCGGCATTGATATACAATAAGTTAGACCGTGTCACCCCTTCTTCTATCAAACGAGCACGACTTACCGCTCCCATTTGATTCCATTTCATATCGACATAACGAGTCAGTACACGAGGTAATTCATAATGAAAAGAATCAATAAAAATATGTTCTACCGATGGCTCTTCCAAATAGCTAGTTTCAACCTCGGTATTTAATATACCGTTAAGCATTTGAGAAAAATCAACCGACTCAGCTTCTGCTGGCTCTTTCCACGCTTTTGCTGCAAATTCTTGAGTTAATTGTTCAGACTTTCGCTTACAATGTTCACACAAATCACAATGCAGCGTCATACCAACAGCAAGAGATTCAGGTAAATCACCGTCGACATGAGAACGTAATAATGCATCGCTAGGATGGTGGGTAATTTTATTCATGCTCATACTCCTGTCTTAATTTGGTTAATGCTAAACGCAGCCGTGATTTAATCGTTCCTATTGGTTCACTTAATTGTTCTGAGAGCTCTTGTTGAGTCAAGCCTTGTTCATAAATCCCTTCCACAACCACTCGTTGGTTATTAGGTAATATGCTCACTGCCTTCTTCAATTTTTTCGTTTCCAACCAATCTAGCTCTACGGCCTCTACTTGCTTATCAAATAATGGCCACAACTCGTCACTGACCGTATCTTCTCTATTTGATTGCATTTTGCGTAACATATCAAAGCTATGATTACGCATTACCGTAAATATCCAACCAGACGCATTACCTTTGCTTTGATTGAATAACGTCGCTTTTCGCCAAACAAGCGTCATCGTCTCTTGGACTAAATCCATTGCTAACGTTGGATCATTGAATTTCTTTAATCCATAGGCACGAATTTTAGGTGCAAACCAGGTAAATAGCTCTGAAAACGCTTGCTTATCTTGACTTTCAGAGACTAAATTCAGCCAGAGATCCAACTGTGCAATCTCTTCTTCACTCTGCACTAACTTATACGTTGAGTTCATTCTATTACCAACCTCTATGTGCTGATTTTGCATAGTCACCTCCGAGATAGTTTATAACTAATACGAAGAGAGATAAGAAAAGGATCATTATTACATCGATATTAATTACTATACCAATTAATACTAATAAAAGATAAAAGGCCACTCGAAATAACGAATGGCCTTTGCATACAATTAAGGAGAAGGAAAGAAGGATTACACTAGCTGACCTCAGGACAAGTAACTATTCCTAGTTCAATAATATCTTCAATAGGCATTGGTTTGTAAAAGAAAAAGCCCTGTATGCAATTGATACCAAGTGATTTGACAAAATCAATTTCATCTTGCGTCTCAACACCTTCGACAACAATCGAAGCCCCTGTAATTCGACCTAAATCAACGGCTAAAGAAAATAATTTCCGCCCTCTGTCTGTTTCTATATTTAACAATAAAGAGCGATCTAATTTCACTTTATCAAAATCAAAGCGAGATAAATAAGCAATAGATGAATAACCTGAACCAAAATCATCAAGGGCAATAGTGACACCTAGCCCCCTTAATTTATTTAGAGTTGTCTTAGTCTTAAGTTCATCTTTAATCAGTAATTCTTCTGTAATTTCTAATTCTAATTGAGAGAAGCTCAATGCACTGCTTGTTACTAAGCGAGCAACAGTAGAGAGGAAATTTGGTACAAGTACCGTCTCTGGAGACACATTTATAGAGACTTTAAACTCAGGATCATGAGCATAAGTACTCGCTGATGCAATGGCCTTTTCAATGACCCAAAAATCTAACTCTGGCATTAAGCCAAGTTGAGAAAATGATTCAATAAAATAAGGTGGAGTAATATCCCCATTGTATGAGCGATGACGAATCAATACCTCTAAAGAACTGACACTTTTTGTTTCTATATCATATTGAGGCTGATAAAAAAGAATAAATTCGCCTGTTTTATGTAATCTCTCTACCTCTTTTTGAGCAGCTATATTAGTGGATAGATGTGGAATATAACTACCGAGCGCTTTCGTCGTATCAATTTTTTCTGAACTAAAAAAACGTTCAGATAAAGAATCCATGGTCGTTTTCCCTAAACTAAACGTATCCATTCGTTTAAAGAAAGGATAATAAATCGCTATCCCTATAACGATAATTAGTCCTTGTAGGATTGCTGCACGTATGGATCCACCAGTACCTATATATCCAGGGCAACCGCATGAGTGGTTAAATTTTAACCTCTGCGAAAAAACCTGCCGTTAAAACAGATTCAAGCATTGAAGTGTTCATCATGCATCGCTTTTGTTTACCCACGATACTCAGTTTTGTGGGC
>Ga0316197_10000149_pt1 | contig 51912 bp, 44 predicted proteins | sample OudBiesiAoxic_MG_FD_204939 | JGI IMG/M metagenome (GOLD analysis project Ga0316197, IMG submission 204939) | Coastal sediment microbial communities from Oude Bieten Haven, Netherlands - site A oxic | ecosystem: Environmental > Aquatic > Marine > Coastal > Sediment | place: Netherlands... | reverse complement strand
CGCGCCACCGCTTCGAGCGGTGGGTAGTCAAAGCGTTCGAACATGGCCTGCAGCGCATTCAGTCGCCGTGTATCCGACGTTTGCAGGATGCGCCGCACCTTGCTTGAACGGCGCGCCCAGTCGCGAATGGCGAAATCCAGTTTTGTATCGAAAAGCGCCGGATTGATTACGCAGCGAAAGACATTGCCGACCGCTTGTGTGATGGTTTCCGCACCTGCCTCTGCCATCTCGATCAGCGCATTGGTGTTCGTCTCCTGCCAGTGATCCAGCAGCGCATCAAGCAAGTCCTGCCGGGATTTGAAATACCAGTAGAAACTGGATCGTGATACGCGCAAGGCACTGCCTAAGGTCTGTATTTTCACCCCCTCAACGCCGTCACGGATCAACGCCGTCAAAGCAAGGTTCATCCAGTCTTTGCGCGTGGCTTTGATGTTGCCGACCAGCGGCTCGGTTTCGGGGTTATCACGATCTAGCAGGGGTTGGGTCATATCAGCTTTCCGGAGGTGCGCCACCTTCGGCTGTACGTTTGGCGATAAATGACTGCAAGGCATCCAGTCGGTCTTGGTCAACCGGCGGGCGCCTGTCAGCAGCCAGTATGTCTTTCCAAACCTTGGTGGCGCGGGTGTTTGCATCTTGCGCGCCGCGTTCGGTCCATGTGCCAAAATTGGCATAGTCGTGCACGATTGGCTCGTAAAATGCGGTGTTGTATCTCTCCATTGTCTGCGGTGCGTCAAAGAAATGCCCGCTCGGGTTCACCTGCGACAGAGCGTTATCAAAGCCGATTTCGTCGTCTCCGGCCTGAGCGCCGGCGCAAAGTTCTGCGATCATATTCAGCACTTCTGCATCCGTTATGATCTTTTCGTAAGAAACACTTAATCCCCCTTCGAGCCATCCCGCAGAATGGATAATGACCGTCGCACCTGCCATCAGGCACCCCCAAAGCCCCATCTGGTTTTCATTTGCAGCCTGAACGTCATTTATGTTCGACGCTGAGCCCGCAGCCGACCGCCACGGCAATCCGGTGAGACGCGCAAGTTGACCTGCTGCCAGCGAAGCTTGGAAATGCGCGGGCGTCCCGAATGCAGGTGCGCCTGATTTCATGTCCACGTTCGACGTGAACGTGCCGTAGCATACCGGCGCGCCCGGCCTGACAAGCTGCGTCAGCGCAATGCCTGCCAAGGCTTCGGCATGGCTGAGCGTGATCGCACCGGCCACAGTTATGGGCGCCATGGCTCCCATCAAGGTGAAAGGGGTTACAATCGATAGCTGCCCGTGGCGGGCAAAGTCGATAAGTCCTTGCGCCATCGGTATATCCAGCGTGCGCGGGCTATTGGTATTGATGATCGTGTAGCAATAGGGTGCGGCCAAAAATGCGTCATCCGACACACCCCGGAAATCCCGCAGCATTTCAAAGCAGTCCATTGACTGCGGTGTGCCGCGCGCGAAAATGAATGGAAACTTGTCCGTAAGGGTCATTTGGACTTCGGTTGTGAAGTAGTGGCGCAGATGGGTCGGAACGTCTTGGGGTTCGACCGAAGGCGACATCATCTGAAAGACATCGAAATGGTGGCACAGTCGCGTGTATTCGCGAAAGTCCCGAGCTGATCCGGGGCGCCGCCCGCGTTCGAGATCTGTGGCATGGGGGGCGCCTGCACCGGGTTGGAAGACCAAAGTGCCAAGCTCGAGCAACAGATCGCGGTGCGGCGCACCAGCACGACCCGTAATCGACTTGGGCGCAGAAGCGAGCGCCGCCTCTATGATATCCCGACCGATGTAAACCATTTGTCCGTCAATACGTGCGCCGGCTTTTCTGAATATCTCGACCGCCTCGGGCAAAAGCACTTTCATGCCCAGTTCTTCAAGTGTCCGCAAAGATGCTTCATGCATCGCGGCAATACGGTCTGCCGAAAAGACATCCATCGGCGGAAATGGATTGCGCAAATTGCGGTAGTTCACATCACGCAACGGGGGCTGGTCCGCGGCACTGCCGCGGCGCTTGCCTTTGCGACGTTTGCTTTGTAGCGCGCTCATCCGCGCATGCTCTTGCCCTGCGGGTCATAAGGCGACGGCGGGATGACTTTTGCTGCACGCTCGACACCGACCACATGCACGCTCAGTTCCGTGCCCGGCGTGCACTGCGCTTGATCGACCAACGCCATTGCCAGTGATTTTTGAGTGGTGTGCCCGTATCCGCCAGAGGTTACAAATCCCACCTGTTTGCCATTTGCCCAGATCGGTTCGTACCCGCTGGCATCCGCGCCGTCCGCTTCAATCTCAAGTGTGACCAGCATTTGTGCAGGGCCATTGCCATCGCGTTCCGCAACTGCGGCTGTTTTGCCAATAAAATTCTTGTCCCAATCGATCCAGCGGTCCATGCCCGTCATGCCTGTCGTGTAGCCTTGGGTAAATTCTGCGTTCCAGATGCCAAAACTTTTTTCCAGTCTCAGGCTGAGCAGGGCGTTGAAGCCATACTCGCGGATGCCGAGGTCTGCTCCAGCTTGTAGCAGCGTGTGCCGCAATGTTGCGTGATCCCCGGCTCGACAGTGGATCTCGTACCCGAGCTCGCCCGCCACAGACAGTCGCCCGACCTTGCAGCGCAGAAGGCCAATGTCGAAATGACCACAGCCCATGAATTTCAGCTTACCGATCGGCCCGTCGGTAAGTTTTTCGATCACCTTGAGCGATGCGGGCCCCGCCAGTGAAAAGCCAGAGGTCTCTTCGCCCAGATCGCGGACGGTTACGCCGTCGGTCATATGGTCATCAAACCAGCGCGCATGCCACTGGCGTAGGTAATAGCTACCCATGATCCACCACGACCCGTCGCCCCAGTTGAAGACAGTGAGATCCCCCTTAAGACGTCCATCTTCGGCCAGCATCGGTGCCAGTTTCGCGCGGCCTGCGACAGGCAATTTGGATGCCATGATATGGTCAAGCCACGCTTCCGCGTTGGGGCCGGTGACCTCGAACCGCGAAAACCCGGTTATGTCCAAAAGGCCCACGCTATCCCGTACGGCACGGCATTCTGCTGCAACGATCGGATGCGCGTTCGAGCGCTTGAGCGAAGGAGTTTCTTCAAACCCAGGTTCGGCAAAGTATAATGGAACTTCCAGATCCCAGCTTTGCCCCCACTGGCAGCCAGCGGCGGTCATATCCGCATGCGCGCCAGCCATTTTGAGGGGGCGGCCTGCTGGCAGTTGTTCGTTGGGGTAGGTCATCACAAAGCGGCGGGTGTAAAACTGTCCGGTGGTTTCCTTGATGTACTGTTTGTTTTCGGCCCAGATGCCATAGCGTGCGACATCCATGCCGTATACGTCCGCTTCGGGTGTGCCGTGGATCATCCATTCGGCAAGACTTTTACCCACGCCGCCGCCCTGCAGGAACCCGGCCATGACCGCGCAGGCGGACCAGTAACCGCGTTTGCCCCGCACAGGACCGACCAGCGGGTTACCGTCGGGTGAAAAGGTGAAGGCCCCGTTGACCCAAGTCTTGACGCCGACTTCCTGCAGGCAGGGGTATCGTTCAAATCCCATGATGAGTTCGTTTTCGATCCGGTCAGGGTCTTCTTGCTGCAGCTCGAAACCGTACTCCCACGGTGCGCCATCCATCATCCAGTGTTGGTGGTTGATCTCGTAAATGCCAAGTAGCACGCCCTTTTGGTCTTGCCGCAAATACGTGAACCCTTCGAGGTCCACAGTCATCGGTACCTCAAAGTCCAACTCTTCCAGCTGTGGAATCGTATCGGAAATCAGGTAGTGGTGGTTGAGCGGCGACACCGGCAATTCAATACCTGCCATGCGACCCACCTGTTTGGCCCAAAGGCCTGCGGCATTGACCACATGCTCGCAGTTGATCGTGCCTTTTTCCGTGACGACCTCCCAGCCTTCAAGGGTCTGGTTAAGCTCCAGCACGCGATTGTGCTCGATCACCTCGGCGCCGCGCTTCTTAGCAGCGCCTGCATAGGCGTGGACGGTGCCCGTGGTGTCGATATAGCCTTCGCGGTCTGCCCACATTCCGCCCATCAGGCCGTCGCCTGACATGATCGGGTTTAGTTCAAGCGCCTCTTCGACAGTAACAAGACGGCAGTCGTCGATGCCAATCGATTGGAAAGTCCGGTACGCTGATTGCAACCATTCCCAGCGGTCGGGTGTGCCCGCCATGGTCAAGCCGCCTGTCATATGCAGTCCAATGTTCTGGCCACTTTCCGCTTCGATCTCGCTGAGCAGGTCGATGGTATAGGCCTGTAGCTGTGCGATGTTTGGATCGGCGTTCAACGCATGGATGCCGCCTGCCGCATGCCAGCTGGATCCGGCAGTTAGCACGGATCTTTCAATCAGGCACACGTCAGTCCAACCCAGTTTGGCCAAATGGTAAAGAACCGACGAGCCAACGACGCCTCCGCCAATCACAACGACGCGATAATGAGATTTCATGAAAGACCCTCCCCGAGGCATGTGAAATAACTAGACACTTATGTACAGTGCTTGACATGACCGTATTTCTGTTTTGATTTTTCAGTCAACCGTTTTTGTTGTCTGTACTGTCAAATGACGACGCGAGACCTAAGTCGTCTCATGAGCAACTGGAGGTCGTCGTGAATATTGCTGTTTTGTCCGCTCTGGCATTGGTTTTTGCTGCACCGGCTTTTGCCGATGTCACCGTGCGCTTTGTCGAAAGTGCCCCGAAAGATAGTTTTATCATCACCAATGAAGGAACCTGCCCGCTTGGCGAGGTCGAGGTCACGGTTGATCTGGGCGCATCTGCGGCAGGTCTGATATTCGATGTGACCGGGGCAGGGGCAGGGGTCTCTGTATTCCAGCCTTTGGAGCTGGTCGCGGGGCAGGAATATTTGTCCAGCATTCCAGAAGTGAAGGATGGCGATAGTCTGTTGGCCCTGTCGATTGTCGGTTTGGCGCCCGGTGACCGTATCGCATTTACAATAGACGTCGATGATACGCTCGGGTCGAGTGAGACGATGGTGTCCGGCGCGGAAATTGAGGGTGCAAAGGCACTGATCGTTGGCCGCGGTGTTCAGGTAGATGCTGAATTCGGCCGCGCATCTATCGCGCGCCTGCCTTTGAATGCTTGTAGCGCCTGAACCGAAGCAACAAAAAAGGGGCCGGCTTTTGCCCGCCCCTTGGTCTCTTTGCCTAACGTGAGAGGCTTAAGTGACGGTCACTGTCATTTCGCCGAGGCCTTCAACAGAGATCGTCATTTCATCTCCTTTTTGGACGGGGCCGACGCCGGCAGGCGTGCCTGACAGGATAACATCACCTGGTGCCAGCGTGTAGTAGTCTGACAGGTAAGAGATCATTTCTGGCACTTTCCAGATCATCTGGTTCAGATCACCGGATTGCTTTGTTTCCCCATTTACCTTGAACTCCAGTTTGCCTTCGGCCAAGTGACCGACTTCTTCGACTTTGTGGATGGGACCTACGGGTGCCGACGCATCAAAAGCTTTGCCAATTTCCCATGGCCGACCCATCTTTTTTGCCACGCCTTGCAGATCGCGTCGCGTCATATCCAGAGACAGCGCGTAGCCGTAGACATGGTCAAGCGCATTTTCCAATGAAATATTGGTGCCGCCGGACTTAAGGAAAACAGCGACTTCAGCTTCGTGATGGACGTCGTTGCTTTGTGGCGGGTAGGGAAATGTGCCTGTTGTGTTCAGGTCGTCCGGATTTTTCTGAAAGAAGAAGGGGGGCTCGCGATCAGGGTCATGTCCCATTTCTACAGCATGTGCAGCATAGTTACGACCGATGCAGTAAACGCGGCGCACTGGAAAATCGCCGCCGCTGGCAACAGGCACCGTCACTGTTGGTGGCGTGGGGATAACGAAATCGGACATGGAAGCTTCCCTTTTATTTTGTATTTATAGGGTGTCTATAGCTAACCAATTTAAAAATCAATACGAACCAATTTAAAAGAGTGTCGAATATTTATATTGATTAATCATGTTTAATGGCTATTTTCGGACAGTATGAATACATTGGATAACCAATACCGAACCAATAAGGCGGTCGAGCGGGCTCCTGGTGATGCTGATATAATTGGGCGCGTGCGTGGTTTCATAGAACAGGGTGGCTTTGCGCCGGGGGATCGGCTCCCCTCCGAAAGACAACTGATTGGCGCGCTGGGAATGCCGCGTGGTGCACTGCGCCGCGCCTTTGATGCTTTGGAACGGGAAGGCGTGATCTGGCGTCATGTAGGCAAGGGAACTTTTATTTCGCGCGACAATGCTGGCGCTTCAGGTGACATGGTCGATTGGACGCTGGAGGTTGCCCGCCAAATTACACCTCTTCGCATGGTCCGTGCCCGTCTTTGCATCGAGCCTGCTTTGGCAGGAGAGGCTGCGCTGAACGCGTCGGCGGAGTCGGTGCGGCGCATGCGCCTTGCGCTGGACCGGGCCAGCGCTGCAGCAAACTGGGATGATTATGAGGCGCAGGATGATACGTTTCACCGAGCGATTGCAGAAGCGTCCGACAACGAATTGCTGGTCGGTCTGTTCGATCAGTTGAACCGTGTGCGTCGCGCCGTGGCTTTTGGGGTTGTGCAGCGTGAGACACCGCGTCCGGCGGCCGGACACTCGAGCTTTGCGGAGCATGAAAGAATTGCAGCAGCCATTGAGCGGCGTGATAGGGCTGCGGCACAGGAAGCCATGAGAACCCATCTAATTTCGGTGTCAAAGCGCCTTTTCGAAGAAGGGTAACGCGACGCGTCGGCACAAAACGCGGAAGTGCCTGGGCAGCAGGCTCCCGCGAAAATAAATGTATCACGTGCATCTGGGGAGGAGCACATGTTCTTGACTGAAGGTACTGATGCGACTGCAGGGCGCGTACAGTTGGAGGCAGCATGTGAAACTGCTGTAAATCAGGTTGTAGTGCGCCCCCGCCATTGCTTTCGCGGGCGGAGTATTGCTGCATGAAGCTCTCGCTTGCCACATGGGATCACGACCGCTGTATGCCGTTGCATGACGGTCGTGTAGACGTGCCGGGCATCGATTTTGAAAGCCATATCCTGCCAACCGGCAAGCTTTTCCCGATTGCGGTGCAAGAGGCTCGTTTCGACATTACGGAATTGTCGATATCCAGTTACATCCTGCAAGTATCGCGGGGTCAAAGCGCATATACGGCGATCCCGGCTTTTGTGAGCCGCGCATTCCGGCATAGCGGTTTTTACGCGCGCAGTGGGTCCGGCATCAACACTCTGGCCGATCTTGCCAGAAAACGGATTGGCGTGCCCGAGTACCAAATGACAGCAGCCTTGTGGATGCGCGGGCTTTTGGCTGACGAACATGGTGTCGATCCAGCAAAAGTGTTGTGGCGTACCGGCGCTTTGGATGCAGGCGTGCGCCACGAACGTCTCGCGTTGGATCTGCCCGCTGGCATGAAGGTACAGCCAATTCAAGATGGTGAAACCCTGCAGGATTTGCTGCTTGCCGGCGAAATTGACGGTCTTCTGGCGCCCAACCCGCCCAAAGCCTTTCTGGAGAAAGATCCGAGAATTGTTCGCATCATTCCCGACTTCGGCGCAGCCGAGCGTGAATATCATACGAGAACCGGGTTCTTCCCAATCATGCATCTGATCGCGGTGCGCACATCTTTGATTGACGCGCACCCGGATTTGGCAGTCAAATTGATGACAGGTTTCGAACAGGCGCGTGATATTGCCCTCGACCGTCTGCGCGCTGTCTGGTTGGGGTCCGCCAACCGTTTGTCGCTGCCTTGGCTGAACGAAGCAATGGAGGCCACGCGCGATACGATGGGGGCGGACTACTGGCCCTATGGTTTCGAGGCCAACCGCGCCGAACTGGAAACCGCTTGCCGCTATTCCACGGAACAATACCTCGCCGCGCGCCAGGTCGTGCCGGAAGAGCTGTTTCCGGAGGCAGTAAGATGAGCGCTGATCTCATTCATGCCGGTCTCGGCTGGCCAATCGCGGCCACACTCGCGGCGTTAAGCTTTGTGACATCCCTGATGACTGTCGCATTCGGTATTGGTGGCGGTGCGGTGATGCTCGGGGTTATGGCCGTTCTTTTACCTGCTGCGGCGCTGATACCGGTGCATGGATTTGTGCAACTTGGCTCCAATGCGGGTCGATTGTCTATCTTGCTTGGGCATGTACACCGCGCTGTGCTGCCAGCATTTGTTATTGGCGCTGTCATTGGTGTCAGCATTGGCGGCTCGATGGTTGTGCAATTGCCCGCGGGTGCGATCCAACTGGGTGTTGGCGCGTTCATTCTTTGGTCTGTGTTTTTCCAGCCGCCTTCTTTCATGCGGAACTCTGCCGGCATCACTGGGGTTTTTTCCAGCTTCCTAACGATGTTTTTTGGCGGCACTGGGCCTTTCGTGGCGACCTTTGTGAAGGCGCAGGGCTTGGACCGCATGGGTCACGTCGCCACACACGCAGCCTTGATGACGATCCAGCATGCGCTCAAAATCGTTGTCTTCGGCTTTTTGGGTTTTGCGTTCGCCCAGTGGATTGGCTTTATAGCACTTTTGATTGTCGCGGGTTTCGCGGGTACGGTTGCGGGGAGACATATTCTTGCAAGGATCGATGAGAAAAGGTTTGTGATGCTGCTGAACGCGGTGCTGACGCTGTTGGCTCTAAGATTGATATGGTCTGGGGTCAGCAGCATGACTTCAGGGTAAGATATATAACGAGACTTACCGGACAGGTGGCAGCGCCCAGCCTGATCGGACAATAAAAAAACCGGCGCAACAGAATTTGAATTCAATAGGGAGGAATATTGAAATGAAGAAAGTGCAAATGAACCGCCGGATGCTTCTGGGAACGGGGCTTGCGGCATCGGCGATGAGCCTGGCAGCACCGGGTATCCTGCGTGCGTCCAGCTTTCCAGAGCGAAATCTGTCGGTTTATATCCCGACGCGCGAAGGCGGCGGTGCGGACCGCAACTTCCGTGCGTTTTCGAGCATCTGGAAAGAAAAGCTGGGCGCAGAGTTCGAGCCCGGGTTCTACCCCGGAGCATCGGGTCGTGTCGGCTACGAGATTTACATGGGCAAAGCCGAGCCTGACGCCTACAACCTGATCTTTGGCAACATGGGTCCAGAGGTGCTGAACTGGGCTGTCCAGGCTCCGACCTTCAACATTGAAGACTATTTCTATTTCGGACGCGTCGATACCGATCCTGGCTGTGCTTTTGTAGGGGCTGAAAGCCCGCTGCAATCTATCGAGCAAATCGTCGAGGAAGGCAAAAAACGGACGCTGACTGTTGGTACGAGCCGCATGGCGCACCCTGCGTCTATCGGCATCCTTGCTCTAGGCGAAGCGACTGGCGCAAAATTCAATCTGATCCCGCTTTCAGGTGGTAAAAACACGGTTGCCGGCGCGGTAACCGGCGAGGTCGACTTTTCGGTGCTGACGTCCGGTTCCGTGATCTCTGCAGGCGACAGTGTCAAAACAGTGTTGGTCTTTGGTGAAAACAAGGTCGGTGAGGCGCTCGACAACGCGCAAAACATCAACGACGCCTTCGACATGGACCTGCCCGAAATGCTGTCTTCACGTGCGTTCGGGATCCATAAGGCGGCTGCAGATGCGCACCCCGACCGCTTTGAGACGTTGGTAAATACGTTCAACGCGACTTTTGAGGATCCCGCGCTTCTCGAAGCGTATGTTGCCGCGCGCGGCACGCCTGAGTACCTCAACCAAGGTGGCGTGGAAGAGTGCGGCCAGTTCGTCAAAGACATGTTGGAACTTGGCGCTCGCTACAAACCGCTTCTGACAGGCGCATAAGCTAAAAACCTTGCGCGTCGGACCTCTTTTCGGGGACCGGCGCATGCCAATTAACTTCACGCTTAGCGACGTCGCAGGAAACCTTATGGCCGATGATCCAAACCGTGCGCCCAAACATCTGGGTGCAGACCTCGTGATCCCCACTCTGGCGGTGATTTTCACGCTCTACTACTTTTCCACCATCTGGAATTCTCCTTGGACTGCGCAGGTCAGCGCTTTTGCCATAGGCGGGGTTTTGCTGTTCATATGTGTGCTCTTTTTCTTCAAAGTCGCAGGTCAATACAAGCGTGGTGAAGGTCGGTTTACTTTTACCAGTCTGATCAACTTTGAAGATATCCGCACAGGTCGCGTAGCACTTTTGTTCACGACAGTGGGCTTTTGCTGGCTGATTGACGATTTGGGCTTCACCCTGACGACATTCCTGTTTTTGTGGCTCAGCATGGCCATCCTTGGCAGTTTCAAACGCCTTGGCATTGTGACGATCACATCCGCGATAATGGCGCTGGGCGGCTGGGCGGTTTTTATTCTGGCTTTCGACACACGCTTTCCGCGCGGCTGGTTTGAAGAGACGATGAAAGCGGTGATGGCCAATGGGTGATACAACAGCTCTTTTAGGCACGGTTTTCCTTGAAACGATCGGCTTTTGGTGGGTGATTATCCCCACGATTTTTCTGGGTCTCATTGTCGGCGGCATTCCCGGATTTTCGGCGGCAAATACTATTATCATCCTGATGCCGCTCACCTTGGCAATGGACCTGCAGATGGGCTTGGTCTTTATGGTTTCGCTCTATTGTGCGGCGCGCATGGGGGCAGGCATTCCGGCCATTCTGGTGAACATACCCGGCACGGCCGGAGCCGCTGCAACACCGCTGGACGGCTATCCGATGACGAAACAGGGACGCGGGCAGCAGGCGCTGGCCATTTCCTTTGTCGCGTCGTCGCTGGGCGGGTTGCTGACGACCATCATCGCTTTGGCTGCGATGCCTCTCCTGGCGCGGGTCGGCTTTTATATGCACTCAGTCGAGATGATCGTCATCATGCTGTTCGGGATCTCTCTGATCGCATCCATCGCGGCGCAAGATATGCTCAAAGGGTTGATTGCGGGCTTCTTTGGCCTGATGCTCGGAGCAATCGGTACTGATGTGGTCTATGCAACGCCACGCGGCACAATGGGCTTTCTTGAACTGTATGACGGCATTCCGCTGATCCCGGCCCTTGTTGGCCTGTTTGCGGTTTCCGAAGCCTTCATCATTATCGAAAAACGCGTAATCCTGACCAAGCAGGGACAGGAGGCGATGGAAAACCCGTCATGGGCGGCCACTTTTGAGGGCGTGCGTGATGCGCTTACCCGCTGGGTGCACATATGTTGGACATCGATCATCGGCCTTATCATCGGGGTGATTCCCGGGGCAGGCGCGTCGATTGCAAGCTTTGTTGCCTACCAACAATCACGCACATTCTCCAAAACACCAGAAAAATACGGAACCGGCCATATCGAAGGTCTTATCGCTCCGGAAAGTGCCAACAACGGTGTGACGTCCGGCACACTTGTCCCGCTACTGGTGTTGGGTATCCCGGGAGGTGCCACGGCGGCTATCATGCTGGTTGTAATGCAGTACCACGGCGTCAGCTTTGGCCCGTCGCTGTTTCAACAGGATCCGAAAGTCGGGTATGGCATGTTTATGGCGATGGCGGTTTCCTACTTTCTGATGATCCTGACGATCATTCCGCTGTCCCGCTACATGAGCCGCGTAACGACGGTGCCTACAATCTACCTGGCGCCGATGATTATCTCTTTCACATTGGTGGGCGCGTTTGTGCCACGGGAGTACATGTTCGACATGTATCTGGCACTGGCCTTTGGCGTGATCGGCTATATCGCACGGCGCACGGGCTATCACGTTGCTGCGATCCTGATCGGTGTCATTCTCGGGCCGCTGCTTGAGACGTATTTCCTGCGCGCACTCAAGAAATCCGAAGGTGACATTATGGTGCTCTTCTCATCAACGCTCGGCAATATTCTTTGGGTCGCCTTGGTGGTCTCACTTGTGCTGCCCATTGTCTTTGACCGTCGCCGTAAGAAAAAGGAGCTGGTTCAGCCATGAAGATGAAAGTCGAATATGACGTCCCACTGTCGCGCAATGTGCATCATCTGGGCCGTCTTGAAATACCGGGCGGTGGGCAGGTCGTCATACAAGGGAACTACGCCTACGTTGGCCACATGAAGCCGCCGCATGGCACTTCGATCATCGACATCTCTGACCCAGCAGCACCGAAGGTGGTGTCACAGATAGAGCCCCCCGAATGGTCGCACACACATAAGGTGCGCGTGGCCGGTGACATCATGATTACCAACGTCGAGCAGGACCGGCGGCACTTTTTGCGCAAAGGTGACAAAATCCCCGCGCTGCGTGCCGCCGGCAAAACTGACGCCGAGATCGCGGGCGAAATTGGCGTGACGCTTGAGGATATTCCTGACCTGGATGCCGCACGCGAACGCGGCTATGACGGTGGCGGGTTCCGCGTCTGGGATATTTCGGATAAGACAGCGCCCAAGCTGTTGTCCTATGTCAAGACGCACGGGTTTGGCACACATCGTTTCGACATGGACGAAAACTACGCCTATATCTCAACCGAGATGGAAGGCTATGTAGGCAACATCCTAGTCATCTACGATCTGGCAGACCCGTCTAACCCGGCCGAAGTGTCGCGCTGGCATATGCCGGGCCAGCATGTCGCGGCAGGTGAGACCCCGACCGGTGTTGGATACAGCCACCGTTTGCACCACGCGATGCGGGTGGGCGACGAATTCTGGGCCGCCGTCTGGCATGCGGGATTGCGGGTGCTGGATGCCTCGGACATCACCAAACCCAAGCTGACCGGAAGCTACGTTTGGCCAAAAGCCATACCAGAACCCACGCATACCGTCATGCCGCTTGAGCAAGAGATCAACGGCCGCCGCTATGCCGTCGCCATCGACGAAGAACACGCCCACCAACCCGGGCGCCTGCATGGTTTCGTCTGGGTGATGGATGTTACCGATATCGAAAAAATGGAACCGGTTGCTGCGTGGGATTTGTCGGAACGTGCCTGCCCCTATGTGGGCGAAGACGGTGTTCGGTTTGGCGCGCACCAGTTTCGCGAAAAGCTGGATAGTACGCTGGTTTATTGCACGTGGTTTGCTGGCGGTCTGCGGGTACTGGACCTGGCAGATCCTCTGCATCCCGAAGAGGTGGCATACTTTATGCCTGACCGCGGGCCGGGTGACATGGCACCGCAATCAAATGACGTCGATGTGGGCGAGGACGGCCGCATCTACCTGCTGGACCGCGTAAGTGGTCTCGATATTCTGGAGCTGAAACTATGAACGATAATGCAACCGACCTACTGCCACCGAGCGTTGACCCGAACAAGAAAGCCATTGGCATCCGCCGCGTGACAATGCGCAACGAGGCGTCAACGCGCTCGGTCATGATGGTACGCGATCATATTGTCATCACGGACGAAAAGGAAAGCAACACAGGCCCAACGCCATTGGAAATGACGCTTTCGTCACTTTGTGGCTGCGAGGGCGTTATTATCAACCGCTGTGCAGAGGCGATGAAATTCGACTATTCCGCAGTGGACATCGAGGCAGATGGCGAAGTCGATCAGCGTGGCAGCCGTGGCGTGCAAGGCGTGCGGCCCTACTTTACTGCAGTCAAAATGCGCATCCGCATCCACACAGACGAAAGCGATGAACGGCTTGACCGCCTGCGGCGGAATGTCGAATACCGTTGTCCGGTGATGAACCTGTTTTCGTCTGCGGATGTGGCCCTTGATGTGACATGGGAAAAAGTCGCGCCGTGCTAAGCCTGTCAGTCAATGGCAAGATGGTGCAAATCACCTCTGATCCGGACACGCCGCTGGCCTATGTGTTGCGCAATGAGTTGAACCTCAAAGGCACAAAAATCGGCTGCGGACTCGAGCAATGTGGGGCCTGCACTGTTTTGGCGGACGGGGAAGCGGTGCAAAGCTGTGCCACACCCGTTGCGGTCTTCGCAGATCAAAAGATAACGACTGTTGAAGGCCTCGCGGACACCGAAGACGGGCGCCGTGTTCAAGAGGCATTCATGTCGGCGCGCGCCGCGCAATGTGGGTATTGCACAGCGGGTCTGGTCGTTAAAGTGACCGCACTGGCGCGCGCGGGAGCGGACGCAGAACGGAACAGCCTGAAGGATGCCTTGACGGGTCATCTTTGCAGGTGCGGCAGCCACCCAAGGGTGTTGCAAGCCGCGGAGGCGGTGCTGGGAGAGAACAGGTGAGCATCGACAGCTACCCTCTTGTGGCTGACTGGCTGGGCGTCGAGAATGGTCGCCTGGTATTGCAAACTGGCAAGGTCGACCTTGGACAGCGCATCTCAACCGCGCTCATCCGTATCGCCGCTCAGGAGCTTTCGGTTCCCGCGTCCAGTGTCGACGTTGCTTCTGTGCGTACCGGAAAATCCCTGGACGAAGGGATCACATCCGGCAGCAATTCAATTCAGCAATCCGGTGCCGCGCAACGTTTGGCGTGTGCCACGGCACGCGAATGGGTAATCGCGCGGGCAGCAGATCAGCTTAAGGCGCAAGCCAATGCACTGATTTTGGAAGATGGCAACATCACGCACCGGGCCACCAACGAACAGATAGCTGTTCTGGATTTGCTGTCCGAGCTACCTGCCAATCTGGCAATTGATCCTGCTGCACCGGCGCGCGACGTGTCCGGCTCTGTGGTCGATATGCCTCCGCGCGGTCTGGATGCCATGGTGAGAGGCCGCTTTGTATATGTACATGACCTTGAAAGACCGGGGATGCTACATGCGCGTATCATCTGTCCGCCAAAGACGGATGCAGTCCTGAAGGAAGTTGATCCGGACATTATTGCGCGGCTTTCAGAGAAAGGCATGTCTGTCGTGCGCGACGGCTCTTTTCTGGCGGTCGCAGGACCCGAAGAATGGTCAGTTGTACGCGCGGCGACGGCAATGGGTAATGCCTGCACATGGGACATCGGCGCAGGGCTGCAAACTGGCGATGTTTTTAAGATGATGGCAGATAAGGAAGCACAACGCTTTGCCGTTTTGCAGGGTAAGCCCGATCCTGCTGCGGACGTTCCTTCGCAGTTGGACGCCCCCCAGTATTCCGAGGTTTTTGAGCGACCTTACACACTGCACGGAGCACTTGCCCCGTCCGCAGCATTGGCCACATATTCGGATGGGAAACTGGAAATTCTGACCCATAGTCAGGGTATCTATTTTCTGCGCGATAGCATTGCCGACAGTCTGGGACTGGCACCTGCCAACGTGGTATTAGAGCATGTGCCCGGATCTGGGTGCTACGGGCACAACGCAGCAGATGATGCAGCTTTTGAAGCCGCGCTAATCGCACAAGCTCATCCTGACACGCCCATCTTGCTAAAGTATTCGCGTACTGACGAACATGGGCGCGAACCTGTCAGCACTGCAATGGCTGTTCGGATTGAGGCACGTAAGAACGACGCGGCTGAAATTTCAGAACTGTGGATGGAAACCCGCGGCGATACGCATCGCGGGCGGCCTCGCGCGGGGGCCAACAGGGCTGGACCTGCACGCCTTGCTGCAAACGCCGCACGCGACTGTGATGTGCCCCGCTTTGTGCCCGAACCCAATATGAACCGTCATGCGGGACTGCATCGAAACCTTGATCCCATTTACGCGTTTTCCAACAAACGTCTGGTCAAGGCATTGGTGCCGGACCTTCCACTCAGGCCCTCGGCGCTGCGCTGCTTGGGGGCACCGGCTAACGTGCTTGCGATCGAGAGCATGATGGACGAATGCGCATGTGATGCGGGTGTCGATCCGATTTCCTACCGCCTGCGCCATCTGGAGGATTCTCGGGCCGCGGCGGTTCTGGGCAAGCTGCACGATATTCTGACGATGGCCGGCGCTTGCACCGAAGAAGCGGGTCGCGGCATCGCTTATGCGCAGTATAAAAATGAGATGACGCGCGTTGCTGTAGCCGTAGATCTGACCGTGTCAGACACAGGTGCGGTCGTCTTGAACCATGTGCGTCTGGTCGCAGACGCGGGCCGTGTTGTAGACCCCGACGGATTGGCAGCCCAACTTGAAGGTGGGGTGTTGCAAGGGGCCAGCTGGGCATTGCATGAACAGGTGGTTTGGGGGCGAGATGGGCGCGAAAGCCTTGATTGGGACAGCTATCCGGTTCTGCGCTTTGACAATGTACCAACTATCGACGTGACAATCATCGGATCAGACCAAGAAGTGTCTCTCGGGGCGGGAGAGGCCAGTCCCGGACCTACAGTTGCTGCAATCGCAAACGGAATATTTGCAGCGACCGGTTTGCGTCTGCGGCGTCTTCCATTTGACGCCGATGCGGTGCTGAAGGCCGCATTGCAAGCATAAACGCGCGAAAAACGAGCGATTTTTCTTGAAACTTGCCATGATTTGCAAGTCGAACTCGCTATTGCAATAGAAGTCGTGTATGCTGCAGTGCAGAAAATCTGACTCAGAAAGAGTTTTATATGACCGGACGCATTATCACAGTCGCGCAGCAAAAGGGCGGATCTGGTAAAACAACCGTCACTGTCAATCTGGCCACAGCATTGCTGGCGCAAGGAAAATCGGTCGCACTGTTGGACACGGACCCCCAAGGCAGCTTGGGAAAATGGTTCATGAAACGGGTTGAAACCTATGGCGATGACCCGAATCTGCGATTCTCGACAGCGACCGCATGGGGCATCAACTACGAACTGAGATCGTTAAGCTCTCAGGTGGATTATGTGATTGTTGACACACCGCCAAAAGCAGATAGCGACCTGAGGCCGGCGCTACGTGCCGCCGATCTGGTGCTTGTCCCGCTTTCAGCCAGCCATGTCGATATTTGGGCCACGCAAGATGTTCTTGATCTTGCGGATCGGGCAAGCAAACGCGCCTGTATTGTGATGAACCGGACACGATCCGGGACGCGGTTGGGTGCCGAGGTCGTGGAGGCAGTCAACGAACTGGAAGCAGATGTTCTCAAGACCAGTCTGGGAAACCGAATACTGTTTGCGGAATCGCTGGGGCAGGGGCTTGGTGCCATCGAGAGCCAGAAAAAGAGCGCGGCCGCTAACGAAGTCAGATCTCTTGTAGAAGAGGTCGAACAGATCCTCTAGCTGACGCACCCGGCGTTTGAAAGCAGCGGACAGGCTTCAGGTATCTGAAATCTGCCACGCGCTTATCGCTTTGAGACCCTCTTTGACAGGCGAGACCGAAGCGACCCCCAGTGTATCCTTAACGGCCAGGATAAGAACAGCGTCCCGAGAGATCGGGATCGCGACACCTGTTGCATCTTGCGAGGTCGGGAATTTCATTTTGTTTGGGTCTGACAATTTGCTGATTGCGCTTTCGGTATGCGCTTGCAACATGTGTTTCCATACCTCATCACCTGAAAACACATGCTTTGTCAGATCACCGCTCCATGTCATTTGAGCCAATGCAGTCGGTTCTAACAGGTCGGCAAGATGCGCAATATCGCAAGGCCTGTCATCAATCACAAGCGCACTGCGCAGTGCTGCAACAGAACAGCTGTTTCCCGTGTCGGAAACCTGTGACGGATCGTCAATCGTGCGAGTGGTCAACGCGGTTGCGCGCTTGGATAGGTCCAGCAGCTGTGTTGCAAACTCTCTGGCGTCCGCATCCGTCGTAAAAGAGCTATCCTGATCAGGTCCCACGATCGCATAGAGGCGACGGCTGGACACGGTGAGCGTTGCAAGCGTCGCACCTTTTGCGGTCAGCTCGATGCAGCGCGGTAAGACCGTTTCACTGATTTCGCGAAGTAGTATTTCAAGTTGGGCGCGCGGCGCTTCTGGCAGAGTTTGCCGCTCTGCCGCAAGCCACTCGGATTTAGTCGAGAACCGGTGCAAAACCTCTTTGAGGTTAACCGTTTCCGTGGTGTTGTCTTGAGATGGTAAAATCGCTGATGTCACCTGTTGTCCTCCCCAATTTTACGGACGGTGTCACGAACTGCGTGCAGTGCTTGCTCTACGTCTTGCGCGTTGTCGATCACAGCGCAAGTCACATCGTCAGCCGCAATATCAGGTCGGGCAAACACAAAAGACTGTGACGGCGTGAACATGATCGCGGACTGGCCGTAGTGTCCATTTTCGGCCAAATCCACGGCGGTATCGGCGTCCAAAACCGAGAAGCAGGTCGCTGCCTTTGTGCTTAGGTTATCAAGGACTTCGCGCGGGCAGGGTGCAGCAGCGCTCGAGCGCAAGATCAGCTTTGAGGATAAATCCCCGAATGCTGTCAACTGGCAGCCCGCTGTGGTGCGCCGAAGTTGGTCGAGATGTGTTTGAATCGTCATTCTGGGTACCTTTTAAACAAAATCGACACGGACAATGGCGCGCCTCGGCGCGGGCGAGCAGTCCCGCGCGAAAAAGCCAAATGTCCGTGTCGAAACCTAAACAAAAACTTATCCTCCGATGCCGGCTACATCTTGTGGTGCAGGACGTCTGCGCGCGTTTGCTTCTGAACTGCCAGCGACGCGGCGCGGCATAATGCGTGGTTCGATCTGTGTAATTTCTGGTTCCGGCATTACGGAAGGGTGCCGCAGATCCTTGCCGTGCGTTGGTGCTGCCGTATGCGCCGTTGCCGCATTTGGCATATCGTCGCCTGTCAACACACGGATCACATGTTCGGAAAACGCCGCAACACCACTGTCTTGCCAAACCGTTTCGTCTTCGCCCGCGCGTAGGGCAGACAAAAGCGACACGGGGTAGACGGCATCAAAAAGACCTTCAGTCTCTTTCTCGACGCGTTTTCGCACACGCATCCGATCACGATCATTTTGAAGTTTGTCGAATTGCGTAATCAAAAGCAGGTTTGTGCCTGAACTTTGAGGGCGCAGTATATTCCAGATTGCGGCCTCGGACTGGCGCCATGCTTGGGTCGCATGCGTGCACCAAATCACACAATCACGCGGTGTGATGACATTCTCCCACATTTCCGCAGGCATGTTGGGATCTGAAATGCCTGGCATGTCCAAAAGATCACACAGTTCCAGCGCTTCGGCTTCCATGTGCACCTCGATCAACGCAGTTTCATCCATACAGACGTTTTCGAGATTGTTGAGATCGATCGGCGTCTTGGTGCCGTCCATCCCGACGGTAAATGCGGCAGGCGCTCCATACGAGATTTGCACCGGTGGCAAACGCGTTGCGGTCACTTTCATCGGCAGTGGCTGACTGTCGAGGATAATGTTCGTCAGCGTACTTTTGCCCGCACTGAATTCACCCATCAAAACCAAACGGGGCTTTGGCGCCTCTTGAGGAGCTGTTTCCTCAATCATGTACTCTTCTTCATTCATTGGGTTGTCCTTCCCATTTTGTCTTGGCCGAGTAGTGTTTTAGGTCCGCAATGAGACCATCAATCTGCTCCAGTCGTTTACTTTCTTCTTTTCCAAGGCAAATGCGCTGCAGACCGTCGGCATCGCCTGTCGAACTGCTGATCTCGATCATGATGTCGCGGTTTTGTTCGAAGAACGCATCCAACGTTTCGGTGAGCTGCTCTTGAATCTGAGAGGTCTGTACTGTCTTGAGCTGGTTCATGAAGTCTTCGGTTTCGGCTGAAACCAGATCATGAAATTGCTTGGCAAAGGCTTTGTACCCGCGCGTGCGCCGCCACCACGACACCCACCAGCTGTCATTGAAATCAAGCGCAATAGTCTGGGCGATTGTCACAGGCGCCGGAAATTCCTGTACTTCAGGTACATTGAGCTCGATGCCATCAACTGCAGTGCCAAACGCGTTGTAGTAAAGCTGTGCAATATCAACGACGGCCGTTTCATAGTGGTCCTTTGCCGAACGCTGCGCGCGCACCGCAAAAACCGAATAGGCCGATTTCAATAGCATCCGCAGGCCCGTGGGATCATAGCTCCAGACCTTGGTATCGCCCTTGCTTTCCAGATGCGTGATAAGCGAATGTGTGGCGCGTTCGATGAAGTTGACATGCGCACGATCAGCGCGCGCGCGGTAGCTTTGAATGATCTCACCGGTTTTATCCGACAGTTCCGCGCGGTGCCTCTCGGCCAGCTTGGTAAGCTCGGTGCGAACCTCATGCATGCTCATCGTTAGTTGCTTTTGATCGCCCTCGACCCGCACTTTGTTCGCGGCTTGCTGACCGCTGGCAATACTGATTGCGGAAGATGCGATCTTGGTCAGTGTTGGGTCGCCCAGTTTCCTGACGATCCGCTCCGAGATACAGCGGTTCAACTCCGGCATACCAGACACGTGCCAGATGATTTCTTCTGCGGGGCAGTTACGCAGCTGGGCATCGTCCTTTGCATCGGCCCATTTCATCAAGGCGTCGGTGCTTGTGCTGTGGATGCTTTTGATATCGTTGGCCAAAACCATGTTGGCCCAATAGGCGCTACCAAATACGATCTGTGCATCTTCGGGACCTTTGTGGTCCGCCAGAACCTGCCGGATGCTGTTTTCGATTTCCGGAATTTGGGTGGCCGGATCGGCCAACTCGTCGATGCGGTTCACAAAGATAATAACGTCTCTGGATTGCAAGCTCGATATCATGCGGATCAGCGCCATGTCGACAGACGTCAAAGCCTGATGCGCTGAAAGAACAACGACGCAAAGCTTGCTGGCGCGTACGGCATTGATCGTTACCTGTTCGCGCATCATGAATGTGTCGTTCACGCCCGGTGTATCGCGCAGGCACATCCGGAACGGTTTGCTGTTGCTGCGCAAATAAAGATCCGCGGATCGTGTGATATCGGCAAAGCGCCCCTGGTTTTCAATGTCAGTGGGCATCTCGTCATCATCATAGAAGTCGTCGCCGATACAGATATACCGTTCCAGCAAATTCTTGTCGAAATAGCCGTAGTCGTGCTCTTGTCCCAAGAGCAGTTCGAATTTTCTACCCAGACGACGGCGGGATTTGTCGCGGAGCGCTTCGATTTGCTCATGAATGATTTTGAGTTCGCTGTCAGATCCGGCGCGACCTGCAAGCTCACCCAGACGGCCGCCTTTTTGTACCAACCGGTCCCATTCGTCCTCTTCCATCATTTGGAAACGGGCGCTTACGTCTTTCTTCTCGGCACCGGGCGTCAGGTGAAGCGATGTAATGACAGACGTCCAAGGGTTTACGTCCGCAGGCAACAGATCGGACCAGCCCGCCATCGAATTGACGAGTGTTGTTTTACCCGATTTGACTTGGCCCAGGAATGTCACCGATGGCTCAAACGCATCCAACTCTTTGATAAGGCGCGTAACTGCACGAGATGCGGCAGAGCCGGTGAGCTCTTCCAGAGCGTCTAAAGCATCCTCGACCATCTCGACCCGTTCGGCAAAGGCTGCAAGGGGTTCCAGACCAGCCCTCAAAAAACTTGGCTGCGCAAGAACATCGGTCGGTTCATCATAGGTGATTTCTGTCTCAATATTCATACTGCTACCTGATTATTTTTTACGGCGCCCTGCTTTGACGCGGATGGGTTGCGGGTGGTTTTGGTCATGCGAAGGCTACCTCCGACATTTCCTTTTTGAGCTGCAAAAGGGCGCTGACGGCATCACGTGCCGCAGTATCTGTACCCTCGAGTTGAAGCAGCATTATGACTTGTTCACTTTCGAGCACGTCTTCACGCAGCGCATTGATTTGCGTGTCATCGCTGCGGGCGTCCATCAACAAGGTTGCAAGCGCTTGGGCCGCCTGTGCGGAATGGGCCAGCAGTTCTTTGGGCTTCGGTGTTGCCGCGCTGCTAGACACCATCTCGTCAGCACAGTCTTGCAGGATGGTTAAAGCGGTATCCAACGCCTCATGGCGTTTCATGGGCGCGATGTCTGACGTCGCTTCGACGACTGGTTCGGACGGTGCCTGTTCAGCGTGCATTGGCATTTCGCCAGCGTCTTTAGGGCTCACGTGCGCCAAGAGCATGTGAACATAGTCCAGATCAGCTTTGCGGCCGGTATCAATATGGTTCAGAACGCTGTCATATAGGGCTTTGCCACCGCTTGCTGCCCACCGATTTGCGTCAATCGATGCACCCGAGCGTGCCGCGATCGCCTGTTTGGTGGCAATCGGGAAGAGACCCAGAAATTCTTCTGCGCATTCTTCTTCAAAACGTTCGGTCAGCGCACGCAGGGTGCCCTTCATCTGCAACTGGTCTGCTTTGGTCAGCGCCAGAAAACTGTGGTCTTTCAATTCTTCCGAAAACGTAGCCCAGATCGCACATTCGCGCGCGTCAAAATCCTGCGAGCACCAGATCGTAATATCCGTCGTTTCCATTGCCCATTCTAAGGCACGTGCCTGCATTTCCGGTGCAGCGGTCAGATTAACCTCGACAAGCGTCATATCGCCAAGTTGCGGAAGAGGCATTGTCTGGATCACACGAAATACAGCCGCGGGCAGATCATGCTGGCTCGCGCGGCCTGCTTGCTCTGTGCCGCAATTGGTGTCGGTTTCATAGCGCACGCTTTCTGCGGCGCCGTTGCGTAGCTCAAAAATAGTCACACCAACCAGATCAGGCAGATCTTCAGACCCAAGCATCATGCGCATCAAACTGGATTTTCCGACGCCCGGATATCCTATGAGTGTGACTTGGGGTGGCTTTTTCAAATTGGACAGTAATTTTTGTCCAACATTCAAAAGCTCGCCGGTCAACAGCCGGTCGCCGACTGCCTCTTCGAGGTGTTTTATTGTGCTTTGAAAATCTGCGGCGCGGGTCATCGTTCTTGCCTCCGCAATCCGTCAGGTTCGGGGCGAACATATCCTTCGGGCACAAAAACCTCTGCGGTATCCTTGCTCCGGTCTGCGACCTTCAAAACACACAGTGAAACGTTGTCTTGTTCGGGGTCATCCAGTTCGACGATTGATTGCAGCAACTTTGAACCGATATCGGCACTTGGCTGGTTGCGCGCTTCAAAAACAACACGGGCTATCTCCTGCTCTCCAATAAATTGAAGACCATCGCTGGCGGCAATCAGGATGTCATTGTCGCGCAGTTGGATTGGTGTGTCGCGGCAGTCGATCTCGGGTATGCTGCGACCGATCAGAACCGATGTCAGACAGCTACGGTCGGGATGTTGCTCTGCGTCTTCGCGCGCCATCTCGCCGCGTGCGACCAGCTTGTCCATGCGGCTGGCAAGCGAGTGTTCTTCGTTAAGGCGGAACAGTCTGCTGCCACGGAAAAGATACAGTGGTGAATCACCGACCGATATCCAGTACAGCCGGTTTCCAAAGATAACCGGGGCGACCAATGTCGAGCCCATTCCATGCATCTGGGGCTGTTCTTCTGCGACGTCTCCTACGCATTTGTTGGCCTCAACGACGGCGCGTTTCAAAATGCCGCCAATGTTGTTTTCCATGTCCTGCGGATCATCGGCCAGCATTTTGAGTTCACTAAAGATTTCAGTGACAACAATTTTGCTGGCGATGTCACCCGCGAGGTGTCCACCCATGCCGTCTGCCAGCACGATAAAGCCGATATCAGCACCATCAGCAAAGTCGATGGCAACTGCGTCTTCTTGTTGCTCGCGCTGACCCACACTAATCGCAGGGGCCGCGTCATAGGTGTACTTCACGGCCTCAGGCATGTCTGGCGACCTGTTCTTCGGACTGCGTCCAGCTGAAATCATCTGCGCAGAATGCGATGAAGCGCAGCGTTGTTTCACCAAGACGGATAAGGTCCTTGTTTTTCAGTTCTTCGGTGCTGAGCAGCGGTACATTGTTGACGCGTACCATGTTTGTCTTGCCGCTGTGACCGATGAAGAACTTGTTCTGCTCTGAATCGAATGCGATCGAAACGTGGTTGTCGCGCGAGATGCTATTGTCGCCGAAGTTCAGGCAAACCGTTTGATCTGTGCCGCGCCCGACACGCGTGACGCCGTCTTGCAGCGAGAAAGAAGCGCCACGTCCCATCTCAGACACAACCACGAGCCATCCAACGGGGAAGCTGCTGCCGCTGCTTGCTTCTTTCTCGAAGGGATCGCTACGTTCGATTGCGCCTGCTGAAAAGCCCAACAGACGTGTTTTGACGCGTCCTGAACGACCTGATCCGCGCCCCTTTGCAGGTGACGGCATGTGCACGGGCGCATCCATCGCATCCGCCAAAGGTGTCAACGCATCAACAGGTTCTTCGAAGGCGATGGCTTCCGGTTCGGATGCTTCCTCGGGTTCAGGTTCAGCTGGATTCTCGATCGCCAAATGACCCATGCCGCGCAGCGGGCTGACACCTTTCGATACCACAGGCGCCGCCGGCTGAGCCTGCCGCAGTTTGTCGAAGGGGTCAGGCAGGTTGAGGTAGTCTTCGATGTCGTCGTCTACTGGCGCATCGTCGATCTGGTCAGTTTCTGCGACGTCTTCTTCATCAGATGCTGAAATCTTGCTGGTCTCGCCAGTTTCTCGCAGACTTGCCATAGTGGCGGTGACGCTTTCCATGCGCTCGCGATCAATGGCATCAAGCAATGACTGCACTTCTTCGTCGTCATCGTCGTAATCTTCATAGCCGGCAAGTTCCGCGTCGTCGTCGCTGGCGACGCTTTTCGCCATGAATGCCTCTGGCGTCTCGGGCGGCGTTGCCGATAGCGGCTGCTGTTCCGGCTTGGCTTCATCGAACATGGGTGATTTCAGCACCAGCGGTTCGACCGGTGCATCCAATGCGGTGCCCGCTTCGGCACCGTTTTGATCGATGGGCCTACTTGTGCGCTTCTCTTTGATGATGTCGCGAATAAATCTCATCATGTGTCTCCTCAGGAATTTGACGGGGCACTGTCAGCGCCATGATTGCTAGAAAAACAACGTTTGATCAGCCGCGAGATCAATCTCCCCGCGGGCCGGGTTGTTGGGTTGGTTGTATTGGTCTCAATGGTAGACGCCGCCAAGGCAGAAGCGCGGCGTTCGATTTCTGTTTCTTGCTCGCGCTGCCAGTTGTCGAAGTCTTCGATCGGGTTGCCAAAGATGTCGACCAGAGGCCGGCTCTCTTCTACGATGTCCTTTTTAACTTTCTTACGCCGCGCGGCATGCTCGCTAGCCGCATCACCATCACCCATCTGGGTATTTGTAATCTCCACGATACGAGCGATTTCATTTTCCAGATTGGGGTCAAACCTGACCATCGCGCGTGGAAGAGGGTGTTTTTTCGGCTGCGCTTCAATATCTTCCAGCCACTGGGCAGCTGATTGGTAGCGATTGCGCTGGCGCATTTTAAGCGCGCGATCGATGGTAACCAAGATATTGTAATCAAAAGGCCAATCGCCCTCGACAAGAGGTTCGTACGGGTCCGCGTTGCCCGCAGTCAATGCCCTCAGGCGCGTCAGGCTATCGGGCGGTGGATCGCCTGTTACAAGATAATGGAACGTGGCCCCGAGCGCGTAGAAATCGCTGGCAAAGTCGTGCTTGCTTTTGGGGGTGTAGAATTCGTAGGGCGAATAGCCGTCTTTTACTGCAAACATCGCCGGACGCGACTGATCCGCGTGCTCTTTCGAAGCCCCGAAATCAATCAGTGTGACGTGCCCGTCGTCATCAATCATGATGTTGTCAGGGGACAAGTCGCGATGCAGCACATGGTTTTGATGGATGAACCCGATTGCAGCCAAGCATTGCTGCAAGACACTGTGCAAACATTCGTTGGTGAGCAGTTCTGGCTGCTCTTCCGACACTGTCACGAAATCCATGCCGTTGATTTGATCCAACGCCATGTAGGCAGTATTGTTCTCTTCAAAGACCTGATGGACTGCCACAATGCCAGGATGGACCAGTTTCGCCAGTTGCCGTGCTTCACGGATAAACTGCGATTTAATAGCGTGGAAGTTTCCGGCGGCTTCTTCTGTCGCCGGGTGAACCACAGCGCCTTTGCGTGTGCACAGATCTGCGGGGAAACATTCTTTGACAACTACTTGCCGCGCAAGGCTGTCGCGCGCAATGTAGGTCACGCCGAACCCGCCGCTGCGTAGTCTTGACTGAATCAGAAATTGACCGTTCAGAAGCTCTGTTCCGACGGTTAAATCCTCTGCTTCAGCGAAGTCATTTCCCGCTAGCATGTGGTTCACTGTCTCGTCCGTTTGCCAAAGTTGCGTTGAAGACAGAAAAACTGCCCTTTTAATTCATTGTTAATATTCTTCTCAGAATGTGCGGATAAAAAGGCAGTCGTTTGTCAGCGATGTGTTGTTTGCAACTTGTAAAAACAGTGTTTCCAACCTGTTTCAGCAACCGTTGTTTGCTGACAAAATTCGCGACCGCGAACGAGCCCGCAGAAAAAGATGTTTTTTTGAAATTGCATTAAGAGCAATAGCATACGTAGTCAGTGCTTTGCGCGGGTAGCATCGCTGCGGCACGGGGCGATGGCCCTATGCACCTACTTGTGTTGTGACTTCAGGTGCTAGTCCAGTAAGGCCCGCAGTGCTGTACCAAGTTCTTTCAGGCTGTACGGTTTGCGCAAAACGGGGTGCCGTTTGCTATCCGCCGCCCTGCCGATTTCAGCGCCGCTGGCATATCCGGTGGCTAGTAAGATCTTAAGTGTTGGATTGAACAACAGTGCCTGATCGGCCACGTCGAACCCCGTCATTCCTCCCGGCATTACCACGTCGGACAAGATGAGATTTATCTGCGCATTGTTCCGCAGAAGCGCTAAAGCCGCAGGCCCGCTTTCGGCGGCCAGTGTCCGATATCCCAAATTTTCCAGTCGGGTAATTGTTAACCGCTGAACCCGAAGGTCATCTTCCACAACGAGTATTGTTTCGCTTCGTGATGGGGCAAAATCGCTTTCCAAGAGCCGCTCTTGAACAGGCGGGTTTGTTTTGGAGGGTGGCAGATAAAGCGTGACAGTTGTGCCTACGCCTTCCTCGCTGTAGATCGCCGCATGCCCACCCGACTGCTTTGCAAAACCGTATACCATGCTTAGTCCGAGGCCGGACCCTGCACCCACGCCTTTGGTTGTGAAGAACGGATCGAACGCCCGGGACGTCACGTCCGCAGACATGCCGGCGCCAGTATCGGTTACGGATAAGGCAATATAATCACCTGCTTCGACATCAATCTGGGTTGCTGCGTAGTCCGCATCAAGAACGACATTCCTTGTCTCTATTGTAAGACAGCCGCCTTCAGGCATGGAATCGCGCGCATTTATCGCCAGATTAAGGATGGCATTTTCCACCTGTCCGGGATCAGTCACCGTCTGGTTTAAGTTATCTGCAAGATCAGTTTTAACTGATATGTCATCGCCCAGCGTTCTGATTAAAAGTGGCTGGATGGACAGCACCAGGTCGTTGAGCGAAATAATCGTTGGATCAAGAGATTGCTTGCGCGAAAAAGCGAGCAGTTGTGTGGTTAGTTTTGCCCCGAGGTCGGAGGCTTCCAGCGCTTCGTTCAACAACTCTTTTTTGGGGAACTCGCCAAGCTGCATTTCCAGCAATTCCAGATTGCCGATGATCACCGTAAGCAGGTTGTTGAAATCATGAGCAAGGCCGCCGGTTAGTTGACCAACGGCCTCCATTTTTTGCGCCTGTTGCAGAGCTTCGCGCCGTCGCATGTCTTCTGTCAGATCATGAATGATGCCCGTGAAATTGCGTTCTCCATCGATCCACCATTCGGCAACGGTCAATCTGATCGGCACATCCGAGCCATCCTTATGGCGCGCCTTCATTTCACGTCCGGTGCCGATGATCTTCTTTTCGCCGGTTTCTATATAGTGCGACATGTAACCGTCATGCTTTTCTTTATGCGGCGCAGGCATCAGCATATTCACATTCTGGCCGATGACTTCTTCTGCTTTGTAGCCCAGAATGGTTTTTGCTGAGGGACTGTAGCTGGTTACGACACCTGTGACGTCAGCAGTTATGATCGCCTCTGGGGCAGCATCGAGAATTGCCCTGAGCCGAGCCTCACGGTCCTTCAAACCCCGCTCGATTTCGATCCGTTCGGTCACATCTTCCAAGGCCAGCAAAATGAGTTCACCACTGTTGTAATCGTCTAGCACCGCCCGGGCATTCACCAGCATCGTTCGGATACCTTCATTGCCCACGTTAACTTTGACCTCGTGCCCTTCGACAGAGGTTTTGTTGGGCAGAATGCTTTCCAGCAGGTCGCGCAGGGCAGACTGTGACCACTGGCTGTTTTGCAGTTCGAAAAGTGCCTTGCCTTCGGTTTCCTGAGATGTTGTCTGAAAGGCCTTCAGAAAGGACCGGCTGGCCTTTACGACGTTTAGGCCATTGTCCAGAACCAGCATCGGTTCACGTACTGTGTCCACAATGGCCTCGGCGAGCTTTTGTGCCACGTGCGACGCTTGCTGAAGCCGCTTCAACTCGGTCACGTCTGCAAAGGTAACGGCCACTCCTTCGATTTTCCCGTCCTGTTTTTGGTTAGGGAATATGCGCCGAATGAACCATTTGTTCCCCTCAGCTCTGACTTGCGCCTCCACTGGCTTCAAGGTCTCGAGAACCCTTGCTGCATCCACCAGCAAGGTGGGATCTGCAATTTTGCCTTCAATATCGCTCAACGGTCGGCCGATATCGCTTGTGATCACATTGAACAGATCGCCAACCCAAGGATTGAACCGGATGATATGTAAATCGCGATCCAGAAACAGGGTTGCGATCCCGGGGGTCGACAATAGGTCATTGAGATCATGCGTGAAGCGGCGTTCGCCCTCTAGCTTTTGTTGACGTTGAGTGTTGAGCGTCGCCAGCTCTTCGTTCCTCAAAATTGCAGCTGTCTGTTTGATTGCGGGTGACTGGGTACCTGAAACGTCCAGCGCGCGATGCCTTCCGTTTCCGACCCGCCGATACAATCTAGGCGTTTCCGTATCTTGATGGAAAAGCATCTGATTTTTGTCTATCGTCCGTGATGGACCGAGAAACAGCACCCCACCATCGTTGAGCGCAAAGTGGAACAAGCCGATGACCTGTTCCCGCGTTTTCGCATTGAGGTAGACCAACGTGTTCTGGCACAAGATGAGATCCAGTTTGGAAAACGGTGCGTCGGCCAGAAAGTTGTGGTTCGCAAAGACGATGGCGTCCCGCAGTTCTGATTTGACGCGATAGGAATGATCTTCCTTGTCGAAAAAGCGATTGAGACGCTCGGGGGATACATGCTCTGCGATGGTGTCAGGGTAGAGACCGGCGCGGGCCATGGACAAGGACTGTTCGTCCACATCAGATGCAAAAATCTGCAGTCTGGTATCCTTGTGAAGGGGCTGAATTCTCTCAAGTACCAGAATGGCCAGTGAATAGGCGTCTTCGCCGCTGGCACAGGCGGGTACCCAAACACGGATTGGCTGGCCGAATGCGGCATTGGCGACCAGATCGTCAATCACGTGATCAGCCAGATATTCAAATCCCTCGGGGTCGCGGAAAAAAGAGCTGGCGCAGAGACATAAATCGGCAAGCAGTATTTCCGCCTCTTGCGGTGCGGTCTTGAGTAAACTCAGATAGTCGGCCGCATTCTCCATATGGCGCAGCGCCATCCGCCGCCCAATAAGGCGCAGCAATTTGCTTTCCCCATAGCGCTCGAAATCACCGGGTGCGCAGGATTCCAGAACGGTGATAACTTCGGAAAGTATGCCCTGTGTGTTCTCACCCCAAGGCTCTTTGGTCATTCCCGATGTGACAAATTGATGTGATGTATAGCCCGAAATGACCGCTGGCATCTTTGCGACGGGCAAAATGTGATCGACCGCCCCTGTCGCCATAGCACTGAGAGGTATCGCGTCATGTGGGGCTTCTTCAGGGTCTTGCACCAGAACCATGCCGCCCCCTGCCTTGATGCTGCGTATGCCTGCCGCGCCATCTGCGCCTGTACCTGAAAGAATAACGGCGACCGCAAGCTGTTGCTTGTCGAGCGCAAGCGACATGAAGAAACAGTTGATGGGCAAATGTGTTCCCTGTTGCGATGCGGGTTCTGTGACGCGCAGAATGCCATTCTCAATACTAAATAAACGTTTGGACGGAACGACATACACATGATCTGCAGCGATGCGCGTCTTGTCTTGCGCCAGCGCGACTTTCATCGGTGTATGCTCGGCGATCAGATCGGGCACTAGATTTTTTTTATCGTGATCTGCGTCATGGACTACGACGAATGCCATGCCTGTTTTATCCGGCATGGCTGCGAAAAAATCAGCGATTGCTTGCGTGCCATCGGCAGAGGTACCAAGACCGACCACAGGAACCGTGGCTGGAACGGCTTTCGTTTGTCGCATCTCGGTTCGGGGCGCACGTTTTGGCGCTGTTTTGCCAGACGCCTTTTTTGATGGCTTCTTGCTTTGTCGTGCCATCGTTGCGTCTCCCGGTTTTCGAATTAACGGACTAAATGTTAGAAAACTTAGCCTTGCTTGGCCAGTGCGAACGCGTGACCCAATGGAGAGGTCATGCGTGCATACCCTCGATCAGAAGCAGGGTAAGCATTCGAGTGGTCGGCATGAGGCAACTGCCAAGTAAAACCAGAAAAAGATCGCCCCAAATAATTAATCCATTGCTTGAAAGCGCAGAACAACTGAAAATCGCTACTGCAATATGGTCAGGCACCTCCCACCCATTTTTTCACATGTATTTTTATCAACTATGCACCGTTAAAGCATGCACCCCTCTGTGAATGTGAATGTGAATGTGAATGTGAATGTGAATGTGAATGTGATCGTGTGCGATATGGCGCAGGCGCAGCGTGCCTTGACCGTACCCGCTTTTAGCGCAGTGCAAAAGTTGCCAGCAAAAGCACCAATAGCGCACTGGTAAACACCACCGCCCACCAGATGCGTCGTTCCTGTGTTTGATGCCGGAACCACCTAATCATACTGAAATTTCTCGGACAGAATTCGATTTTCAGCGACCCCGCGGTTCAGCAGCGTTTCCTCAACGCTTGTCATCATGGTAGGTGGTCCGCACAGCACGAAAAGCCAGCTGTCGAATTGTGTTTTGTTGAAAACATCGTTGATAAGCGCACCATCAACGAAACCTGTCTTTCCTGTCCAGTCTTCTTGGGGTTCGTACAATACATGGATCACCTCGTATCTGTCGTCGGCCGATAGGGTTTCCAACTCATCCAGGAAAACGATCTGTTCTTTTGTTCGGTTTCCGTAGATCAGGACCGCCTGACGTGGATCATCGCGCAAATGCATTTCGCGCAAGATGCCCAGCATGGGTGCCACGCCCACACCTCCGGCGATCAGGGCAATGCCGGGTTCGCTGCGACCATCGACCGTAAGTGTGCCGTGTGGACCATCAACGTAGGCTTTGTCGCCTGCATTGATCTGGTCGAGCTGCGATGTGAAATCGCCAAGTTCCTTAATGACAAAGCTTAGTTCCGCACCCCCGCTCGGAGCCGAACTGATGGAAAACGGGTTTTCTTTCAAAGAGAAAGGTATGTGGCCGATGTTGAGCCAGACAAATTGCCCCGCCTTATAATCCAAGCCGGCATCCCCGTCGGGTGCGATCGTCACCCCCCACTGACGCGGTGAGAGACGGCCGATGTTTACGACGTGCCATCGGTGCGCCAATTGGTAAGCAGGCTTCAGGAAATAGACTGCAACCAGTGAAAACAATGCAACGACACTCATCATGCCCCACATCCCGACCAGTAAAGGGTCGGTGCTGTAACGACCTGCGTGCACGGCATGATGCAATAGCAAACCCGCGATCAGCAAAGCGCCGAGGCCATGCATTAGCCGCCAGATCTCGTAGCGGTACCCCAGATCGTCGTGCTTCATCGACAGTGCCACGAATGCAGGAAGTAACAGAAAGGCTATGATCCCGCTCCAAAGAGCAGAGAAATCGCTCGTTATCGTAAGGTGCCGTGTCGGGTCCCACGGCCGCGATGGTCCAGGTAGCCATTGATAGACAAACGGATGCAACAGCGCGAATACAAGCGCCGTGCGCGCCGCCAGCTGATGAAAACGGATCGTGACGTCCAGTCCAACCTTGGCAGAGAGGTTCCGGAAACGGCCGGACAAAACGAACTCTGACAAGATCATTGCGAAAGCCAAAAGGCCCAGACCAGAGGCGATTTCATTTCGAAAGGACCGTGGCTCCATGCCCAGGCTCCATGCAAGCAGGAGCGGTAGCGAAACAACGACCATATATAGGCACAAAAGGCCTGCAGGGCCGAGGAAAATGCGGCGTAATTGCACTAGCTTTTCCGCAAGCCAGAGAGGTGGGATTGCGCCGTGCTCGAAATCTCATCTGTAGACGCCTGTTTTTGCGCTCCGAATGCCATAATCGGACACCGGGCAGCGTCTAAAATGCGTGAGAAGTCGGGGGTGTTACTGACAGGTCCTTGGGCCAAGTCTAATAGAACAACCAGACAGTTTATCCGGGCAAGCGCGCGCGCGCAGTCGCCAACAGAGTCAAACAGAAGCGACGGGTTGATTTGAGCCGCCTTAGCCGTTTCAGCCTGTGGCGCGACCGACAAAACTATGCGCTCGGTTGAAAAGGTATGAGAAAGGGAACTAGATACAGTATCTATCGTTTCATCAAGGGGGCGCGCGTTTTTGATCACAACGACTTTGCCCCTTTTCGGATGAACCCGCCGGTATCCTATCAAGAGCACATCCCACCCTTTGGCTGCTCGCAAAGATGTGGCAATCAGGTCGCCTTGCTCCTCTGCAAAAGCACACCCAGCGCCTACGGTTTGTGCGGCTCGTAGCACTGCGCGTTCAAATGCCCGCGCGTCAGCACGCAAAAGGAGTTTTATTTCGGACACCTTAGGCGCCAAAGTCCTGATGCCACTTGGTGAAACGATCTGTTGGTGTGGCATCTGGCAGGTTGTAAAGACATCAGGTTCTTCTATGAACAAGCCACCAAGCCCTGAAAATAGCGGACGTGGCAGTCCTTCGACAATCTGCAGTGCTGCAGCGGCGTCGCTGAATGAACCTGCGCCAATAAGGATGCGAAGGTCGAGACGGTCCAACCCGGACATTATGCCAGACCTCCGGATGGCGGATTATTCATTTGCGCACCGAATTGACCGCGGGTTTTTGCAAAGGCCCTGAGTTGGGCTTCTACAAGGTGGTTGACGGTACCTTTCGGAAACTGACCATTGCGTCCACGGGTACCGGCAGGGATACCGGTGAGCACTTGCATGCCTTGGTCGATTGTCTTGATCGGTATGACGCGAAAAGTGCCTGACTTCACTGCGCCCACGATATCCGGGCGGACCATCAGGTGCGCGATATTTGCGTGCGGGATCAAGACGCCTTGATCTCCTGTAAGCCCGCGCGCGGAACAGACGTCAAAAAAACCTTCGATCTTTTCGTTGACGCCGCCGATTGCCTGCACCTCTCCATTTTGGTTCACAGAGCCCGTCACAGCGAACCCTTGCCGTATGGGAACCTCTGACAGCGCAGATAGCAAAGCATAAAGTTCTGCGGAGGAGGCACTGTCGCCATCTATACCACCGTAGCTTTGTTCGAACACCAGACTGGCGTGCAGCGACATGGGCACATCAAGCGCGTAGTGCGACGCAACATAGCTGCCCAAGATCAGAACGCCTTTCGAATGGAGCGGACCACCCAAGTCGACCTCGCGTTCGATATCGACCAGTTTGCCTGAACCCATGCGCACACGGGCTGTGATCCGTGAGGGTCGCCCGAAACGGGTTTTTCCGAAGCCCAGAACCGCCAGACCGTTGATCTGACCTACTGACTTTCCGGTAGTATCAATTAAAACAGTTTTGCGCGAAATCGCTTCCTGCATCCGCTCTTTGATCCGCGATGCGCGGTGTTCCGCGCGGTCGATTGCATGTTCGATATCATCGCTGGAAATCTGGTCGTTATTTTGCCTTGCCGCATAGAAATCCGCCTCACGCATGACGTCAGCAAGCGCTTCCAGTTCAAGCGTGAGTTTTTCGGAATCGTCGGCAAGCCTTACCGCATGATCCAGCAGTCGTGCGACCGCCGCCGCCGTCATGGGCCGTAGATCATATGAGACGGCACAGTCTGCCAAAATCCGCGCAAGGGCTCGCATATTCTTGGCAGAGCGTGGCAGATCATCTTCAAAGTCAGCTTGAATCTTGAAGTGCTGTCCAAACTCAGGATCAAGAAGCTCCAAGAGCATGCAAAGCCTTCGATTGCCAATAAGAATGACACGCACGTCCAGCGGGATGGGGTCCGGTTCAAGCGTCGCTGTCGCGGACAAACTAAGGCGTTCGGCTAAAGACGTGATCGATATCTCGCGGCTTTGCAAACAGCGCTTGAGTGCATCCCATGCGTAGGGTTCTGAAAGAATTCTGTGGGCATCGAGAACGAGATAGCCGCCATTCGCACGATGCAATGCACCGGGTTTGATCAGGCTGAAGTTGGTTGAGAGTGTTCCCATCTCGGACAGGTGTTCGATCCGACCGGTCAGGTGATCAAGCGAGGGCATGTCTTCGGTAATTACCGGCGCACAAGACGGGGTCGCGTCTTGCGATACCATGACGTTCACCGCGTATCTGTCAAAACGCGCATCCTGATGGAATTTTCGGATCACGTCTGGGAAAGGGCCACTGCCCCTTTCTTCTGCGGGCATCAGAAACAGTTCAGCATTCGCGATCATATCAAGACGCACATGGTCAAAATATTCGACCACGCGGGGATTGTCGGCAAAGACTTTTTCGATCTCCCTGACACGTGCCGAGACGGCCCGTTCTGCCATTGCCGCGTGGAGGGCCTCAACCTTTTGCCTATGCTCTTTCTCAAGTTCGGGACCTTGTTGGAGGATCGCTGACAAGCGCTTCTCCAGTGTCTCGACCTTGCTATCAATTTCCTCTTTTTGCTCGGCTGACAAAGCCTCATATGTTTCAGGTTTGATCGGCTTGCCGTCTACTATCGCGGACAGCATGAACCCCACAGGCGTACGCAGCAGTGCGACTTCTGCCGCCGCCGCCTGTTCAGAGAATTCCGCGATCGGTTCTTCATGTTTCTGGCCAAACTCTTCTTCGATTGCGCGGCGTTGCGTCTGGTATTCTTCGGACTCAAAGAGAGCAGGTATTTCGTTGGCCAGGTCATCGACCAAACGCTGCATTGTTTGCTTCAGGACAGCGGCAGTGCCCGGGCGCATCTTTATGGCATGTGGTCGATGGGGCGCGTCAAAGTTATTTACGTAAATCCAGTCGCATGGCACAGGACGCTGTTTTGCTGCTTGCGAAAGAAGATGAGCTACCGCAGTGTGCCGGCCAGTACCTTCACGCCCCAGAACATATAAATTAAAGCCTTTTTGCAGGGTCCCAGCCGAGAGTTTGATGGCTTCGATTGCGCGGTCCTGCCCCACAAATCCACGCATCGGCTTGAGCTGCGCAGTTGTTACAAACCCCAGCTTGTCGGGGTCGCACGTCGGGCGCATTTTCTTGGCTGGAAGGCCTTTTGGTAAGACCTCTGTGCGAGTGCTTTCATGCGTCATGGAATGCATCCAGTCCTTATTGCCCTTCGATTTTGACAGGCTTTGATCCCCGACGATTGATCGACCTCAATCGGTGCTGTGCACATCTGATTAACCTCTCCCTGAAAAGGAGAGGCAAATGTGCTGGAGTGCAGATGCATCGGTCGCCATGACCGGACTGGGCGCGGTTGCAACCGCGGTCACATACCGTCGCGGTGCGGCCCCTGCGATCTGGTGCACCCTGGGCTTCTTTTCTCTAATGGAAGCGCTTCAGGTCTGGGGATATGCAACTCTGGATCAATGTGGCACCACATCGAACCGGAGCGTTACAATCCTGTCTTACTTACATATCGCGATACAGCCGTTCTTTATAAATGCATTCGCAATGGAACTGGTGCCCGCGCCCGTGAAACGTCGTGTGCAAGGCTGGGTATATGGCGCATGCGCCGTTTCAACGCTTATCATGATGGCGCAAATCACACCGGTTGCGGCGTTTGGGTCCTGTCAGCCGGGCACTCCTTTGTGCGCAAGGGCCTGGTGCACCGTGTCCGGAGAATGGCATATTGCATGGGATGTTCCCTACAACGGGCTTATGCTGCCGATTGAGCGGTTTTTTGGCGTTTTTCCGGGCTTTCCATCTTACATGGTGGTCGCGTTCGCTGTCCCGTTGCTATACGGCGCGTGGCGGTTTGTTCTGGTGCACGCTGTTGCAGGGCCGATCTTGGCCGCAAATCTGACCACCAATCCAAACGAAATGCCTGCGATCTGGTGCCTCTTTTCAATTGTAATTCTGTTTATCGGGCTCAGTATCCGGATCAGGCGACATGTCACAACGACGGGGTGGTGGGGACGCGCCGTTTCTGACGCTGCGTGAGGGGTTAAAAGGTTCTGTTGATGTAAGACGCCATAAGCGCTTGGCACAGCCACCTCTGCCTTTTGTGCGTGCAAGGGGGCCGAAGTTGCGCGTATATCCGGCGCCTGGCTGGCAGCCGGTATGAATAGCATTCTACGCCAGAACATCTGACATTGTATCTTGGTGTGCAGGTCTCGCGAGTGCATGCGCGGCGACCGATTGATGCTTGTCAATCGTACTGCTGAAGAATGTCGCACTGTGGGCGAACCTTGACGAAAGGATAGAAAATGAACACGCAAACAACAGGTGCAAATCCGCCCAAAACACCGGATGAAGTGCCCGAACCCGCCGATCCCAAACCGCATCCTTCAACGCCGGAAGCCCCCCAACCCGGAGACCCGTCAGCGCCACCCTCTGCACCGGAGGTGCCAGACCCTTCGACACCAGTTGAGGATCCGGCACCTGACCCGTTTGATACCGGAAATTTCCCGGTATAAACCGTTAGGCCGAAGGAAAAGTGCGGTTCGCGATTGTGGTTAGTGCGCCAGAAATACAGGTAGGTCAGTTTGTTCCATCATGGACCGCGTCGTGCCCCCGAATACTGTTTGGACGACCCTTGCACGACCATAAGCGCCCATGACGACCAGACCGGCGCCAGCTTCTTTGGCGTGACTAAGGATGCATTCGGCGATGGGGCGGCCACCGCTTGGAAACTGCGAAACCGTCACGCTGCAGCCATGATGGCTAAGCCAATTAGCGACGTCAGTGCCGGGGTCCTGACCATCCCGGTCAATACGCATAACCGGATCAATGCAGCCAATGACAACGTCGCGGGCTTCTTTGAGATAAGGCAGTGCTGCATGAACCGAGGCCGAGGCCGCTTCGCTGCTGTCCCACGCGACGAACACGCAAGATGGGCTCGGGTCCGCTGCAACGTTCATCTGGAAACCGATCGGAGAATGAAACAATACCCCTGATGCCGCTTCGCGCAGGAACTCCGGTGCATCCCTTAGATTATCTGCCAAAACAGCTTCGTCGCTGACGCGCGCGCACCTTGCGACTTGGTGTTTGACGTCCATTGTGGCTGCAAGTGTCGCAAGAACCTGCCCGGACACATTGCTTTTTGCGAGCAGCTGTTCGACCGCATCGACACGGGCATGCTGGCGGTTTTCGACTTCTCTGACGAGTTCAACCCAATCGTCAGGCAGGTTGACCGCGCCATAGGGGGGAACGCCGTAAGCGTAGGTTGGCAGGGGAGGCCCTGCATCGACCAGAAGGCACAGCAAATGAGCCTTCTGCGCTGCCGCCTTCTCGACCATGCTGGCAATATCCTGGTCCGAGGTCTTTGTGTTCAAAACGTAAAGGATTGTTCGGCGGTTCATAAGAGGCTCCGTTCTTCGGTTTGCCCGGCTTTTGTCCGGGTAGGTCCAAGAGAAAATCGCACAGCAACCGGGACACCTGACTGACAAAGATCAACGGTCCGTTTCGCAGGGCAGTTGCGAATTGTAACAAGAGACAGTTTTGGTATTCCCAATCGTTTCTGCACTAATTGTAAGGCGGGTTCAGCGCACTGGTTTAGACGGTAAACAGGGATTAAACGGGAGTGCGTTGCGCCGATGGGCCTTTGACGCAGAGCATCTTGCGACAGGTTCCGCAGATCTACGTACTGAACAAAACGGGTATCTTTTGGTCCCTCAACAGCCCATAGGTGGTCGCCCCAATGAACAGATCGTATGTTTTTGAGTGACCGAAGGCTCCCGTTGCAATCAGATCGGCCCCTTTTTCAAAGGCAACGATATCCAAGACTTCTGAAACGCTTTTTCCTGCTGCGTTTCTGTGCTCCAGCGTAGGTTTGACGCCATGCCGGGCAAACATTTCCGTCATATCGATGGCGGTTGTGTCTTTTAAAGTGTCCTTTGCCGCGCTGCCGACGCGCAAGACGGTAATCTGTGCGCCGCTGTCCGCGAGACCTAGCACGTCATGCGCCGCACGCGCGGCTTCTCTGGCATCGCTCCAGCCCAGAACAATCTCTCGACCGATCTCGGGGCCGTCGTAATCAAGTGGCACAACGATCACGGGGCGACCGCTTTCACGAATGACCTGCGCTTGTGCATGACGTTGGTCATAACGATCACTTTCTTTGTCCTCATGGGCCATAATAACCAGATCAGCAGCGCGGGCACTCTCGATCATACGCTCCGAGGCGGTTTCTGATTCTGCGCGGACCAGCCGGAATTCACTGATAAAATCCTCATTCCGGGTATGTTCAGTAAACACGGCTTTAATGGCCGCAGCCTCTTGCTTTTGACTTTGGTTAAAAGCGGCGAAGGCACTATCAGGAACGTGCATTGCGATACCCGGGTAGACCACCAGCGCTTCGATTGTATGCAGTCCAATGACATGCGATCCGTGCTTTCGCGCCAAAGGAACCGCCACTTTCATTAAGGTTTCGGCATGTTCCGGCGTGGTCAGGCAAATCAATATAGTCTTTGGTCTCATTGTCTCGGTCCTTCCATTCTGGCAGAGCAATTTAGGGGCGCTTAACGACGCGCATTTGTCCGGCGCATGTGGGCGATTGAAACGATTGCTCTGATGTGCGCATTACTTGTTTTGGTCTTCAAAGCAGCGTCTGTTTTTTCACTGGCGATGGCCGGAATCAGAGTTGCGTCCGACATGGTGCAGCTATCGCGGTACATCGCAGTCAAACGTGACAGGATCCGACCAGCCAAGCCGGCCTTTCTTCTGAACAGGGATTGAAAGATCATGAACCCAGCAGAAGCTTTGTGCAGTTTAGATCGGGACTGACGCGACATATCGAGTTTCCTTTTCAAATGGTTGGCAACCGACTGTACCTCTTGTCACTTAGCAAATGACTTTGGTCCGGGATTGATTTCCGTCAATCAGCCCGTTTCCTTCCGGCGTAGTTTGAGCCAACGCTAATTGTTTACAGGAATGTCCTGATGCTAAAGCTGACGCACGCCATCGTGATTGCCTTCACTCTGGGATTATGTGGCTCAGCTTTTGCCGATACCGACTCTTTGATACATGGCGGCGATACCTTCATTGCAGGTGCCCAGATAGATGAAGCGGTTAAGACAGGCGGTGATGCTTTCTTGGCGGGCCGTACCGTGAACGCACGCGGATCCGCCGGTGGGGATTTGCATGTGTCTGGATTTGATATCTCTGTTAACGCGGACGCTGATGGTGACCTCTATGCCGCGGGTATAACAGTGACTATGCGCGCGACAGTCGCCCAGGATCTGACTGCAGTTGGTTTTACACTGAGGACGGGAAAAGACGCTGAAACAGGTGGCAATGCGAGGTTATTCGGGAACTCTATAACCATAGAAGGGCCTGTTGACGGCGCACTTATGGTGACGGGCCGCGACGTGACCCTTAATGCGACCGTTGAGGGGGATGCCCGTATTCTGGCGCAATCGCTCACGTTCGGACCAAATGCGCAGATAAACGGAACGTTAACCTATTCAGCGCAGCGCAAAATTACCGTTCCTGCACGCGTCGCCCCCGCCGAGCGTGTTGTGTTTACAACCCTTTCAGGCAATGGGGTTTGGGGTGAATGGGATAAGATCGGTGAGGAAATGCCTGCGCTGCCGACTTTCGCGTCACTTTTCTTTGGCTTTGTGGTTTCGCTTTTGTTTTATCTGGTTCTGGGTGCCGTGATTTTGGGTTTCATGCCCACGCGTCTTGCAAGGCTGCGTCGCAGCATCGGCGATGCACCGGGGCAGATGATACTCTTGGGTGTGATGGGGCTGTCACTGCTTGTAGGGATGGTGCCGATTGCAGCTCTTACCATTTTCGGGATACCGTTTGTGCCCGTTGTGGCGCTGTCAATTGTCGTATTGTGGACCTTTGGTTACGCGCTGGGTGCCTATGGCGTTGCTATGCGGGTCTGGTCAGGTTTCGGAGGATCGGATGATCCACCCAATGCTACGCGGTTGCTGGTGTTTGCAGCGGCGCTGATCTCAGTTGCGTTGTTGAACTTTATTCCTTTTGTCGGATGGGTTGCCAATTACACGCTGGTTTTGCTGGGTGTTGGTGCGATGACCCATGCGTTGTTCCGTTGGCTGGTCGGCAATTCCGGTGTCGCCTTCGATGTCGATATGAAACCCAACAATAACTGAGTGTTGAAAGGAAGCTATCATGGCACCACAAAGTTTGGACGTGATCGAGCATAGCGTGCATCTGATGCATGACTGGATAAACGAACTGGTCGGGCGATTGGACTGGTCGTCAAAACGAAGCGCCTTGCGGTTGATGAGAGTTACCTTGCATCACGTACGTGATCATTTGCCCGTTGATGAATTAGCGCAGTTTTCGGCGCAATTGCCGGTGTTGGTTCGCGGCTTCTTGTTTGAGGGGTGGGTGCCGAAGCACACGCCCATAAAGGAACGGCACGAAGATGCATTTGTTGCGTTTATCGACGAGAAAATGGCGGATACGGAAGAATACCGCGGGCGCCAAGACATCAAATGCGTATTTGCTCTGCTCAATGCGCGGCTAAGCCGTGGTGAAATTCAAGATGTGCGTGCCTGCCTTCCCACAGAATTGCGCGCACTTTGGCCGGCCCCCTAACCGAAAGAAGGCCGCGCGGGTAAGGCGCGGCCTGTCGATGCTACAAGGTGGCAGCAGTCAGTCGCGGTCGCCCTGCGAGAGGCTCAACAGAGCCGTCGGTCTTTGGACGATAATGGTATAGCTGTTTTCGATCGCGATGATCTTGCTCTTTCTCAACTGCGTAAATGTCCGGCTGACGGTTTCGGTGGTCAGACCCAGGAAATCCGCAATATCTGACCGGCTCATCGGTAGGGTGAACTGTCTGTGGGCACCCGCAGTTTCGCCAACACGGTCGGACAAAACACACAGGAATGATGCGAGCTTTTCCACTGCCGACTTTCGTCCAAGCATCATGAAGTGGTCCTGCATTGCGCTGATCTCGCGCAACGCAGCTTGCAAAAGAGCACTGTGTAAAGCCGGGTCACCTTTGCCACTTTCAAGGTGAGCGCGGCGGTAAGGTTGCAAACGCGCTTCGGTCAGGCTTTCGCAATCCGTGTGATGTAACCCATTGGCAGGAAATCCGATAATGTCGCCGGGATAGCCGAAAGCAATGACCTGTCTACGGCCATCTGACAGCATCCGGGTTAATCGGACAACGCCACTGGAAATTTGGTACAGCCACTCGACCTCATCCCCTTCAAGGTAGAGATACGCACCCGGTTTCAGGCGCGTTTCGGCTGTTTTCGGCGTGCGGCAGATAAGAGTAGGGTAGGGGTTCTCACAGTGGTGTTCGGTTGGAATTGTGACGTACATCAGGTGGCCTCCCAGTTCATGTCGAGGCTATCTTGAGGGAAGAATGTAATATTCATGACTGTGAATACGATTCTTTTTGTATTAATATGTAATCCTTGGCATGACGACGGTTACACACCTTGCGGCACCGGAACGGTGCTGTCGCTTCTGAGATGTAGAAAGAGGCCATTTTGACTGATCAGACAGTCCTCATCGTGGATGATGATCCGAGAATCAGAACCCTTTTGCGTAATGTGCTGGAGGCTGATGGATTTGCGGTGGAAGAAGCCGAAACGGCCGACGGTGTGCATCAGGCTTTATCGCAAGGTCCTATCTCTTTGATCACATTGGATATCCATCTGGGTAAGGACAACGGGGTTGATCTGGCCCGTGAAATCCGGCGCACCTCTGAGGTTCCGATAATTATGGTCACGGGCAAGGATGACGTGATTGACCGTATTGTCGGGCTCGAAGTGGGGGCGGACGACTATATCACCAAGCCATTTCACGTACGCGAGGTCACGGCACGCATTCGAAGCGTGTTGCGACGTTCCGGCGATAAAGAACAGGTGCCGCAGCAAGAGGTGTCTACACCAGAGCAGCAGAACCCAAACGGCAGTCGCAGCTATTGTTTTGATGGTATGACGGCAGTTCCAGACGAGATGCGCCTGATGGACCGAAACAATCGGGAATGCATCCTGACCAGCGGTGATTTCAAGCTGCTGACAGTATTTCTGGAAAGACCCAAACGCGTGCTGTCGCGCGACCAGCTGATGAGCCTCATAGGCGGAACCGAATGGAATCCGCTAGACCGCGCAATCGACAATCAGATCGCCCGGCTGCGCAAAAAAATTGAACGTGACCCTTCAACTCCGAAGATCATCAAAACTGTGCGCGGCATCGGGTATACGATGGCTTGCGATATTAAGGTTAACGGTCCCTAGATGCCTCCAATCAAAAGGGCGTAGTGCCGATGCACACGTCCTGACCGTGGGCTGGGTCTGAAATACAAGCAGAAACACAAGGCTGCGCGGCTATTGAAAGCCAAGCGTTGTCTCGGATGCTTGTATACCAATGGGCCAAACAACCTTCCGCAACAGCAATGCCCGATTGATCTTCGTCAACGGTCGTCCATGCCTATCTGAGAGACTGCAGCAGCAGAAGATGGAGAATACGATGAAACCAGTTGTTACTTGGGTCGTCTTGGCGAATTCACGGCACGCCAAAGTTCTGGAACATTTAGGGCCGGGCAAGGGGCTCAGATCGTTAAGCGGGTATGTCTGGACGGCGCCTGAGGCTGGTTTGCCGAAGGATCGTGCTGGCATGGGCCATAGCATTGCGGGACCCGGGCGCGCGGCGGTTGAGCAAAAAGATCCCAAGGATGCTGTTGAAGCCAGTTTTGCCAAAGGCATCGTCGACGATATTGCAAAAGCGCAATCCGCAAAGAAATTCGACAGGCTGGTTCTGATTGCTGGGCCGCATACGCTGGGCTTGCTGCGGTCTCATATTGGTTCTGCGTTGCACAGCGCTATTGTCGGAGAAATTCCGAAAGATCTTTCAAGTCAGCCGGAGAAGGTCGTTGAAGGTCATCTTGGCGACGTGATCGCCGTATAGGGGCCAGACAGTCGCTTATAAGAGGCAACCGGCTTTTCAGGCAGGCTACCGCTATACTTGGTCGTGCTGTTCAAAGCCAACCAAGAGGTGGATATGGGTGGGCCGATGTGAACCACGCTTGGGATACTTTTCAAAGCAGGCGCTGCTATTTGCCATGAAAATCGTATTACCCTGACCCAAAAGTGGTTTTGCAAATAGGCGTGGGGTACAGCGACCGCTGGTGCGGGTCACAGATGGCGTGCAGTCTGTTGTGCATTTTGGCTCTGATCGCGCGCATTCAAAAAGCGGGTCAGATCGGACAGAGAGATCACTCCCAAAAGATCGTGGTCCGATACCACCATGAATTTACGCCGTCCCGTGGCCGAGATCTTATCAAGCAAGTCCTGAACCGGCAGATCGGCGCTAATCATGACTTCGGTGTCCAAGCCGACAAATACATCACCAACCCGCGTGGTCGCCCAATTGTCACGTTCTATGCTGGTCAGAACCGAGGCGTCCATGTGACCCAACAAAACGCCGCCCTCGGTGACAGGGACAAAGCTGACGTGTGCCTGCAACATGATTTGGTTTACAAAATCCGACAGCATCATGTCGGGGCTGACCGTAACGGCGTCTCGTGTCATCAGGGCGTCGACTGTGCGTCCCTTGAAAGCTGTTTTTGCAAGCTCCTGACTATAGCTGGCGCGGGCGGCAAGCAGAACGAACGCCCCGATCATTATTTGCCATAGTCCCGATGCCATCGCGCCTTGGAACAGGGTGATAACACCAATGCTCATCAACATATATGCAAGAAACGTCCCAGAACGGGCCGCTGTCCGCGTTGCGGCCAGCATATCGCCGGTTCTGTGCCACAACACGGCGCGCAATACACGTCCGCCATCCAGCGGGAAAGCGGGAATAAGATTGAAGAGGGCCAGCACCAGATTTACAAGCGCGAGATAGGACAACAGTTCTACCGGTGCGACCGGGCTGCCTGCGAAAATGGCAAAGTGCTTTAACGTCCAGAACCCGAACGCGAGGCATAGCGACATGGCAGGGCCCGCCACCGCGATCCAGAATTCATCCCGCGCAGAGGTGGGTTCTTGTTCAAGCTCGGCCACGCCACCAAACAAAAACAGCGTGATACTCCGTATAGGCACACCCAATCGGCGCGCAACGACAGAATGGGCTAGCTCATGCAGCAAAAGAGATGCAAAAAGACCTAACATGGCCATGATGGAGATCGTCAGGTAGAGCGTTGCATCCGCTCCGGGCAGCACATGCGGAAAATACTGCCGGGAAAGGCTCCATGTAATAAGAGCCGCTATAAGCAGCCAACTAGGGTCGACCCGGATATCGAACTTGTTGAGCGAGAAAATTTTTACTGCATTTCCAAACATTGTCGTCCCATTTTTTGCCTAGACTAGCAGAGCATTTTTCGACCCGATTGATTTGCCTCAAACCAAATCCGTCAGACGTAGAACCTTTGGAGCAGGCACGGGCAGCCTCCAGAACGGATAGCGCAAAGGCTGCAACGGTTTGACTGTAACTGCAGTTTTTAGGTGGTAGCGCGCATCACAAATAGGGCGCACATTCGCACAAATTTTGCTTGCCGTATGATCAAGGTTCCATTTTCAAGGCCACTGGCATTGAGCAAAGTCAAAGGGCAGTAAAAGCAGTTTGATATGCAGATGTCATGCAGATACCCGCCACCACCCTTTTCCAAAGTGCCTTGTGTTTTTTGCTTTGCGCTACGGTTGTCTGGATCGCCGGAGCGCGGCTTGCCTATATGGCCGATAGTCTTGCGGAACGCTACAAACTCGCCAAATCTCTTGTTGGTTTGTTGTTTTTGTCGCTCGCAACATCCTTGCCCGAAGTGGCGACAACGCTCACGGCGGCTGTGGGGCAGGCGCGGGATCTTGTGCTCAATAACCTGTTTGGGGGTATCGCTTTACAAACGGCAATTTTGGCCATGTCTGATTTTTGGGCACGGGGACCCATTACAAATTATCCCCGGAACGCCACACACGCGCTAGAGGCGACGTTACTGGTTTTTTTGCTCTCTGTTGCTTTGATAGTCACAAATCTGGGCGAGACCTTTGCCTTGGGTGGTGTCGGGTTGGGAAGCGTCTGCATCGCGGTATTTTATGTCGGCGCGATCTGGTTGCTGCGCAAATACGACAACAGTAGCGATTGGGTGCCTGTTGATCTTCCGGATCCTGATCCGCTCGCATTTCCCGCACCAACTGGATTAATGGAGGCGTCTGATGCATCATTGATCCGGCAGTCCATTGCAGCCTGTACAGCTATTTTGGTCTTCGGACTTTTGTTGGTGCTTTTTGCCGAACGGATTGCAGTTCAATCCGGGCTAGGGACTAGTTTTGTCGGCGTAACCCTTCTGGCAGCCGCTACATCGCTGCCAGAGCTTACGACCAGCATCGCGGCCGTGCGCATCGGGGCCTATACGATGGCCATTTCCAATATTTTTGGCAGCAACTTGATTATGCTCGTCTTGGTCTTTCCTGCCGATATCCTTTTTCGCAGTGGACCCATTCTACAACAGGCGTCCCGCACCGTCAGCCTTGCTTTGGCCTTCGGTTTGGCTGTTACAGCGATTTTTCTAGTTGGACTTATAGTGCGGCGAAAACCGAAAATCGGTGTCTTTGGGTTGGATTCGATCCTTGTGCTCATCGCTTTTCTGGCAAGCCTCGCGGCCTACTATCATGTGCGTTGAAGCCTGAGACGCACCGTCTTGACGGCCTCGGGCAGAATTATGATTGGCAAAGCGAACATCGCGATCAGCAGCCATTGATCCGCTCCCATCGGTACCGTGTGCAACATTGTCTGCAGTGGGGACCAATAGACCGCCAGAACCTGTGCGCTCATCGTTGCGGCAAGAGCGGCCAACAAAAACGGATTGCTGAACCACCCGATACGCCACCCCGGAAGATGCAGGGACCTGAAAGCGAAAACACTGACTTTTTCAAATACCACCATTGCGGTAAACGCAGTGGTTCTGGCCAGCTCCAGCCCAATATCCATCAGATGAAAAAAGAGCCACAAGCTGGAGAGCCCCGTGTAGGTGCCCAGCAGTATGATGGTGACAATGCCGTCGGTTCCCAAGATGGCGGTCTCTTTGTCGCGCGGCGCTTGCTGCATCTGATCCGGTTCGGACTTTTCCAAGCCCAATGCCACCGCGGTGACACCATCGGTGACAAGGTTCATCCACAAAATTTGCGTCGCAAGAAAGACCAAAGGCCCGCCGATGGCAATATTGACTACCAGCGCAATGACTTCGCCTGCGTTTGACGACAACAGGTAGCGTACGAACTTCTGGACATTCGCAAACTGACGCCGCCCTTCACGGATGGCTCGAACGATCGTGGCAAAGTTATCGTCAAGCAGAACGAGGTCGGAGGCATCGCGCGCGACATCTGTACCCCTTATTCCCATTGAGACCCCGATGTCGGCCTGTCTTAGTGCCGGTGCATCATTCACGCCGTCGCCCGTCATCGCGACGATCTGGCCCTGCTTTTGCAGAGCAGAGACAATGCGCATCTTTTGCTCGGGTTTTGTGCGGGCAAAAAGAACATCGCCCTGCAAAACCGTTGAAAGCGCGGTATCATCCATCGCGTCCAGATCATGCCCTGTCAGTTCTTGTGTAACAGGCAACGATAATTGTTGCGCAATGGCGCCGGCGGTGATCGGGCTGTCGCCGGTAATCATGATAACCCTGATGCCAGCCGCTCGCGCCGTTGCAATTGCATCCGCAACCTCTGCGCGGGGCGGGTCGATGAGGCCGACAAGCCCGAGGAATGTCATGGATTCTTCTACAATCTGTTGATCCGGTGCCAGGCGGCTGGCCAGTGCGATGATACGTAAACCCTGCTGCGCAAGGTGTGCATAGGCTTGTAAAATCTGATCCCGATCAGATGCGGTCATCGCGCGTATGCCGCTGTGCATCATCACTTGTGTACATATTTCGAGTACCTGTTCTGGTGCCCCCTTGGTCAGCACTTTGCAGTCAGTGTCCGACTGATACAGAACACTCATTCTTTTGCGTGCGCTGCTAAAGGGTAATTCTGCCAGAAGCCCGTGATCGTCAGGCAAGTCGCACCACCCTTTATAACCAAGGGTGGTCAGCGCGCCTTCGGTTGGTGCGCCGGTCATATTCCAGTGACCATCTTGTTGCGTGAGACGGGCGTGACTGCAGTAAAGCCCGGCCTTTAGAACAGCTTTCAGAATGGTGTCATCTGCCGCGCGCACTCGCTCACCTTCAAGCGCAATGTGCCCTGCGGGGTCATAGCCGGTGCCGGTCACTTGGTAGTCTTGCTCCAGCGTCCATATCCGCGTGGCAGTCATTTTATTTTCGGTCAAGGTTCCCGTCTTGTCTGTGCAAATGACGGATGCAGCCCCCAAAGTCTCGACCGCTTGCAAACGACGAGCCAGCGCTTTTTGACGGACCATGGCGGTCGCACCCAGGGCCAGCGTGATCGTAACCACAGCTGGTAGACCTTCGGGAACCATGGCTACTGACAAAGACAGGCCGGTCATGACCATCTCGATCAGGTCACGCCCCAACGCCACGCCAAGCACGGCGACGCCGGTCGCTACAAAAAGTGCTGCAAGCCCAAGTTGTTGCGCCAGGTTCCCCAGCTTTGACTGCAGGTTGGTTGTTTTAGTCGCAACAGATCCGGTGAGCCGCGCAATTTTTCCAAATTCAGTGTGCGCACCGATTGCGGTCACCAGCGCTTCTGCGCGCCCGTCTGTTACAGACGTTCCAGCAAAGATGTGGCAGGCATCCGCATCAAGACTTTTTGCGACGGTAACAGATTCACCCGTAAGAACGCTTTCGTCAACGGCCAGTTCGGCGGTTCGTATCAAAGTGGCATCCGCTGCTACTTTGTCGCCTGGTGAAAGAACCAATACGTCGCCGGGTACGATTTCCTTGGCGGGAATAACTTGTTCCTGTCCATCGCGCAGGACCATTGCGTGCGGTGACAGCAGTCTGCGCAAAGCAGTCAGAGCGGTCTCGGCTTTCCACTCTTGCGCAAATCCCAGGGCGGCGTTCAGGACAACGACAACGCCAATTGTCGCGGCGTCTACCATTTCACCAAGAGCCAATGCCACGGCCGCTGCAATAATCAGAATCAAAACGAGAAAGCTGGAGAACTGCCGCAAGAAGACCAGCCATGGTCCTGTCTGCTTTACCTTCGGCAATTCATTCCAGCCGTAGCGTGCGCGCGCAGCCAACACATCGCGCGCGCTTAAACCTTTTTGCTGCGCTCTCTCAAACACCTGTGCCACCCTGTTTCAGAAGTGTTGGTATTGTATTGGAGCAAATCATCCCTCGGCATTGAGCAATATCAAACGGACATAAATATCCAGACGTAGAATTCGGGCATAACTTCCCTAATCGGAGTATCTAAAATGGCAAACATTTCATCAAAACAGCCCACATCCGACCTTGAAGCCGCAAAACCGGCTGATCCACAAGCAGCTTTGGGAAGTATGGCGGGACTTGGCACGTTCTGGATCGAGGCCATCAGTGACATCGGTGCGGAGGTCGCAGGTTTCATAGCCGAGCGGATTAAAGAAGATGTAAAAACCCAGCATGCAATCCTGCACTGTAAAAACGCGGTGGATCTGCAGCATATTCAGTCCGAGTTTGTTCAAAAAGCGGTTGAGCAATATCAGGCCGAAACGGGTAAACTGCTGCAAATGGGCACAGATGCCTTTGCAGCCCAAGCGGGGCGCAACACCAGTCGGGGCTAGTGGAATGCATGGCACAGGTACCTGTTGCCACTGAACACATATTTGTCGGGTGGGTATGCGCTTTAAAGGTTGGGGTAAATTGAACCCCGTGGCAGCAAGGCCTCAACGTTTGTTACCGAATTGTCCACGCGTCGTGAGGTCAATCAAACTGCAAAGCTGGAATGTGTGTAACATGGTATCTGCGCGGGACGCGGGCCGCGCGCGGGTGGGCTTCGTACAGTAGACGCTGCGCCCTAATGTGTGCCTTTAGCTTTGACAAAAATCAACGCGCGGCATCCCGTAAGGGGGTATTGCCCGAGCAGACCGAGAAAAGAAAATGCTGAAACAATCACTTTTGAGCAAGAGAATGCCGAGCTTGTCGGCACTGTCACCGAAACTGTCTAAGTTGCTTTCCAATCGTGCCTTGGCGATTTGTTGGGAGCAGGGCGACACTATTTTTGATGCCGGACAGTCAACCCAGAGCTTTCTATTGGTGGTCGCAGGTACTGTTAGGATCCAACGTTTATCTCAAGAGGATGGCGCAGTTTTGCTCTACCGGGTGCGTGCAGGCGACAGTTGCCTATTAGCAGCCGAAGACCAAGGGTTGGAAGGTATCGCAGAGACCGACACACAAGCGATCATAATCTCAACGGAGGTCCTCAACGAAATGATGGTGGTCTCCAATGAATTTAGAGCCCTGATTTTTGGCGCATACTCAAACCGTATCACTGACCTTTTTTCCTCGATCGAACAGGCAATGCTAAAGCCTGAGGATATCCGGTTTTCCCGACAAATGGGTAAGATGGAAAGCGCGGGCGGTAAACTTCAATTCATACACTGAAAATTCAAGCGCTGCGTTGAAATGGCGGCATGCTGTTAGTCGTTGTGCTGCGCTCAGCATGCTATGGCTATCGACAAACTGTGTTCGGCCGATTGCAGCATGTAATACGACCAAAAGTAAGTATCTTGCTCGATCGTCATAAAATGCGGCGATGACCGGCCGTTTCCATTCTATTGTTCATGAGCTGAAAACACCGAGCGACCCGCTACAGCCCAAGAAATGACGTTAAAACTGGTGCTGCTGCGGAGATTTGAACTCCGGACCTCTCCCTTACCAATAATGTGACCACTATGCTCACCTCCGCTCATCAGCGGTAAAAGTCTATTTAAATTATATAGTTGGTGATCATATGTGCTCATAGGCGCTTGCTGCAGTGCTATTCTGGTGGTATCCCTGCGGTATCCCAATCGTTGGTAGGCGGTGCAGCAATCAGGAAATTATCAATGGCGAAAACCAGTGTTGTGCCGCTCCATGAGACGGCGTTCACACCACCCAGCCACATCAAGTTGACGGTGAATGCGATTGCAGGCTTGAAGCCGAGAGATAAGCGATATCTCGTATACGATACCCAGGTGAAAGGTCTGGCTGTCAGGGTCTTCCCCTCGGGAGCCAAGAGTTATTACTTGTACAGCCGCATTGGCAAAGGTCGTTCGGCCCGCAAGGTGAATGTTACCTTAGGCAGTACAGACATTATTCGGTTGGATGCGGCTCGCAAGCTGGCGCGGAAGCGACTAGCGGACATGAGCGAGGGCGTGAACCCGAACACCCGCAAGGAAGCCAGCGCGGACCTGTCCACCCTGTTGGACGCCTACGAAGAGAGGCTAAAGGCGAGAGGTGTTGTTAAGCGGGCAGATACGATGTCCGCCCTTAGACGCAACCTGAAAGCCCACCTGAGCCATCCCGCCGAAGACCTGACCCGCAAGCATATCGTGGCGCGGATGGACAAGTTGGAAGCCGAGGGTAAGCAGGGCGCGGCATCTTACCTGCGCAAATGCGTGACTGCCTTTTTCAACTGGGCTGTAAACGCCGATCTTCTCAAGGCGAACGTGATGGCAGGCTATCGCAGGGAGCGTCAAACCAAGGCCGAATTGATTGAACGTCCCAAAATCACTTTGACGACAGACGCGGAAATACGGGCATTTTGGGAGGCCACAGCGAACCTGTCACCCGTATTCCGTGATTACTGCCGTATGCTGTTGTTAAACGGTGGACGTCGGACGGAAACGGCGAAGATGGAGTGGTCTCAGATCAATGATGATGCATGGGCCTGCCCTGCAATCCAGACCAAAATGGGCAGGGAGCATCGGGTGCCACTTGGACCAATGAGCCGAGCCTTGCTGGAAGCCCAGCCCCGCTACAACGCCACGAACCTCGTGTTTCCCGGCCGAGACTTCCAACCTATGTCGGGATGGACACAGCGGCTAAGGCCTCTCAAGGAGCAGCTAAGTGAGCCTGCCTTTGGGCAAGTTGGTAGAACAAGGCAGCGTGCGCGATGTGATCCGCCGCCCGGCCCATCCCTACACGCGTGGCCTGCTGGCGGCCCTGCCCACGCTCGATGACATAGACGCCCCGCTAACACCGATCCCCGGCGACATTCCGTCACCGCTCGAACGACCCAGCGGCTGTGTCTATCACACCCGCTGCCAAGAGGTCGTCGGTGCACGCTGTTCTACCGAGGCTCCGCAGTTCCTGCAGGTAGATACCAACCATGCCGCGGCATGCCATATTCACGATGCAAACGAGGGCGCCGCATGAGCCAACCTACCTTGATAAGCGCGCAAGGCCTGTCGGTTCATTACGCGTTGCGGGGCGGTCTCATCGGCCCCAAACCCTATGTGGGTGCCGTCGAGAACGTCGATATCGAGATCGCATCAGGCAGTTTCTTTGGATTGGTGGGCGAGTCCGGTTCAGGCAAGACCACGCTGGGTCGCGCCATGTTGCGCGCGGCTCCGATCAGCAAGGGAGACGTGCATTTTGATGATGGTGAGGTATCGTATTCCCTTAAAGGCCTGAGCAAACAGAATCTCAAGGACTATCGCAAACGCGCCCAGCTGATTTTTCAGGACCCCTATGCAGCACTTAGTCCTCGGATGACAGTGCGCGATATCATTGCGGAACCACTCGAAGTGATGGGTCTGACCAGTTCGCGGACCGAAACGGACGAACGCGTGCGAGAAATAGCCGCCAAATGCCGCCTGAACGTCGAACACCTGCGCCGGTTCCCACACGCTTTTTCGGGCGGACAGCGCCAGCGCATCTCGATTGCGCGAGCTCTGGTGTCTGGCCCGAAATTCATCGTGGCCGATGAAAGCGTCGCGGCCCTTGATGTGTCTATCCAGGCCGACGTTTTGAACCTGCTCAAGGCGATCCAGCAGGATATGGGCCTGACGTTTCTGTTCATCAGTCACGATCTCAGCGTGGTGGCGCATGTCTGCGATCACGTCGCCGTTATGTATCTGGGCCGCATCGT
>Ga0316197_10000148_pt1 | contig 51935 bp, 62 predicted proteins | sample OudBiesiAoxic_MG_FD_204939 | JGI IMG/M metagenome (GOLD analysis project Ga0316197, IMG submission 204939) | Coastal sediment microbial communities from Oude Bieten Haven, Netherlands - site A oxic | ecosystem: Environmental > Aquatic > Marine > Coastal > Sediment | place: Netherlands... | reverse complement strand
CTTTAAACTTAGCAGGATGCGCTGTACATAAGAACAAACCAGTTTCGTTATCTTTAAGCTGTTTCGTCAACTCATGATAAGCAATTGCGCCATGTGGCTCACATAAATAACCTAGTTTATCCATTTCGATCAAGGTGTCTTTTGTTTCTTGATCCGACAGCTTGCCATAACCTAGTTCCGTTAATGACCAGCCTTTAACTTTAAATAGCTCTTCAATACGTGGCCAGTTATTTGGCGCACTCACATCCATCGCATTTGAAAGTGTTGCTACAGTCTTTTTCGGTGCCCATGTGCCTTCTTGTAAATAACGAGGCACCGTATCATTTTCATTGGTTGCAGCAATAAAACGTTTAATCGGTAATCCCAACGCTTTAGCTAATAGCCCCGCCGTTAAATCACCAAAATTACCACTCGGTACCGAAACCACCAAGTTATCACGTTGTTCAACAGATAATTGTGCAAAAGCTTCAAAGTAGTAACAAATTTGTGCAACAAGACGACTAATATTAATTGAGTTTGCAGAGTTTAAACCCACTGCTTGTTTTAACTCTTGGTCATCAAATGCTTGTTTAACCATCGTCTGACAATCATCAAAGTCACCTTCAATCGCAACCGTTGTGATATTGCCACCTAATGTACAAAATAATTTTTCTTGTAATGGGCTAATTTTTCCTTTTGGATAAAGGATAACAACATTAATATTTTCCATGCCGTAAAAAGCATGCGCAACAGCAGCGCCAGTATCACCTGATGTGGCGGTTAAAATAGTGATTTTTCCATCGTCTTTGAATTGCGCTAAACACTGCGCCATGAAACGGCCACCAAAATCTTTAAAGGCTAACGTAGGCCCATGAAATAGCTCTAATGCATTAATGTTTTCAGTGACTTTTTTAACTGGAGCAGGAAAAGTAAAAGCATTAGATACGATTTCATAAACAGCTTGCTTGCTTAGTTCATCACCAATTAAATGCGATAAAATTTCAGTTGAGCGATCTACTAAATTCATTTCTAGTAACGAATCGATATTGTCTAATGGAACAATAGTCTCAGGGAAAAATAAGCCTTGGCCGCGCCCTAACCCTTGTTTAACAGCCTGTTGAAAGCTGACTTGTTCGCTGTTGTCTTTAATGTTGTATAAATTCATAATTCTTTTCCTAACACGCGTGCACCTTGTTCATCAAGGTGACAAATATGACAGAAGCCCTCTTCATTTTGAAGGAAATTTTCTGTTAACCAAGTTTTTAATAATTCTGCTTGTGACAAATCACTCATCACAGCAAATACCGTTGGACCAGAGCCAGAGATCCCCATCGCCAGTGCACCACTTTGTTGTGCAAATAAACGCGCTTGATCAAAGCCTGGAATCAATTGAGAACGATAAGGTTCAGCAATCACGTCATTCAGCATTAACGCTGCTAATGCGGGTTGTTCACTATGACAAGCATGCACAAATGCACCCAATCGACGGCCATAAGTCAAGGCATCAGACAAACGATATTGCGATGGTAATATGTCACGTGCCGCGGCAGTTGAAATAGTAATACCAGGATAAGCAACCACCCAATACCACTCTTTAAATGAAGGAATCGTCTGGCTAATAACTCCCCCTTCATTAATCATCAATTGCATACCACCAAGGTAACAAGGAGCAACATTGTCATAATGCACACTGCCACTAATTTTACCTTCCATTTCACCCATAATAGTTAACATCACATGCTCATCTAATAGATAATCATGCCATGCATTTAGCGCTTCTAACGCAGCGACTATAGAGCTTGAACTAGACCCTAAACCACTACCCACTGGTAGATTTTTTTCTAACGTCAATGACACCGGTAATATTTCTTTATGCAGTTTTGCCAGCTCTGTTTGGTAAGCTAAATAACAGTCATAAACAATATTACTCTTAGAATCATCGGGTAATTTATGTGCATAAGGGCCAACACATTGTAATGAAAACCCATAATCACCTTTAGTGATCTTAACGCGGTCACCTAATGGAGAACCGTCAATAGGAGTTAATGCACCACCTAATACGTCAAATCCCACACTTACATTCGCCGTTGAGGCCGGTGCATAAACAACAATAGACATATTAAAACCCCTGTTTCTGAATTTGAATACTGTTCGTAATACACATTACGCAAGTATTTTTAAATTGTTTTATAGCAGCAAAAATTGCAACCATGCTAGAACTCCTGTTTCCAGTTCAATGTGCGAAGTACATCAGCAAACACACCAGCGGCTGTCACTTCCGTACCAGCACCATAACCACGTAATACTAACGGGATAGGTTGGTAATATTGACTATAAAATGCGAGTGCATTTTCGCCATCTTTTACTTTATTCAATGGATCGTTTTCATCCACAGCCATAATACTACATTTACATTTTCCATCTTCAATACTGCCAATATAACGTAATACTTTACCTTCTTCATTGGCTTTATCTTGCAACTGTTTGAAGTACTGATCTGCTTCTGGCAAACGTGCCATAAATTCATCAGCCGTTCCTGTATCATCAAAACCAGGCGGCAATGCTTGTTCAACTTCAACATCATCTAAGTTGATGTCCATGCCCGATTCACGCGCTAAAATAAGTAACTTACGAGCAACGTCTGTACCACTCAAATCATCACGAGGATCAGGTTCAGTAAAACCAAGATTACGGGCTTCAGAGGTGACATCTGAAAATGATTTCCCATCATCTAACTTGCCAAAGATGAACGATAAAGAGCCAGATAAAATACCATTAAATTTAACTAAACGATCACCTGCGTTGAATAGGTTTTGTATATTTTCAATCACCGGTAGACCAGCACCCACGTTAGTGTCATATAAAAACTTACGACGTTTCATTAACGCAGTTAAACGTAATTGATGGTAGTAATCCATGCTACTTGTGTTAGCTTTTTTATTGGCAGTGACTACGTGGAAACCGGCGCCTAAAAAGTCAACATAACGCGCTGCAATACCATCATTACTAGTACAATCAACAATCACAGGATTAATGATATGCGAACCATTAACGAGGTTTTTCATCGCCACTAGCGATAACTCTTCAGTGGCATCTTTTAATAAATCGCGCCAATTGTTTAGATCAACACCATGAACATCCAATAACATTGCACGGCTATTCACCACACCACAGACTCGAATCGCTATATTGCGCTCTGCTAAATAGGTTTGTTGACGATGAATTTGATCGATTAACGCACCACCAACACCACCACAACCAATCACAAATAAGTCTATAAATTGCGTACTGCTAAAGAAACTGTGATGACATGCAATCACTGCTTCATTGGCTTTTTTCTCAGAAACAACAGCAGAGATAGAACGCTCAGAAGACCCCTGTGCAATCGCTGTCACATTAATAGATGCATCAGTCAGTGCAGTTAGAAAACGCGCGGCAACGCCCTTTTCTTTTTTCATGCCATCGCCAACAAGCGAAATAATGGCTTGCTTGTCAATAACATCGATTTCTTCTAGTAAATTATTTTCAAACTCTAGGCTAAATTCTTCTATTAACGCATCAATCGCCTGTTGTGTATCGTTTGAATAGATACAGAAACTTAAACTGTACTCAGATGAAGATTGTGTGATCAAAATAATCGAAACACCCGCACGAGAAACAGTCGAGAAAATACGACCGGCCATGCCAACAATACCTTTCATACCAGGGCCTGAAATACTTAGCATACTCAGCCCTTTAAGATCTGAAATGCCTTTTACACGTAACTTCTGATCACTTTTTTGTGCACTAATCAAGGTACCTTCCGCTTGAGGATTATGTGTATTTTTAATAAGACAAGGAATATGGTGCTGCGCAATCGGAGCGATAGTTTTTGGATGCAATACTTTGGCGCCAAAATAAGAAAGCTCCATGGCTTCAGCGTAGCTTAACGATGTAAGTAATTTTGCATCTTTAACTAAACGTGGGTCACAGCTATATACGCCATCAACATCGGTCCATATTTCACAGCATTCTGCTTTTAAACAAGCCGCTAAAACCGCAGCTGAATAATCTGAACCATTACGTCCTAAAACTAATGTTTCACCTTCTTCATTACCTGCTGTAAAGCCCGGCATTAAATAGATAGCATTAGCAACAATCGCATCTTGTGCTAATAATTTGCGTGATGTTTTAATGTCTATTTGTGCTTCTAAATAACCACCTTTAAAAGAGATTAACTTTTGCTGAGGCACAATCACTTCAACATCTTGGCCTTTAGCAATAAGAAGTTGCTTCATACAAGCAACACTTAACACTTCACCTTTACTTAAAATGCGTGCTTCGATGCTCGCCGGACATTGACCTAACAAACGCACGCCTTCTAATAAATTACTTAACTCAGCAATTTCATTTTCAAAGGTATTACGTAATAGATCGTCAGCTAATTCAGCGTAGGTTTCTTTTAGGCCTTTAATGAGCTCAGAGAAGATTTTTTGAATTGCAATTAAATGCTCATCAGCAGACAATCCTTGGCTGGTTTTTTCTACTACCGCTACCAAGTTATTGGTCACCCCTGAAGGCGCTGATAATACAAGAGCGATTTGAGACTGTTGCTGATTGTTAATAACAATATCAGCCACCTGATTGAAACGTTGAGCATTTGCTAATGAAGTGCCGCCAAATTTAAGTACGCGCATCGTACCTCCCTGCTTTAATACGAAAAAACCCGCTTTCAATAGCGGGTTTTATGAATGTATAGATTTTCTTTTTTACAAATAGCAAAAAAAGCTGCGAACTAAGCGCAGCTTTCTTCGGTTTGAACGGAGAAAATAAAATAAAATACATGTGTGTTAATAGTTTCATTATTAATTAAATTTATGATGAGATTATATCAAAGCTTAATGCGTACTGGAACAAACAACCGATCTAGCTTGCAATTAATTAGCATAACAAATAACAAAATGTTAATTCCCCCCCTCTGTGACTTGATAAATATCAAATAGACAAGGTAAAACGCTTGTTTAAATCCATAATAAGTTGTTATCTATATGTTAAGTAATTACACTTTAAGCACTGAAAACTGAGACTTTTTAAACTGCATAGAATTTAGCATGATTAATTGTTTAAAAACGGCTGAAATTCTGCGAGCCATGACAGTTTCACTCAACCTAATATTATCCCGCACAGGTTGAGCAAAGCATTATTAATTTTTATAGGAGTCAATTCATGTCTAGCGCTAACATTTTAGTTGTAGAAGATGAGTTAGTAACAAGAAGTACATTAAAAAGCGTTTTTGAAGCCGAAGGTTATCAAGTATTTGAAGCTAATGACGGTACTGAAATGCACCAAGTATTAGAGCAAAATGAAATAAACCTGATTATCATGGATATTAATTTACCAGGTAAAAATGGGCTTTTATTAGCAAGAGAGATACGTGAGCATAAAAATATTGCCCTTATTTTCTTAACCGGTCGTGACAACGAAGTGGATAAGATCCTTGGTTTAGAAATTGGCGCAGATGATTATATTACTAAACCCTTTAATCCGCGTGAATTGACCATTAGAGCACGCAACTTATTAACACGTACCATGCAAGATACCTTGTATTTTGAGCAGGTGCGCCAAAAGGTTGAACATTATAAATTCAGTGGTTGGACACTAGAGATAGATAGTCGCTCATTGATTAGCCCTCATGGTGAAGTGTTCAAACTACCGCGTAGTGAGTTCCGAGCAATTTTACATTTCATTGAAAACCCAGGGAAAATACAAACTCGTGCGGATCTATTAATGAAAATGACAGGACGAGAATTAAAAGCACATGACCGTACAGTAGATGTCACCATCCGTCGTATTCGTAAACACTTTGAAACCGTTCCAGAATCAGCAGAAATCATTTCCACGATTCACGGTGAAGGTTACCGCTTTTGTGGTGAATTAGAATAACCTCCTGAAGTTATAAATCAAATGTAGTACGAATCTAAAGTAAACAAAACAGAAATCGTTATCTATATGTTGATTAAAACTAAGAAGGCCAGTTTTACTGGCCTTCTTAATTATTTACAGTATATCTACCTGGTTTTATCAACCTTAGCGACCTACCAATTAAAAACAAACTCGTTTCTTATACCGATTTAAACGCCTTCAGTCCTGCGCGACACGAATATTATCCGCTATTGGCAACAATCCATTTTCTCAATTTTTTCACGTCTTCAAGATAACCTACTTTGATCAACTCGTGCCAATCATCAATATTATCCCACCAAGCCGGTAACTCTGGCGATTGCATTTTTTGCGCTAACTTCTGAATACGTAACAATCCAACGGAAGCAGCAGCACCTTTAATTTTATGTGATTGAGAAGCGATCCCCTTTTCATTTTTTGCTACCATATGACTTTCTAGAATAGACAAATATTCAGGCATCATCGTCTCAAATAAGGAGACGTTATCTAACATCACTGACGTTGGTAAAAACTCCATCAACTCTTTCAGCATTTGTTCATTAAACAAATCAACTTTAGGTTCTTTCTGTATCGCAGGCTGCACATTAATTAGATTAGTAACCACTTCACTTTGGTCACTAAAATGGCGTTCCAACATGCTATTAAATAAAGGCAAACTTAAGGGTTTACCAATTGCATCATCCAAGCCTTTTTCAATAAATTGCTGTGTATCGGAAAAAACATTTGCGGTTAAGGCAACAATTGGCGGTAATTTAGAATACGTTTCACGCAGGCGTTGTGTCACCTCATAACCATTCATATCCGGCAATTGTATATCCATCAAGATCAGCTGAAATTCTTTATTGGCCACCTTATCGAGCGCTTGCTGTCCATCCATTGCGACGTCAACATGATGGCCTTGCTTTTCTAATAAGGCCCTTGCAACTAAGATATTCAACTCTATATCCTCTACCAGTAGGATAGACAAAATCGGCACCTGGAAGGTTGACTCTTTTTTTGATGCCGCAACGCATACCGTCGGTAAACTGAGAGTGAATGTACTGCCTTTCCCTAATTCACTGCTTACGGTTAAACGTCCATTCATTGCTTTCGCAATTTGGCTTGAAACCGACAAACCGATACCCGTTCCCGTTGCATGGCGCTCGCCTTGAACTTGATAGTACATGGCGAATATTTTGTCTAACTTATCTTTTGGAATACCGACGCCAGTATCTTCGACTTCAAAATTTAACCATGTTTTTTGATCTTCTACAAAACTGCTACAGCGTATAGTCACTTCACCTTGAACGGTAAACTTAACGGCATTAGTGATTAAGTTCCATAGTACTTGTCGTAAACGGGTACCATCAGAGTTAATGCATTTAGGTAATTCCCCTTCTTGTTTGAAGATTAGAGTTAATTTCTTTTGTTCCGTTTGAATATATGCAAGGCTTTGTAAATCATTGATGAAATCATCTACATTAATACAGTCATTAACTAAATTAAGGCGTCGTCTATCTAACTTATCAAGGTCGACAATATCATTGAATATATTCCCTAGCGTGATAGCACTCATATGAATGGTTTTAAGGTATTGAGTCTGTTCTTTATTAAAGTTTTCATCTAATAACATGCGACTTAAGCCAACGATACCATTGAGAGGCGTTCGCAACTCATGACTAATAGTTGAAATAAAGGTAGTTTTATCGCGACTGGCTTTTTCTAAAAATTCTTGGTGTTTTTTACGTTCAGTAATATCTCGGCCAAAACCAATTAAACCAACACATTCGCGTTGGCTATTAAATAAGGGTAACGCACGAATTTCAAAATAGGCCATGCGCCCATTTGGATATTCCAACCACGTTTCGTGGATCTGCTCAAGGTGAGTTTCAATCACTTTTTTATGCCTTAATGAAACTGACTGAGCATACTCATCAGAATAGATATCGGCAGGCACTAAACCAATTAATTCAGCTTCTGTTTTACCTGAGATCTCTTCCATTGCTTTGTTACAACTGACAAACCGTTGCACTAAATCCCGATGAAAAATCAAGTCAGGTGAGGTATCAAAAAAAGATTGTAGTAAGTTTTTCCCTTCGCGCAATTGCAGCTGTGTTTTTTGATGATCTACAATCTCATTTTCTAACAAGTGTGTTTTAGCTTTGTCTCGCTGTGATATTTTCTCTAATTTATCGACAGTCATTGCTAAACGTTGACGCGCATTATCTAAATCATCAACCACTACCGTTAAAAAATAAACTGCCCAAGGTGTGATCAATAAACCTAACATAACAGACCGATAAATATCGGCCATGTCGAGTGATTCAGAAAACAGATGTGCAATGATAATTTGAATACAGGCATCACCTAAAATAATCGCAAAGGCTAGTAACATGCTAAATTTTATTGGACCAAGACGTTTCAATAGCGAAACATAATAGTGTACCCATGTTTTTAGATTAAATAGACTCACAGTTCCTCACAATATTAATAACTTAAATGAATGACAGGATTAAATAATAGAACGCTTAGTGTAACCGGTTTTTAGCCATTAATAATAATCCCAAGTACTCAGTGCTTGATGTTCTGCATTCACTATTCAGTTATCTCAGCCACCATATAAATAAAGGCGATTCGATATAAAATACTATTATCTGACCAGCACAGGTTATTTGCTTAGATCGCAAGTCTTAATTGAATATTACATGACATGGTTATAACGCCTTCCACCTCATTTTACACCTAGACTTGAAATATAATCATAATCAACATCAATAAAGCATTTAAAATCAATCATTTTTTAAGTATAGGGATAAATTATCAATCACTTAGATAAAACCTTTGTATTTGGTGGTTTTTAATTTTTGTGATCCCGTTTATAATGCGCGCTTCTTTTTATATTCATTTATCCATGTAAAGCATGTTGAAGGGAGCCTTATTGAATGGCAATGCCAGATATCGCAAATAGTGCACAAGCTCAAACAGAAGGCGCGTTAGATCGCGTAGGTATGAGTAATATTGAGTTACCATTGATGGTACAAACAGATAACTGCCCTGCTCAACAAGTCAGTGCTAATGCTGAATTATTTGTTAATCTGGGTGACCCGCAAGCCAAAGGCATTCATATGTCACGCTTGTACCTGCAACTAGATCAACTTTCAACAGAATCTGAACTAACGTTAGCGACATTAACGACTTTATTAGAAGGGTTTATCGAGAGTCATCAAGACTTAAGTTCAGAAGCCTTTGTTAAAATCGCATTTGATTATAATTTACGTCGCAAATCATTAATCAGCGAAAAGCGTGGTTGGAAAGCTTATCCCGTTGTCATTATCGGACGTTTAATAGATGGTAAACTGGATATTGAACTTCAAGTTGATGTCCCATATTCTTCAACTTGCCCATGTTCAGCAGCTTTAGCTCGTCAATTGATTCAAGATGCATTCAGTAAAAAATATGCGCAAGCAGCAACACTTGATAAAGACGAGATTGTGGCTTGGTTAGGTTCTACTCAAGGTATTGTAGCAACGCCGCATAGCCAACGTAGTGTTGCACAGGTGAAAGTTAAACTTCAGACAACTGCTGATAACTTTCCAATTATTACACTGATTGATTTGATTGAAGCAACATTAAAAACGCCAGTACAAGCAGCCGTAAAACGTGAAGATGAACAAGAATTTGCACGTTTAAATGGTCAAAACTTAATGTTCTGTGAAGATGCTGCACGTCAATTACAATATGCATTACATCAACAAACACAATTTAGTGATTTTTGGTTACGCGTAAATCATTATGAAAGCTTACACGCGCATGATGCGGTATCGGTTACCACTAAAGGTATTAAAGGCGGTTATCAAGCTTAACCACTGAGAATATTTTTTATTAAGCTTAATAAAAAACCTTGTTCAGCAATGACCAAGGTTTTTTTTATCTAACAAATAAGTAAATGAGATAAGTACGATTACAATCAAGAAGAGGCTAAGGTCAGCAACTATTGCTCGCCGATTACCTCTATAAAGGGAATCTCAGTTTTAAAACTCACTATTTTTTTAGTGTACGGGTGCTTGATACTTATTTCGCTTGCATGCAATAACAAACGAGGAGATAAACTTAACGCCAACGGATCTGCATAAAAATCATCCCCTAAAATAGGATAGCCCATTGCCATCATATGCAGTCGTAATTGATGTGTACGCCCAGTAACAGGCATCAATTTTATTAATGTACTTTGCTTTCCATAACTCACTACTTCATAAAAGGTTTTACAGGCTTTACCCGATTCAAAATCAACCTTGTGTTTTGGCGGGTTATCTTTATCTTTACTGAGTGGTACATCGATACAACCTTGCTGCTGTGGCACATGCCCTAAAACACGAGCATAATAGACTTTTTTTGTTTCACGTTCTTGAAACTGTATTTTTAGCGCCCTTTCAGCTTCTTTTTTTAAAGCGAAAATGATCACACCAGAAGTGGCTAAGTCTAAGCGATGTACGGTATGGCTATCAGGATGTAATTCAAGCAGACGACTGTAGATACTGTCATGTCGCTCAATATCACGCCCCGGCACCGATAAAATCCCAGCAGGTTTATTAAATACAATCATATCTTTATCTTTATAGATCGTATCTAACCAAGGTTCAGTAGGCGGGTTATACAAGAAGTCATTCATCGTCATGTCAGTTAGTTGCTTAAACAAGTGGCAAAGATACCATTTACCAATAATTTTTCAATGAATGAAACACCCCTTCTTAGGCATAGTCATTACTATGATTAAAAGAAAGATGATAAGCAAGGTAATAAGAATCGTCATACACATCACCTTCTATTGTTAATTAGCCATTAAATTAAGCAAGTCACACATGCTATAGTCCATAATTTAGGTTACTAAATGGCAATATCACAATACCCTTCAAAACTGAGTTTGCCCATAATTAACCCAGGCGTCACGACAGTATTTGAATATCTGCTTATTAAATTCCCTTATGTTAAAGCAAGCGTTTGGCAACAGCGTATTAATGATGGCAAGGTGCATTATCATGATGGTTCACTGTTAACAATGCAATCCCCCTTTCAGGCACAGCAACGTATTTACTATTACAGAGAAGTTGAAAACGAACCGATTATTCCTTTTGCTGAAAACATATTATTTCAAGACCAACACATTTTAATTGCCTATAAACCGCACTTTCTTGCTGTCACTCCAGGAGGAATCTATGTGAGTGAATGTTTACAAAATCGTTTACGTCAACGAACGGGGATAGACACCTTACAAGCATTACACCGTTTAGACAGAGTCACTGCTGGATTAGTAATGTTATCTATCAACCCTGAGACGCGAGCGCTTTATCATGATTTATTTGAAAATAAAAGAATACACAAAACCTATCAAGCAGTGGCTAAGATTATAAAAAATCAGGCTTTAATCGATAAAGAATGGCAGGTCAACAATCGTATAGAAACCAGTGAACCACGTTTTACAATGCGCATTACTGAAGGAGAAGCTAACAGCCACTCTATTATAAAATGCATACAACAAACGACTCAACAGGCGTTATTTGAACTAACCCCCATCACGGGTAAAACCCATCAGTTACGAGTCCACATGCAATCATTAGGTTTCCCGATATTAAATGATAAATATTACCCTCATTTACAGCCATTATCAGCAGATGATTATTCAGCACCATTACAATTATTAGCTAAAGAACTCAAATTCATAGACCCTATTACCCAACAACCAAGGCACTTTCAATATGATGGTAATTTATCATTACTTTAAATTTCATTATAAATAATGTAATAAATGACCTATTAAATAACGTATGAAATAAAAAATTGAATGGAAAAATAACATTCATCATTAATTTATGATTCATCATCACAAACTTGAATTAAACCTATCAACTAAGGTTAAATAGAGAGAGCTTTCCTATACTTTAACCTTTTGCTTTCATACACTTCTGCACTATTAACTAACACGGTTAACTTACACTACTAACTTGCTCTAATTTATTACCTTAGACTAACTTACTAAGCTACCGCTTAAATAAACCTATTATTCATAAATAGGATTAACGATGTCGACAATCATATTTATATTCCTCGTTATCCTTCTAGGGTTCTTAACGGGGCAAATCTTATATCGTAAAGCGTCGACCAATTTAGATAAAATAAAGCTGTTCACCACCTTCCTAGCAATGCGCTTTACTATCCCGTTATCCGTGATGCTCGCAATATGGCAATTAGAACTCCAAAACTGGAGCTTAATTTGGTTCCCTATTATTGGTTCAGCCATATTATTATTAGGATTTTTATAATCTTCTATATCAGCTAAGTAATCTAGAGAAAAAGCGCGAAACATCATAGATATACACTTGTTGGCGCGAGTCTCTAAAGCCCAAAAGTTACTTATTACTTCCATTAAGCATTACTCGCAGTAACGAATCAGCCCTATCAACCTGCCTATCGATTATTTATCTAAGCTTTGTTTAATTTCTGTATTTTTTAGGTTTTTGTTTGTCATTTGGTAGTACAACTTTCGTTAGTAGGAAACTGCACTACCAAATGTACTACTTAAAAACTTAGCTGTCATGGATATAGGATGGATCTTAATAGACATAAAAAAAGCCCGTAACATCAATTGGTGATTGACGTTACGGGCTTTAGTCGATTCTTAATATTTTAGAATCTAGTAGGTGGTGGAGATGGGGGGAGTCGAACCCACACCCAACATTATAAAACAACCACTTACTAAGGTACTCAAGGCTTTAGTGCGTCACAGTGTGACACTGTATGCGCCCTAATACCACCACTGTGGACAGTTTATGGACACTTTTCTGACCAAATATCATATATCTCGACTAAAATCAGTACCCTAAGCGGATGATTGGGATTCGAGTCTGTGTGGAGAGACCAACAAAAACTAACCTTTAAACTCTAACCACCCTTCATTAGCATAAAAACACAAAAAACACCTGTAGTTACACCTGCAATTAAAATCCACTCCCTAATAATTCACCAGTATCAACCATCATATCTGTGTGTTTATCTGATTTAGCTTGTGTTATTTCAACAGGCTTATCAGATTTAATGCGCACTTCAACTTGTGATTTACTTTGTATGCTTGGGTGCTTTAACATTTCACGCTTGGACGCTGATTGTAATGGTTTGTCAGTTGCACCTGTTACAGCATATTCAATATTGGCTTTTGCATCGTTTACTATGCCACTGTTCATTTCCTCTAATTGTTTTTGTGCACTCTTGATGCTGTCACCCCAACCATCAGGTAATAGTTTTGATGGTATGAGTGAGAGTGCTTTCATGATTGCACGCGGTATCACTAAAAACTGTGTTTTTATAATGTTGATGCCTGCCATAAAACCTGCTTTTACTCGGTCAAATGTGCCACCCATTCCATCAATTGAAGGAGTGATAAAATCGTTTATTAATGTGCCGGTGTCTTTTAGGGTTTGCCAAACACTGCCCATTGCTTCAGTAAATCCATCCCAAATAGCAGTCAGGCCACCTACTTTTGTTATTAAGTAACCGACAACCACAATGAGTGCCGCAACACCTGCAACTACTAACCCAATCGGGTTTGCTATTAATGCCGCGTTTAAGGCAAATATTCCGATTTTTAATAAAGCGATACCAGCCACTATCTCTGGTAACTTCTGTGTTGCCCAGACTAAACCGCCACCTAATGTTTTGAATGCGTTATATAAGGTTGTGACTGTTGCGGTTACTTTCCTTATCACTCCTTCACGCCATTCTGCGTTTTTAAATTTATCTGAAAATACAGTGAACACCTTGGTCATTTTTTCCATGATAGGCGCAAGTGCGGCAAATTTTATTGAGCGTATAGACTCTTGTATTTTTTGCATTGCATCGTTATAGGCTTCTGCTTTTTGTGCATCTTCGGTTTTGACACCGCCGCCTAACTCATTAAATTCTTTTCTTGCTTTGGATAGGCCAGTTGTTCCTTCTCTAAGCATAATTAACATTCTACGACCATCTTGACCAAAGGCGGCATCAGCGAACGCCATTTGTTCTTGATTGGTTTTTAGCTTAGAAAATGAGCCTAATAATTTATCGTATGCTTGCTGTGTATCACCAGCCGCTTTTAGTTCTTTGTATAATGGGTTTTTTCCTTTTTTGAGAAAAGATCCCATGGCACCTGCACCTGTTGTTTGCAGTACGCCTAAACGTTTAGTAAATCGAATCATTGCTGATGCCATTGTGTCAGCGCTAACACCTGCATGTTCAGCTTGTGATTGCATTGCTTGCAGTTCTTCAACTGGCATTTTTAGGTTTTGCGCGGATTTGGATAGTTTATCCATTTCACCTGCAGAGCCGTTTAGTTGAGAAAATAAACCTGCAAAACTTAGCCCTCCTAATATTGCCCCACCTTTTGCTAATGCTGCGCCGCCTATGTTTGGTAATTTTAACTTACTTAGCTTTGCTCTTACCTTTTGTAGCCGTTCCTCTTTTTTGGCAAGTGCGCTCATTTGACCGATGCGCTTGTTATATTCTGCTGATAGTCGTTTTTCCTCACTATTTAAACGATTAACATTCACACCTGCACTTTTAAGTTTATTTTGTGTTTTGGTTAACGCTTTGGTGTATTCGCTTTGGGTTGTTTTTAGGTTTTTAACTGCCAATTGTTGTTTTTTGAATTGGCTTTGCAATGCGGCTGAAGGTTTTTTAGACGCGGTCATTTTCTCATTTAGTTGAGCAAGCTTTTGTTGTGCACCGTTTAATTTATTTCTGTTTTTTGAAGCTTCTGCGCCTGTTTTTCTAAAATTAGAAATCAGTGCTTGGTTACCGCTTATTTTTTGGCTTTGCTCTTTGACTTGCCCCAATTGCTTTGCATATTTGCTTTGCGTTGAAGTAATTTTTTTGACAACCGAAGATGTTTTATCAATGGTTTGCATGATGACTGATAAGTTCATTTTTGCCATGTTGATTGCCTATTTTGTTATTTTTCTTTTGCATTAAAAAAGGGGCACAAAGCCCCTTATTCTTCTGGCTCTTGTTGCGAGCGCTTTTCGGCTTCGTCTCTAAACAACATTAAATCGTCTAGGCTCAGCTTATCCATTTCAGTTGGTGACCAATGGAAGATCATTGCTAAATCAGCGTAGGCCGACTCGATATATTCAAATGAATTTAAGAGTCGTTTTCCACGAAAAAATTCAGCACACCACCAATTAACGGCGTTAGATTGATTGGTGACATATTCAGCATGTGACGCTCTGTTAATTTCGGGCAAATACGAGGTATCAATACTGCCATGGCATCCATATCACCTTGCATAATATCCACAAATTTTAAGCCGCGCATTTCACCGGCATAAGGCTCTATCATTTCTACTTGTGTGATTGGCTCAGCACCTTCCACTTCAATTGGTTGTGGTAATTTAATTAATTCAGTTTTTTTAAGCGCCATGACTTTCACCTGCTTCGGTTTGTTTTTCTTCATCGATTTCAGCGTCTACTGGTAACGTTTCGCTTTCATCTTCTGATAATTGAGTGGCTAACATAGTGTTGCAATCTTTTAGCATTTTTTTTACGCCTACTGCCTCATCAAAACTTAATGCTTTTTCAAATGCTCGCACGGCTGTTTTGTGGTCATTATTTAAAACGGCCAACTTACCAAACAAGGCAAATAATTTAGCTTTTAATGGGGCGTTAAGTACGATTTCACCATTTGTAATATCAGTGATCACTTTGTTGATTACTGTCGCATCTGGCTTTTGTTCGGTTTTTAGCTGTTCACTGTAATGATCTTTTACTACGTCACAGTACCAAGATTGCCACGATGCTTTGAAGATTTTCGGCTGTGTTAAGCCATGTACTACGCCTTGATAAAGTAGTGGCTCAATTTCTTCAAATGCCACAAGGTCGTATTGCCATACAAGCCACCACGCTAAACTTTGCAAGTGCCCCCAATCTTCAAAGTTTTCTATGTACCATTCACAAAGCGGACGGTATTTTTCAATCATTTCTGCTTTTAATGGATCACGTTGTTGATCGCCTTTTAATATTTTCAGTGTTTCTAAATCGCTACTGAGCTGTTTTTCAAGCTTTTGTAATTCAGCAGGAACAATACCTTTTACGGTTTGGCTTTCTGTTAAAAGCTTACTTAACCCGACTGCAATTTCAGAGGATTGTTCTAACTTTTGTTGTTTTTCACGCTCAGTAATTACTTTGCGTTTATGTGCTAATGCAAGACTCATATCTGTTCCTATTGTGGAATTAATTCTGTGCCATAAAATTCAACTGGTAACGTGCCGTCCTCTGTATTCAGCTCAAGCTCGTTCCCTACCCATGCATCTGTTAATGTGTATTTTTTCCCGTTGTTGGTTTCTAGCAATACGGTTCCATTTACAAAATTTTCTAATGCCGTTACGTCAGTTTGAATCGTGTCAACCAAAGTGCATTTAATGTTAGGTGCTGATTCAAATTTTTCAGTGTGACCTAACACGCCATTGTCACCCATCACCGGATCTTTTTTTAAATTTCCCTTATTAAAAGTGGTTCCGGGCTTTGTTGCTAAAATCCCTAAAGGGCCTGCATTGATTGTTGCGCGTGATGTAATTACACCCATAACTTATCCTTACTTATTTGATGAATAAAAGGTGGCTAACCGCCCTTTTAATTATTTTCTAAATTGCATTTTTCCTGCATAAATCAGCATGCCGTTAACGAATTGCGGACTATCTTGAATGTTGATTCTAGATTTATTGTCCGCATCTAATTCAACAATCAAACTTGCTTTGTAACCATCAAAGTCTTGCGCGATCGCTTTCAATTCAAGTTCACGATAAAGGGCTAATAATTCACCTTTAATGATTGCAGGTGTTGCAACTGCTTGACCAGGTGAAAACTTAGTACCGTCTTTAGCTAATTTATGACGTGGGTACTTGCTTAAAATGCGAGAGCGTTGTTTTTCACGGAAGTACATTGCTGTTGCAGGTACGGTGACATCTAAATAACTATCATCTGCTGAGCCGGATGCATTTTCTTTGTAAGTGGTAATAGGACGTTCAATAAATACTTGTTTTGCGCTGTTTACCTTGTACGTTCCCATTCCCGAATAGAGTAATAAGTTACGCTCTGAATAATCCCACTCACTATCCGATTTACTGTAAACGCCATTAACCGCCAATGTGTTTAATGGTCGGCAAGGGTCAATGGCTAAGCTTGGCGCAATTGCGCCTGCCCATGCCGCGACTAATTGCGCTTCAGTTAAATCATCCCCTGCCGCATCACCTAACGCATTAATTGACATTGGCACGATAAATGGGCTGTTAAACAATAAACCGTATTCAACTGACGCTGAATGCGTTGCTTTTTTAGCGATATATGCAATGCCCGGTATTTGCTGTAAGGCGTGGTAACGTGCTTGTAAAAAATCAGCCATTGCACGTACGTTTATTTCATCATTACACGCTGACACAATATGATGATATTGTTCATCACCTGTTGCGGCTAATGCTAATGCGACATCACTAACGCCAAGCTCAACGCTCACTGACACTGAATACATTGGCAAGGTGATATCTTGTTTATAAAACCACGTGACCATTTCAAAAATCTGGCTATCTTCACCAAACCGTTCTGCGGCCACTTCAGGATTGATGGTTAAGACGACTTTATTATCAGCTGTATCCCCGCCTGTTCCTTTTGCACCTACGATTAACACTCGTTGTAAATTTTCTGCGCTATTTGCTAGGCTGTTGTCTATTTCAATATAAACACCTGGTACGCGAACGTTTACAGGAACTTCATTAAAACTAACCATTTATTGCTCCTTGGCGATTTTTTTAGTTTCAGTTTTCACTTCATTTTTTACTTTAACAACAGCACCGTCCAATACTCGACGAAGCCAATATTCGCTACAGGGTTTTTCTTCCCCATCTGTTTTTAGTGGCTCATAGGTAATTGGGTCACGTACCGTTTTACCTGCCACCTTTGGTTTAATGTTAAATGTTTGCATCAATTACCTCGGCTGCATGTTTTTAAATATGATTTGTGCTAATTCTCGTTTTAATTTTTCAGTCCAACCGACCATGGTTCTTTTAGGCATTTTGTATGCGGCTTTTGGCCCTTTGGCATTTCCTTCCCATCGACTGGTTTTGCTGTTAAACCATCCGTTTATTTTTCGTGTATAAACAACTGGTTTACCTTCATTGTGTGTTTTCATAATGTGACCTTCTAGGCCAACTAACCCAACTGCAAAGTGATCACTCGATATCTCTGTTTTTAAATTTCGACTCATGCCTAGTAGCATATTGTTTTTTGTTGGTACCTTGCCGTTTTGACCAACTCCTACTCGGCGCTTTCTTGGTGCGTAGGCTTTTCCATTAATATCTCGCTGCGCTCTTACTTGCGCTCTAAAAAATCGGCGAGTATGGTTCGCTAATTCTGCATTTAGTTTTAATTTCTCTTTGCCTTTGAGCGGTACTTGTTCAAGTAGTGTGATTAGCTCTTCTGGCGTTTTAATTTCCATTATTTTTCTAGGCTATTATCTTGTGTGTGACCATCGAAAAGGGTTAGTTCTTCGGCTTCATCTTCGTTAAATAAGTTGTAGAAATCACTTTTTAGGTTCATTCGTATTCCACCTATTTCCCACTCTCCGTTTGGATCTTCAACAAGCGTATATTGTTCTTGGAATTCGATTTTCACCCCAAGGTCATAACGGCCATTAGCTAACCTTTCGGTGAAAAATAAAGGTTTTGATAAACCTTGCTCTTGACGCTCTGGGTTAAATTTACCTAACCAACTTGAAACGATAAAAAACAGTTGAACCGGCTTAAGTTTTACGTCTGACACTTCAAAGTTACAGGTGTATTTAATTTCAAAACCACCTTCAATACTGTGACTACTAAAAATGAGCTCACCATCTTCTGCCCAGGCTTCTAGTCTTTCTTTACTGACTTTGTTTTTAATCAGGTGATCTGTTAGTTTTTGTAAATATTCCATTAAACAATCTCAAACGTGTAACCGCTAACGTCAGGTTGTAGATGAACCATTGCACTTCTATAACTTGTTAACTGTTCGTTAGCTTGCTGTGATAATGCCTCTTGTCTATCTGCAGCTTCTTTTGTTGCATCGGTTGAAATTCTATTGTTAATAAGTGCATAGGCTGTTTTGCAAAAAACGGCTTGTTTGTATAGCACTTCGGCTGATTCATCATCTCCAAATAATTCTTGAGATAGTTCTGTCAGGTTTTCATATTGAACTGCCATTTCTTTTAGCTCTTTGTGAATAGTGATTCTTTCAACTTTTGCCGCATGCAAAATGCCCGCTTCTTTACCATCTCCTAAAAAATGAAAAAGAGACTGAAACTCTGAAATTGTGATTTCTGGAAAAAACGCGGTTGCAGGTAATGAACCGCTGTAACTTTCGTCTTTGTTAGCTACTAGAGTGACCATTGTTATTCCTTAAGATTTTAGGGAAAAGGCTAAGCGCTTAGTTTTATTAACAGTTTGAATTTAATCTTACTTTTAATAAAACAGACGCCGCCTTTGGGGGGTTAACTTTTAAGCGCTACGCCCACGTAGTGCCATCTGCTTGTAATAGCTTTACGTTTTCAAAGTTGACGGTTGCGGCTTTGCCTAGCTCTTCAATCACGTAATCCATGTTTTGTGATTGGTATGTTTCATAGCGGTCACGTTTTGCATTGTCTTCTAAACGGCGGCGGACGCTGTCTTTTTGAATGTAGATAGATAAATTCTTAAACGATGTCACCATGATCCCGCGACCTGGGAAGTTAGGCACTTTATAGGCAGGTAAACCACCATAGGTTCCGATCACTTGCTTGTCTTCAATCTTCGATTTTTCTGATGGTGTGTTACCGTTATCAGCATAGAATTTTGCTTTTTCAGCGGCTAATAATTCGCTACCGATGATTGCGACTAAATCGCCGTCATCTTCAAATGCAACATCAATCATTTGTTTAACGTCATTCACGGCTACATCTAAATTTAGATAATCGCCACCTTTACCGATACGAATCTCACTTACGGTGGCACCACTATCTAACCAGTTTTCAGGGTTTTGTGTACGTAGTTTTTCAAGCCAACCGACTGCTACATCTTGCCCTTTTGGGTTTAATGCAGGGTTAGATGTTGCGGCGCGTGATTTACCATAAAAACCAATTTGAATTTGGTTAGTTGAAATTTGCTTACGTGTTTGTGCAGCGACTAATGCTTTGAATTTAGGATCATGTGCCCATGCATCTAATGTCCCGTATTTAATTAACGTATCAAAGTTAATTTGTAGACAGTTATATGGTGTGCCGCCTTTTACATGTGGGTCTTTTGGCGCACGGTCTTGATTGTCCGTATCGGTTGTGCCTGCAATCATGCCTGTTGCATCAATGGCCACTGCTTCACCGCTTTGATTTTTTACCATCATTACGTTGATGCGACTTAAGAATGTATTTTCTTGTCGTGCTGCGGCCACTATTTTTTGTGCTGCTGCAGGTGATACGCTAAACGTTTCTTTTACGTTATCAGTGCCACACTGCGTTGCAACTGATAGCTCTAAAGCGTTTATTTGCTGACGTGTAAATTTATCCATGTTTATTCTCTCTACAAAATTAAAATATGTGGTTAATGACTTAAGCTTTTAATAGACTTCTTCGTCCTCTAAATCGCCGCCTGTTGCTTCATCGCGTTCAGGTTCATCGGTTACTTTTGATAACGTTTCTTTTAACGTAGTAATTTGCGAAGAAAATGAATCAGTTAATTCTTTTTTAAATGCAGACAGCTTTTCTTCTAAATCACTTTCACCTTCGGTTTCAGTTTCTTTAGGCTTAGGAGCTTCAGTTTCTAATTCATTTTGAGTGGTTAAGTTTTCACTTAATGACGTAATACCTTCCGCTAATTTAGTTAATGCGGCAGTTTGTTTTGCATTTTCTGCTTGCATTTGAGTTAGCATTTCAAGGGTTGCTTTATCGGCCATTTCATCATCCTTTTGCTTAAGTATTTTATTTAAAAGTGTTGGTTTTTGAGGGGCGATACCATTGTTTGTATTAAACAGCTCGGTACCCGTTTCTTTTTTAGATAGGTGTAGTTCTGTTGTGCCTAAACTTGCAGGACTATCCGTTAGGGCTAAACCTGTTAGGTATGCTTTGCCTGTCTTTGCAAAGTTCATGACGATTTCACAAGAAGTGTGTAGGTATTGGCCTTGCTGAATGAGATACAGTAAATAATCATTAGGCTTAAGTTGGCCTAGTAATTTATTACCTTCTAATTTAACGGCTAAGACGCTACCTAATTTTGAACCATATTCACTATGGTCAATGTTGATTCTTGCGTTGTACGTTTCAGGGTCATAGGTTTCAACAATTTGCTGTAACGTTTCTAATGAAACTTCGCGACCGTCAACCGTGTGACCTGCTGTTAAAATGCAAATAAAATCAGTTTTGAACATGTGTCGCCCTTAGCAAAATTAATCAATGACTCTTTAAAAGTGAGTTTTACTTTAACGCTGTTTTTGCACTGTTTGTATCTGCTCTGGTTTTAAGGGCGCTATATAAAATAAGGGCGTAGCGAAGTCGGCAAGATGAAATTGCATACTGCCAACATGCCAGAATTAAAACCGAATAAACCAGAAGAGCCCGTTCTATACACTCAAGCGCAAACCAAAGCGCTTGGGCTTTTTTTGTGTCAGCGAACAACGAACGAAATTGCTCAAGAAGTGCGAGTCACTGATCGCACTGTCCAAGGTTGGATTAGTAAATTTGATTGGAAAACGTTGCGTGATGATGCCCCACCTGAACAAGTAACACGCCAACGCATTGCGTATTTAACCTGGGTGGATGAAAAAACAGATAAGCAACTACGTGAATTAGAAATTCTTTTAAAGTTTCACATGGGTGACCCGAAGAAAGTTTACAAAGGTGGCAATGCAAAAGACGGCACGAATAAAGGCCGTAAGAATAATAAAGTTAAAAATGATGTATCAGGTATTACCAGTGATTTGCTTGATAACTTCAAAAACAGCAAGTTCTTTAAATACCAGTTAGACATATTAAAAACCAAAGAAGATCGCGCCCTTAACTGGATGCGTTTTTATCTAAAATCGCGTCAAATTGGTTTAACGTATTTATTTGCTTTTGAAGCGTTTGAAGATGCAGTGTTAACGGGTGATAACCAGGTCTTTTTATCTGCGTCTAAAAAACAGTCTGAAATATTTAAAAACTATATCCGCATGTTTGCGCTTGAAATTGGTGATGTTGAATTAAAAGGCAAAGATGAAATACACCTAAGCAACGGCGCTACGCTTTACTTCCTTTCTACAAACGCACGTACTGCACAGGGCTTCAACGGTCATTTATATATTGATGAAGTTTTTTGGATCCCAAAATTTAAACAATTAGATGATTTAGCCGGCGGTATGTCGATGCATGATAAGTGGCGAACCACTTATCTTTCTACACCATCGAGTGTTGGCCATGAAGCTTATTCAAAATGGTCTGGTAGTAAAGAGCACAACATTGATATTAGCCATGAGACTTTGAAACAAGGCTCATTAGGCGCTGATGGTATTTATCGTCAAATGATCACGGTTGATGATGCTATCGAGGGCGGCGCTAATTTCTTTAATATGGCTCGCTTGCACCAGAAATACCCTGACAAAGAAGTCTTTGATAATTTATTACGTTGTGTATTCCTTGATGATGCGCAATCCGCTTTTAATGTAAAAAGCTTGATGGCCTGTAAGGTTGATGCGGATGATTGGGCTGATGTGAACATGGAGTTAGCGCGACCTGTTGGCCGTTTGCCTGTTTGGATTGGTTATGACCCCTCAGGCGTAGGCGATGAAGCGGCGGTTGTTGTTGCTTTGCCGCCTAAACGTAAAGGTGGTGCGTTTAAGTTAATTGAAAAATTGCGATTATCTGGCGTTAGCTACCAAGGCCAAGCAGATGAAATCAAAGCACTTTGTGAAAAATATAATGTCACTGAAATTGCGATGGATGTCTCTGGTATTGGTGGTCCCGTATCAGAACTCGTTGAAGTGTTTTTTCCTCGCGTTACTTTAATTCCTTACAGTATTAATACTAAAGCACACATGGTTTATAAAGCGCGTGAAGTGATTGGCGCAGGCCGTTTACAGTTTGATGGTCTTTGGGACGATGTTATTCACGCCTTTTTAATGGTTAAACGTAGCACGACTAAAAATAGTCACCAGGCGACTTTTACCGCCGCACGAACAAAAGAAACTTCTCATGCTGATTTAGCAATGGCCATTATGCAATTGTTAAGTTTAGAAGGGATCAATATTCACGAAGATGTCACCCCGACAGTATCGTTTGGAGATTAAATATTATGTCAGATTTTTCACCCACTGTTGAATTTGGTAATCCTGAATCAATTTTAGCATCCGATATATTAGATTATGTGGAAACGGCTTTGATTGATGGTTACTTTGAGCCGCCTATCCCGCTTGATGGTTTAGCAAAAAGTTTACGTGCTAATACGATGCATTCATCTGGCATTCACGTTAAACGTAATATGTTAAGTGCGATCACTGAATTAACTAAGGGAACGCTTAGCCGTAAAGATTTTTCTCGATTTTTGTTAGACCTGGGTGTTTTTTCTAATGCGTATTTGCTGAAAGTGACCAACGGACTTGGCGACGTTAGTTTTAAACATTTACCTGCGCTTTATATGCGACGCCGTAAAAAGCCTAATTGCTATTCTTATAAAACGGATTATCAAACCATTGATTATACAGAAGGTAAGGTATTCCATTATTTTGATTATGATGTAACGCAGGAAGTTTACGGCGTACCGCAATGGTTATCCGCTTTGAATTCGGTTTGGTTAAATGAAGATGCAACATTGTTTAGACGTAAGTATTATTTAAACGGGGCGCATTCTGGCTTTTTGCTTTATATGAACAATCCTAATTTAACGACCGAGCAAGAAGAAGATATTAAGAAAAAGCTCAATAGTGCAAAGGGTTTAGGTAATTTCAAAAATATGTTTGTTAACGGTAAGGGTAAGGATAAAGAAAAACCCGAACTAATACCGGTTGGCCAGTTAGATGCTAAAGACGAATTCAGCAAAATGAAGAGTGTTACCACCGCTGATGTATTAGCCGCGCATCGCATACCACTTGATTTAATGAGTATTGTTCGTGAAGGGTTTAGTAGTTCGAGTGATTTGAATAAGGTGGATAAGATATTTTATAAAAATGAATTACTACCTGCGGCTGAAATGCTTGAAGAGGAGTTAAATGATTTTGCAGGGTTTAAAGTGCTTTCTGTTAAACAGTATGAAGGGATTGATGATACTGCAGCATAGATGAAGATATTTATACTTAATAAAAAAGGGGCTAATTTAGCCCCTTTTTTATTGGTTTGTTATTTCAACCAGTGCGTTATGTTTATCCCTGCATTCGCCGTACATAATGATCAGCTCTTTTTTCCATAACAGGTGACCGCTTTTTCGTTTGTCTGTTGGTTGTTTAATTTGGGGGCAAGGCTGTAACAGGGCTTGCTCGATTTGTGGTTTCGGTATTTTCGTTGTGGTTGGCAATGTTGACGAGTTCGGTGATGATGTGCAGCTCATTATCACTAAGCATGCACTTAGCATTATTATTCGTTTGAACATATTTGATCACCTCTTTTTCTATGGTTTGTAGCTTTGGCTTTTGGGCTAATTTGTTTTCCCAATAGTTTTTGGCTATTTCGATATTATGTTGGTTTTGTTGATTAACCTGGTTAATTGCTTCGATTATTGCCTGTTCTTTTTCTAACAGATATTTATGCTCTGCAATTTTGTAACCTTGTTCATACGCTTGTGTTTTCACGTAAAAATAAGCGCTACCTAATGCGACTAATACAACCATTATTGCTAGTGCTAGCAATAATGGCTTTTTGGCTGAGCCACTAAACAGGCTAATTACTGCTGCTACTGGGATCATTCTTTTTACCTCCTGTAGACATATATATTTTTGCAAACCCAACAAACATACCAACGATTAAAGCGTATTGAGCAAATGCCCATTCGCTTTGTTCGCTCATTGGTATTGAATAAAAGTAACCATTAAACTGGATCCACATGTAGGCCATGAAGACCCCTATTAGGCGTGGGAATATTCTCCACTCGTTAAATTTTTGAGGTGTTAGCATGGTGCCCTCACAGTATTAATTCAAAATGCCATAAATCATCAAAGTTATTATCTGATGTTTCAAAGTTCATATTCCAATCACCACCCCATCGTAATTTGATACCCATTTCAGCGGCTACGCCTAAGACATAACCTGAAAATAACGTTGCACGCTCTCTGTTTTGCCAATCAATTGGATATGGCGCGGCATCAACAGCCAATGAAGGCATTGAGTTGTGCTTTCCTTTTGGGTATTTGAGTTGGCTTTTACCTTGTTCAAACAAACTATTTTGTTTTTCTTTTGAGCGGTGCCCTTCGATGATGGTGTTATCAACTGATTTAATCACCTGGTTAAAGACTTGTTGTAGCAATGGATGACACTGCGATAATTTACCTTGTGATGCTGCTGAATATGCTGGCATTATGCCCCCTTAACTAGTACGACGGTTGCGCTAATAACGGCCAGAATAACCGCGCCAATAATTGATCGAGCAGTCCATTTTTGATTATCTTCCACTTTGGTTAATCGGTTATTAATCGCTTCTTTTTCTGAGGTTTCGGTTTCAAATTTACCCAACACTTTTGTATGAAATGTTTCATGTGACTTTTGCATTTCAACTAATTTTTCTAGAGTGCCAGACATTTTATACAACACCGCTTCATTCTTCTTTTGCCCTAACTCCAAGGCTTGAATGGCAAGTTGTGTTTTTAGTGAATCACCTTCCATCTTGCTTCCTGTTAATAATTTAAATTATTTCGATTGAGACAGGATAACGAAGCTGATGAATACGCGCGAGGTGTTGATATTTTAATGGAAAGGTTTAAAAGTGAAGGAAATTAAAAGCGGCAATAAGCCGCTTAATCTTTAGTTGGCCAAGGGTTTTCAGCGCGGATTTTTTCACGTGCTGCTATCGCTTGATTTTCTAATTCGATAGCTTTATTTTCATTTCCTTGCAAACGTTCTATCGTTGCTTCGGATATTAAAGGGTCACTCATTGATGAATAAAAACTACGGCGAGTGCTATCAACACTTAGCATGTTAGCTTCAAACTTTGCTTGTGTATCTGTAACCCAACCGTCACCTACCCACGTATCAAACTCTGTAGTAGGTTTATCAAGTGTCCACCCATTTTCTATTTCACCTAACTCATCGATTACCTTTGATTGAGTAAAATCAGTAGTGTTGTAAATTGTCTCCCCACGTTGGTCGACAATATATTCAGTTGCAGTTAATTTATCATTAACAACAACAGCAAAGCCTTCTTTACCTGGCAATGTTTCAATTTGTACACTATTGCGTGGAGCATTCCATTTTGTTGATTTTATAGGAACTAACACTTCGCGTGTTTTTGGGTTAAATGTTAAAAAATATTGCATGATTAAACCTCAACTAATATTGGGAAAGCGAGATTACGTGAACGAGTTTCACTTCCTCCAACCTTGTTTGTATAAGGGTTTGTATCAAAACGATACGGGCCAGAAGGGAAACTACCATAGTATGCTCCAGCATAATCGGATCCATCAGGAAAAGTGCCGCCGATAGTCCCTACGCCACTTTTAAAGCCTTGGTGCACAAGCCCGTAAGTCTTATGCTGATGGTTTCCAAGCTCACTAAGTTGAGCTGTTTTAATTAAACGTCCAGAATCAACGCCTCGCCCTTGGTCTAAAACCCTAAAGAATTCACCGCCCGTTTCAGGAAAATCAATCATGCCGGTTTCAGCATTTACAAACTCAGGAAGTACAATAGCAAGCCGCCAAAAAACCACTACAGGTACGGAGTTACCTAACACATTTAATGTCCCTTCAGGAATTGTCATACTCATCCATGGCCATAATGTGGTACCTGGTCGAGCCGCTTTATGTGGAACCCACCAAAAAGGCGAGGCTTCATCAATCCAACCATTTTGGCGATTAGTTTCATCAGCAGGATTTTTACCTATACAAGTTAGATTTGGACCCGCGTACATTTGCATTGCAATTACTTCACCGTTAATTTCGATGGTACAAACTTCCCCTGTTTTATAAGTGCGCGTTGGATCATATGGAGTGAACTGTAAAGCCCCAAACTCTTTGTCATAATTAATGACTAAATCACCGGACGTATCAACCAAAATGCTATCAATTGGGATGGAGTCTAGTATTAAATCAAAACCTTCTAATGCTCTAGAGCCAGTGGTTGAAGATTTATAAACAAGGACATTATTGGGATCACTATCGATAGCAAAAAGAGTTCCATCTTCTAAGTAAAAACCAATTTCACGCGCTATAATTTCAGCCTCGCCATCAAATAAAGCAGTAAAATGAAGATGATTGATATCAATCATCTTGCCACCTGAAATAGGCACTCTCACTAATTCATTTTGCAATGAAGTCATGGTTTTGTCGGGAGTGTAGCCACTCGCGCCTAGCGCAACATGCGTTATCTTAAAATTAACTCCCATAAAATCAGCTTGAACGGCTTTATCTAAACCATTATTTGTAATTACTAATGCCATTAAACTGCCCTTAATTCTCTTCGGTTAATTGTTAATGATTGGCGAACAGCCGCCACATACATCACTTTTTCATGTAAGTAGGTACAACAAAATGCGGTATGTGGTAATCGATATTCATCTAATTTCTGTATAAATTCACCGTTAGATTTACCTAGTTCAAAATCAATATAAATCAGGTTTGGTGTACTGCTGTCATCAAATACCGTTGCTGATATACCGTTATTGTTTAAGATTCCTTGATAATCAGATAACTTCCAACCGCCTTGTATATTATCTATGTCATATAAAATACTGACCTTGGTTTCATCGTTGATTGTCTTAAATTCTGTCGCTAGCGCCTCTAATACATTATCTAATGAGTCACCCTGTTCATATTGCCAATATTCACCTGCAGGTAACAATGCAGAAGCAGCCTGTTTAAAATCGGATTGTTCATAAATAATTTCTGTTACCCCCATGTCACACCGCCGTAAGTTAATAATTCATTAGTTAACAATGTGGTCGTTGTTGTTGGTGACACTAATGTAAATTGATTAGTGATGCTCGCGATGACCGTTGAAATTTCATTTGAAAATAATGGCTCTCGGTTTTCAATTCTCTCAGTAAAAAATAGTTGCAATACCGCATCAATGTTTTCACGAACATCAATATCATCGACACCTGAAATAGTGATAACGGTAGGCTTTAATGTGGGTAATGAGGCAAAAACATGACAACCCGCTAAACGCTGCTCATCAATATAATCTTGGGCAATCACTCTTATTTGTTCGGATAAAAGTGGCTCGACTTCTTTCTGCACAATATAAACTGTAACATGCCCTAATTGTGGCGTGTTATCTAACGCCCAGGCAAAATCTATATCCGAATGTGACGAAAGCGCCCAATATTTATAGTCTTCAATTTTTCCTACTGCTGTTTTTTCTTTGTATGCAAGTACTACTCTTTCGCGCCAATGCTCTAGCTCTTCTAGTTCTGCACCACCGCTTAGTTCGTTGCTTGTTATGCTTTCTGGGTGTAATCCCGTTACCGCGGTGACTAGGTACAGTTTTTCACCTGCAGGTAAATTACCACTTTCACCCGATGTGAGTGCGCGAATGGGTACGGGTAAACTAGATGCGGTTGCGGTAGTGACTTCGTATTCAATGCCTGCGCTTGTTTTTACGATCACAGATGATGGCACTAGTGACGATGATGCTGAGTTTTCAACGTTACAAGTACCTTCTGCATAGGATTGCGATATTCTCCATGCTTTTAATCGCTCCGCATGTAGGTATAACCATTCTTCATCGCATGTTTCTGGATTAATTTGTTTAAACAAATAATCTGAATAGGCATATTGACCAAATGCAATCCCCCCAATGACTGCAGCAAACGCGTCTATTGCCGGGTTATCTACACCCGTTTTGCTTTGGAAGGTTGTTTTTGCTCTATAGATTAACGATTGCAAGCTAGGCGTTTGACTCATATTGTTACCTGTTGTGTTGTGCCATTTTTCAGCGTTATGTTCATAAGCCGTTTTAATTTATCTTCTTCAAAATAAGTTGTTACTTCTATGCTTTTGGCTATTTTCTTATCAATTAGCCATTGCAACGCTTGCTCTGTATGGCGTTTTGCTCTGTTTAATGTATCGCTTGTCTGTTTACTACGGGCTAAGGTCCAATCCCTGCAACCAACTGCGGTGATGTATTCACCACCCCACCAACCTTGTTTGTCTTGCCCTTCGTCAACGGGGTCATTTTTTTGTGCTTTCGCCCAATTAAGTAAGCTTTGCAATACTGCATGCTCTAAACCAACTGTGCTTTTTAAAGGCTCTGTTAATGCTGTTAATTGAAAGTGACTCATACTTTCTCCTTACTGCGGCGGTGAAACCTGTTCGCCTGCTGTGCCAGTTTCGATATGTGTGTGTTTAGTTGAACTGATACCATCAACAACCACATCACCACCTGTCATATTCATCCCACCTTTAGCGGGCACTGCGCCACCACCTACGGCGGCTAGACTCCCAACTGCACAAACACCAGTTATGGTCGTATTACCATTTATTAGCGTTTCACCATTGATGGTTGTTTTGGGTGCCGTAATTTTCACATTTGTTGGAGAAATAACATTAATGCCAGTTTTGGTAAGATGAACAAGATTGCCTTTGTTATCTAATACAGCGACATCACCCGGCTCTAGTGCCATTTGATATGTTTCATCTTCAATACAAACCGCTATGCCGCGCGATGTGTCGCCGCCTACAAATAATGTATAAGCTTTTGCACCAGGTAATGGCCGACTCATAAACCCATAGTTATGCACTCGCTTTATTCTGTCGTTTACTATTCCCGTTGCTAATTTAAGTTGAACGATGCCCGTTTCTATTCTTGTTGCGATGCCTGTACCGAATAGGTTTTTTATTCTGTTTGCTAGTTTTTCAGACATGGTTACCCACTCATCGACTTAAACATTTCAACGGAGGTGTTTTCGCTTTTGTCATTTGCTGATATTGATATGCTTTTAATTAGCAAAGTTTCGTTAAATTCTTTTTTAGGATTTTTTACAGTAATGGTTTTGTTGATGGCGGTTCCTGTTAATGCAATATGTAATCCTGACAATACCGCTGTTGCATACAAGCCTTTTGCTATGGCTATATTTTTTTCATATTGCGCGCGTGTTTGGCATGACGCTTCGTCTTGCAATTTGTCAGCAATGATCACTTTGACTCTTGATGTATTAACTGATTCATCATTCACGGCTGCAAAGGCATCATCCCAAGCGCCTTGAATTTCATATCGGTAAAACTGGTCTTTAAAGTTTCTTGTTACATTTAATGAGTCAAGATTGGTCCCAACTTCTAGCACGGTGTTTTGTTCATAGTTTTGCCCTGGTCTTTGAATGACGATATAGCCGTTATCTTCTATGAGCATTAGGTTTTGCTGTTTTGCAACCTGCGCTAAGTTATCAAGCGGTGATTCTGCATTAATTTGAAACTCTGGTATTTCAGGTAATTCGCCTGCGTCATTACGAACGCTTAAACCAAAGTCTGAAACAACACGTTCAAGCAGCTGGTCAAACCGTTGGTTATAAATGGCGTCTAATTTGATGCGGCTATCAATTAAGTTTGCAGAAAGTGAACGGCCTGAGATAGACATTTGATCACTTGTTCCGTTTACGTCATCACCGGCACTATCGATTTGACCACTAAAAATAACCGCTCCATTTAATTTAAATTGAACAGGTAATGGACTGTTTATATTTGCGTTTGAAATGGTGGCCGAAAATGTATGCGCCAATTGCTCAATGCTAAACGTGATATTTACTTGAGTGAATGGCACTTGTTGCTTGTTAATATGCAAGGTTAGGTTAGGCATTGATCACCTGCAGTTCACCACTTACAAATAATGGATGCTTGATTTTGTTCACGCTGTTTAGTGCTGATGTGTTTGTTTCTAACCGTTGCGCTAAACAAACTAATGGCATTGTCCGAGGCACATCATATTGATAAAGAGATTCTTTAAATTCTATTAGTTTTGCGGCTTGTTGATTGACGTTGGTACGCAATGATTCGACGGCTTCACATAAAGCTAAACTTTCAAAAGTGGCCGCTTTGGTTACTTCGTTTATGCGATCATCTAATTGGTTTTGAATAAAACTAATGTTACCTATCATTTCAGTTAATGACTGCTCAACAACGACTGATGCATCAACCTCTTCAACAATACTTAATGCATCCATTTCAACACTGAATAATATTAAGGCAACGGTTACCTGTAAGTTGCAATGTGAGAATGTAGCATCAGGATTAATGGTGCTGCTTAATGATTGTGTTGCGATAGCAGCAGGCTTTTGTGAAATGCTTGTTGTTTCTTTCCCCAAGAGAGTCTTTTTTAAATTATTCATGATGGCATGAAGGTGATCAGATAATGCACCTGGTGAATTCTTTATTGATTCAATGGCAGTGAACCCATCTTCTATTTGGCGGTGCAGTAAACCAAGTTCAACGCTTGATTGTGCGGAACGATTAGCAACATTACGCAAAGCAGAAAGCACACTGCCAAAATCTAACTTCATTGCGTCCACTTCATCTGCAGATGCTTTTGAAACAGCATCAATAAACACAGCGTTTGACTCTTCCATGACCGTATCTATTAATTTAGCCGGTGTGTCTTGGTCAAGGCTGATTAACTCAATGCTTTCGCCTTGCTTATAAAACTTAAGTGATAAGGTAACCAGCCCTTTGGTGGTATTAAAGCTTTGAGAATAAGTTTCATAGACCACATCAACTTCACCCAAATAAGGATGCTCTAATGTTCCTTCGGGATTCGTTTCAAGTTCAAGTATTGTGGCATTCGATTCAACTAAAGAGTTAGCCCCAACAAAAACAACTTCAATGCTAATGGTGCGTGCTTTGGCTCCCATCACTTTGATATGAGGTAGGTCAGTGTAAGGTAACTCTGATACATGCAGGCGCTTACCGCCATCGAGCGTGGTGCTTAGAATGTTTAAAACATTACCATTCCATTTACCTGCTTGTGCTTTACGTTCCCACATTGAAACACCTCATCGTCATATACTCACACAGACCATCAAACTAAAGAAAATCAGCACACCTCCCCCTCCGCACCGAAATTGCCCTCGGAAATTAGCGAAGACAAAAAGCGAAGTGTTAGAGCAAATAAAATCAACACTAAGCCCCAATATGCATGGGTTCATGGACTATTAAATCCATCTGCAACGGATCCTTTACAAGATCGCTTTGGATCGCCTTATCAGGTGGAAGCGATCCCTCCTTGGGTGAACGAATAACTTTTTCTAAAGTGGTAAATGTTGTAAATGTCACACCACAATTTAAGTTTTGACATTGGCAATATTGACGGCGAGTTTCATTCGTCAATGCTTCTGATGCAGCAATGCGGCACTTGGCTAAACAGACCGGACAATTCACTAAAGACATAGCGCCTCCTAATTCATTAAGTTAATAATAACGAGTCTGCAAAAAATTGAACCTAAACCGTTATTTAATAGAGCAATATAAAATTACATCAAACCCAGTATTCATGGTAATTTAACAACACAACAACTGGATATAAAGCCAACTGTTATTATAAACAGTTTTCGTGGTTTTTTCAGGTATAAAAAAGCCCACGTTCAAGTGGGCTTTAAAAATCTATTTTATTTAAAATTTGATTAATCCAGGCTACTACTTAAATCATTTAACGTTTTATTAAATGTCTCCTTTTCCATTTCAACACCTATGAATTTTCTGTTTAACTTCAAGCATTGTTTACCTGCAGAGCCAGAGCCCATGAAAGTGTCTAATACGACTTGATTTTCTTTGCTGCTTGTTAAAATAACATGATCCAATAATTCAGATGGTTTTTCACAAGGATGTTTACCTGGATAATATTGTACCGGCGCGTATGTCCAAACATCGGTATAAGGAACTTCACTGGTAACGCTAAATGTCCGGCGTAAATCATCGTATTGTTTTTTTAAATCTGAATATTCAAGTTTGAGTTCTTCATATCCTTTCTGCAGTTCTACTCGTTTATCAAGTAATTCATCATGCGGTTTTGAAAGTTCACCGCCTTTCTTTTTAAATAACTTCTGCAGTTGGTCGTATTGCTCTTTGGTAGGTAGTTTCCACTGGCTTTCAGAAAACCAATGTGAACACATTTGCGTGTTGGTTGCGCTGTTAATTTCTTTTGCTGAAATGCCTAATGCACTTCTCGCATCTTTAAAGTAATCGATAAGCGGTTTGAATGTTTGTTGTTTTAGCTCATTACATTTAGAAGCATAACCATTAGCCCCTTTAGCAAAACCTTCAGCACCGTAGTGTTCAGCAAAAATAATTCTTTCGGTCGCAGGAAAAAATGAACGTAACGATGGTTTATGCGCCCTTTTCCAAACACCAGAAGGTTTTGCCCATACAATATGGTTGAGTACTTTGAAGCGGTTTTTAATTAATATTTCAGTTTCTGCAGCTAACTTTGAACCACAGAATAAATACAGGCTGCCAGAGGGTTTTAATACTCGCCAAAACTCAACAAGCACTTCATCTAAGCAGGCAAGAAATGTTTCTACGTCAGGCCACTGGTTATCCCATGCATTAGGTTTCACTTGGAAGTATGGAGGATCAGTTAAAATTAAATCGACATGATTTTCAGGTAAGGTTTTTAAGAATTGTAAACAATCTGCACTTGCAGCTTGCTTATATTTTTGCTGCTTCCTCTCCAGAAAACTGGGTCTCAGGTACTCAAGGCATCAAAAATTAAAAGTAGTATATCGCGCACCAAAACAGCTGCATATAAAAACAGTCGCATATAATAGAAGAATTATGTAACGGCTTTATAATAAATTTAAACTTTAGTCTGATAAATTGATAAAGCAGTTAGCCATGCATCAAAAATAATTAAAAAAACTTAATTTATTGTAATTTTTAGAAATAAAAAAGCCCACATGATGTGGGCTATGGATATGCTAATTTACCTTAAGTGAATTAAGCTTTTTCAATATTTGTTTTTGCCATCTAGGTTTAAGGTGTTCAACTTCGAAGGTATCACTTTTTTGTATCCATGTGGTAACCAAGGTTATAATTTGGGATTTTAACAGCTTTTTCCTATGCTTTTCATCAGTTGCTTGCTCAACTATATGTTGAGAAACTAAACCAAGCTTTCTATGGTCCAAACAAACTAAATCTTTATGCTTCCCATTTACCCTTTCAAAACTTGTCGTCGCTGATTCAGCTTTTATTTTAATATCGTTTTTGATTAACCAATCCTCTTCTAGGAAAACTACATCCATAGTTGCGGGTTCGTCCATAGATATTGCTAATGCAACAATTAAATCTTTTACTTCATCAGATTCAAAGTCTTTATCTACTGAGTGCCATACTGACAATTTATTATCTCTAGTTCTGGTACAACCAGTAATAGCATCTGCATCATAATTACAAGGAGATTTTTCTATGTTTTTTTGCCACTTAGTAAGTGAGAATTTACGCAATAAATATGCCATTACAAACTCTTAAGATAATCGATTACACTATTTTTATATTCTTCAAGCCATACAATCGTAAATGGCTTCATTTGTTCAAGCAGTGAAATGTGTGAAGGCTGTTCCCACGATTCAATGGCACGAATCGTTGCTTCATTTACCATTTCACTTGCATGAGCATAACCAGCAAAAATTAAAGTATCGGCTCTATCTTCAAGAAATTCATATTCAATCGACGATGCGATACTTATGAAGGTATAAACTGCATATTCGCCTCGTGAATAAATAGCTAACCAAGATTTTTGAAAGCTATCTCTTAGTAAACTTTTATCTTGGCAATAAATGCTTTCTATATAAAGTTGAGTTTTGCTTATTTGTCCTTCGACATACTCTTCACTTAAAACAAAATCAATTATTGTTTGTGAGCATTCATTGACTCTTAAATCTCGATTACGATCTTTACTTAAAGTAGAGCTAGTAGAACGAAGAAATGCAGATGTTCCACTAGAAAGAAGTTGCATATATTTATCTTGTACATTGTCTGTTTGGCTTGAAAAATTATTCATCAGCTTGCTCCGTGTATCTTCTTAATTCATTTGATACATCTTGGTTGTTAGCCAAAAGTTCACCAATCACTTTATTTGAGTCCAAAAGTGAAAACCTCATTACTGGATTTTCTCGAACCGTATTACTGTCCAACTCAAAAATCACACTATTTATAAGTTTATTTGATTGAATAGAGGGAGAGCTTATTTGACATCGACGAATTGTAGTTATGCTATTGATAGCTTCTTTTGAAGGTAATATTTTACGTTCAACAATGCGATTGTCCCATTCAAAAGGATTTCCATCGTGGTAAGTAAATATTTTTTTATACAATTCTTCATATTCACTAGTCTCACCTTCATAAAATTTATTATTAAGCAGGGAAAGCCTATTCCCTTTTTTTTCAGGAAATACACTAGCAAGTTCTTTAAATATATCATTTGCTTTTTCAGTGAAATCTTTGAGTGAACCGCCTGCTCCAATAATAACAATTTCGTTAATCGGAAACTCTACACGTAAAGATTCATCAGGGCTAACCATCATAGGTATTTTTCTTCTCTCACCTGTTATGGCATTTAATTCATCTCCCATATTAGGGATTAAATTAAAGCGTCCAATAGCTTGCATTAATGCGGCTACTATAGGTGGAGTTGCTGTCACATCTGCGTTATTGGTGAAAAAGTGAGCCTGATGTAATTCTTGTACAAGTTTCATTATTCTCAAATGCCTTCGATTATATTTAATTAAATTAAATTTGATGATTATTATGCATTTATAAAGTTAAATAATCCAAATTTTTGTGCTTATTTATATACTTTATCACAAAAGGTAGCGATAAAACGATGAATTAACTATCTATACACTTTCACTTGAATTACATGTGCAGTGCAAGTTGTATTTTACAAACCAAGTACTTTACTTATCTCAGCTTTGTTAACCAAAGCGTAACCGGGCATGGTGTCGCGGATCATTTCTTTTAGTGTTTCTGGTGATTCGAATGACACTATTCCTGATGTGAAGGGAACTGGTGTGGTTTTGGTGAGGTTGCCATTCTCGAATGTCATAAGTAGGCGAGTTAAACCGTGGTTATTCACGCCAGTATTATCTGACTTTGTAGGTTCTGCTTGAGCTGTTTCTTTGTCTAATATATCTAACACCCACTTTCTGAATGCTTTGGCTTGCGCTGTTCGTGCGAATATAGCGATTAAGTGGCAACCACTTAAGGAGAAAATGCGCGTTTCTTTTTCATTACCATTGTTACCCAATTTGGGTAAGCAAGTCATACATGATGTAAATTCATCTTTATTGCGATTAAATACTTTTCTGACTGCAGCTCTAAGATCACTATATCCAAGTGCCGTACCAAGTTGGTACGCATCAAACCAAGTTTGGCCATCTTTAATAATTGGGGTAAGTGTTTTGTCGTTAAACGATAATTGATTAGTCATGATTGACTCCTTGATGATTATATTTATCACCACGAGCACGCCAATACTGGTGGTGAACTAAGCAAGGTTAGCGTACCGTTCAAGGATCGGCGGAGCAAGCTCCCCTCACCTAGCTCACCATAGAAATGGTACAACTAAGCTACACACATAAAAAAACCAACTTAAAAGTTGGCGTCTATGCGCCTTGAATATTCGGAACGCCAATCCCGACACTGGATTTTGCCAGTGCCTAATTGGGATAAACCCGAACAAGGCGCATTGTCAAATTAACCGCTAGTAATAGAGCTCTCAGGTAATAAATTAACAGTGCGATTAAATCGTGCTGTTTCGTCAAGGATTATTGTATTAGAGTTATAAACGTTCGCTTCCCCTCGATCGCCAATACTTCTGAAAATAACCCCTTTATAAAAATAAACATTTGAATAATAAGTTGGTAAGAGCAAAACATTATAATCATCAGCAAATCTATAAATTTTTTCAGAGCGATTATAAACCCTTTCATCAACCCTATTTGGAGACCTTCCTTTTTGACAAGACCAATATATATTCCCATCTTTATATACTGAATACTTCGGATTATATTCGACAGAAGTAACCCTTCCTCCTCTTTTTACTTCTGCTTTTGTTAATGTATGGCATTTATTTTTATCAACCGTTTTTAACTCCCCCAATACAACGCTCTTCCCCCAAAACTTACAATACTTATCAGGTTTATTATTGTGCAGGCTCCATACCTCATCACCTTTAACCTGATAAGTAAATGTACTTGAAACACTTCCTAATGAAGAATGGCATATAGAAATTCGTTCTTTTTCTGTTGTATCTGAAGCTCTAGCTTCAACAAAATTTAAAGGCTCTGCTTCAGGGCTTAGAGCCTTAAAAACATTTATAATACAAGCGATAAAAAAGACCCATAGTACATATTTCATCAAAATATAATATTCTCGTAATGTGTAAAACAACTTAAATTATAAATAATAAGATAGTCTAAAAACTAACCATTCCTATTCGCATAAGAAACATCAGGATTTTTAATTTCTTCTTTCCATTCGTCACCATCAAGATAACGGCCAGTCATACCAGTTGGTTCACTATGAATCACTTCTAATGCTTCATTCATATAATTCATTAAGTCATCTTCATCACAATCTAGCTCTTCTATTGTTATAACTTTTTCGCACCTATCACAGTAGCCTTCACTTTCGATAATGAGGTCACACCTTCCACAGAAATGTTTTTCGCGTATTTCGTATTTCTCGTGACCAGGTATTGTTTTACCCAATGCTCCCAACGCTGCAAAAGCAGCCCTTTGAATATCTTCATCATTAATATCTTTGCTCACCTTTCACCTCTGCAACCGATTTTATTAATTCAATGTTATTTACTTTACACCATTGCTCGACGGCCAATAAGCGTGAAGCGGTATTTATTGTGATTTTTTCTAACCCATCAACACTACTTACAGAATGAGACGTTCGCCAGCCCGAATCTCGGTACCAACATTTTAAAGCGTCTTTTCTTTCATGCTTAATATTTTCTAGCTGTTCGATATCATCAATACTGCCTCTGCTTGGGGCTTTGTTGATTAAGTCTTCAATATATACAAAGGACTCATCAGACACACTCTCCCACATATCGACAAAATAACCGCCTCTATCTAGGTAAGATTGTTTTAATTTCGCTTTGCGCTGACGCTTAATTCCCTCGGTAGTGCGTGACTCTAGGTGAATAACTGAATTAAGTAAGAAACGTTCAAAATCAGCAATAGAAATTCTCTCTCCCATTTGGGCAAATTGTGACCATAAACTGACAATATCTAGGTCATTAAATTGACCTCGTACAGTTATAGACAGAGCTCCAAGGGAAAAGCTGTCGCTTTTCTCAACCTCTAAAACCCTACTTTCATTGATTTTCGCAATTACCCAACCATCTTGACGAGTTTCAAGCTCTTTATTAAAAGCCGTAATACCTTTAATTTTCTTCACTATTTCGCCATAAGCGTTACCTTCGCCCTTGTAAAGAATGCGGATAGGAAAAGCATCACGCGGACAAAACAGCCCTCCATTAGAAAGCATGAATAACCCCCAATCACCTGAACTTGCACCAATACGTGCGATTTCAATGTCTTCATACTTTTTTCTAAGCTCTGTTAATAATTTTTCTTTTCGTACTTCAATATAAATCTCACCTTTTTCTTTGGCATCAGCTCTGGCTTTTAGCTTCGCTTCTTTTATTATTTTCTCGTCTTTAGTTTGCGGCAAACGTCTAAGCTCTCGCCATACTTGAACAGATGGGTTACCTATTGGCTGAAACTGACGAATACCCCAACGACTAGCCCAACCACAAACAGCAAACGCGGCTTTATCTGCCGTTGTTCCCTCTTCCTTATCGTCTTCTAGCTTGTAACCATCGATATTTTTAGCAATGTATTTTGCAATGTACCCTGTTGCACTACCTAGGCTTGGGTCTATTTTTATATAATCAAAACGAACTTTCACACGTTTAGCGATAGGCGCGATCACTTCCTTTTCAACTTTATCCGTCACATTTAACAAAACACTTTTACCTGTTGCTGACTTACCTAAAACTGCATTACTCCAGTTAGCAATATCTTGTCTTGTTATGTTTAATTCATCTCTATCTGCTAACGTGAAGTATTCAGCTAATACATAGCGTATCACTTGTTCATGTTCAGACTTGAAGAAGAACAACGCATGCCAATGTGGTGTTCCATCGTGGTGAGGTTCGCAAACACGAAAGCCCATAAAATCGACATTTAAGCGACCTAACTTAGCGCGGGCTTTTGCAAATACTGATGATAAGTAATGTTGAGTCTCTGGCGGTGTTGCGCCTTCATATTTTTCATTTTCAACACTACTTTTTTGATTGTTTTTGACTGTATAAGAATGATATTTTGAAGGTGCGGTAATTGTAAAAAGTGCTCCTATTAAACCATTTTCTTGTGCAATGCTTTCACATCCACGTAAGCGCGTCATTAATTCAGCACGACGTATAGCGCGATTGGCAACCGAACGATTGACCACTTCAAATAGGTTTATTTCTTCACCTGTTTCTTCATTGCGTGCAACTAATCTTTTTAATGCAGCATCACTCGCTTTTCTACGAGAGCGAAACTCGCGGATACCTATTTCACTTAAATAATTTGAGACACCTTTGCGAACACGACCATTCAATATCTGGCAATGTTCGCAAAACCGACCATAAGCAACATCTATTTTTCTATACCACCACTTATCATCAACTAGTCTCGTTAATCGATAACCTGCTTCCTCTTTTTCAACTCTAACTTTAAACTCTTCATCAGTTTCACCTTCAAACTTTTCAAATGCTTGATCTGGCGTATTAACAACAAAGCCCCATTCACTGGCAAACAATTCAACTTCATGTACTGCTTCTGTTAATGTTTTATTGTTGTCTGCTGAGTCAACAACTGCCGCCGTGCATTTATCAGCCCACATTCGAGCAGTGCTTTTACGCATCCCATCATGTTTTAAGTTATCTAATGGAACAGGAAATGAAGCCACAGCCAACTTCACCATATTGATCCGTTTTCTTAACCAAACATTAGCTTGATTGGTTCGGCTTTTACTTCTTGGGTTTTCTTGTTTTTTTAGGGTGTAGTCTTCCCACTTTTTCACATATTGTGCAAAAAGCGAAATAGCAAGTTCGTGTGGTACAGCTGCTTGCAACGTTTTACACGCCCATGCTTTATCTTCCCCCCACAAACCAACCAACCCCTTATTTGCATCCTTTAATGCAACTAAAGGTTCAGCACGGTAGTTTCCAAATGATTGTTTAGGCTTCGGTGGATTATATTTTTTCCAAAGCCCATCATCAGAAGGATTTTTTACATCATCATTTTCTACAAAATCTAAATTGGCATAATGATTTGTTGGGCCTTCATACATTTCATTGAAATATTGGTTATCCGTTGATTGGGTAATGTTTGTTACACATGGCAAAGTCATTATTTAGCATCCAACAAATGACTAACTGCATTCATTAATTCATTACCGCAAAAACCTTCATTTGTTAACGCTTCATGCATTGATAATAAACAAGGGTACGTTTTAACAACTTCGACTTTCTGCTCTTTTTCGTTTTCAGATTCAATAACATGAAAAGTGCAAATCCATTGGTTTTCAGAACGTGAAATTGAATATTGCTCATTTACTTTAACTTTTTGATTAAACATGATTTACCTACCTAAAATCCAAAACTGAAATGCTGTTAAAACGGCTTGCTAACTTTTCTAGGCGCTTAGTGCCTTGTCTTAATCGTTTAACTTCAACATGTGAAAAGTTTTTGATTGAATGAGTGGCTAGGTTTGTATCAATATCAGAGAATTGGCACAGCGTGATACGATCTTGTTCTGGTAACTTGCTCCACAATTCGACACCCTCTTCAGACGTTTCAAATAACTCCTTTATCTGATTAAGATGGGCATTTACAACTTCATCTGAAGCTACATTTGGAAATATCATACGGCCCCCATTGCTTTATCTTTTGCATCAGCAACTAGTTCAATTAATTTATCTTCTAATACGTTGAGTTGTTCACGGGCGCTTTTGCTCTCTAGAAAAATGCTTTTTGCAAATTTTCTAACAAGCTTGTGGTAGTAATTGGTATCAACATCGAACACTCTCACTTTCAGCTCGTTAAGTTGAGGCGAGTAATCAACATTGATATGTAAGACATCGCGGGACAATATGGACAACGTGCTGATAGCAGTGACAGAATCACAAATTGCACGTTCATCTTTTCGCTGTACTGTAGGGACACGGTTAAAAACTTGGTGGACGGATTGATCAGACCCCTTTTTCGCAGAGTCAAATTTACTCATGTTCAGTTGTAAGTTTTGTATTGAACGCTCCATATTAAGCTCCTTTCAAAGCTGCATTTTTAAATGCGGTGGATAATGCTGGCGTAATGGCTTCAACAAACGATGCACGTTCATTCACAGGTAATGCCATGATGGTGGTAAACGGCGCAGTTGCGCCAAGTTTTAAAGCTGTGTTATATTCTTTCGACATAATTAATTCCTACTTATATTGGTTTTTATGTAAGTGATAATCAAAGTTGGCGCTTTGGTTATCACACTCTCTTAAACAAAATCCCTTAGTAACAAACCTTTACTACCCTGCAATTTCTTAATCCCACTTCTAATCGTTTCTGAAATATAAGATTTACTACACCCACACACTTCTGCTATTTCAGCAGTGGTTAACATTTCATCGCGTCGAGCGGTAATACATAAAACGTCTAAAGCGGCATCAATTTCATTGGCTCTAGCTTTCACTTCTTTACTCGAAATCATAATCAGGCCCATCCCCATCTAAAAAATCACCTGGATTACTTGTCACTTTCAATTGCACCTGAACCACCTCACCATTCATGCAAGTCAAAAAGCCTAAAGATATTTCGTTGTCTTCATGCTTTCCTTCAAACATATCTGTCAATAACTCTTCTATTTCTGCTTCTGCACGTTGCGCTACTTCAATTGCTCCACTCATAAATCCCCCTTATCCCACTAAACCTGGTGCGCCATTGGTGATCACAAAATCCGTGGCCAATGATAAAAAAGGTGTAACGCCACTGGTGCGGTTTTCTAGGTCATTCGCTAACAGCACTAAATTTGCAATGCCTGCATTACACGCATCTAAAAGCTGTTGAGCTTTACGACGTGGCAAACGTTTTTCACCGCCATTTTCAAGTGTTAATTCGGCAATCAAGCCAGCCGTTTTGCTATTCTCAAGTGCGTAACGAACAAGCGTTGCATCTTCGTTATTGACATCGACATTCACTGCAACCAAATCAAGTTGACGCAATACGCTGTTAATGATTGTGTAGTTACCGCTCTCTTTAGTGATAAGTACCAATTCATCAACCGCTAACCGGTGTACTTGGCTTGGGTTTAATTTATTACGCAATACTGACTTGCCAATTCCTGTCTTGGCTGACAGTTGCAACATGTTTTCTTTTTCTGCGAATGCGCAGTAAGCATTGTTTAATGCTTGTTGTGCAGCTTCACGAAAAGTGCCCGTATTATTTAATGACTCCATTCTGCATAATCCCCTTAAGTTAACTGACGAAGTGCGTTTACTAATTCCATGCTTTATCAGCATTAGCATCCATACAGCGCTGTGTGAGTTGCACCATGTTGATATAGCGAGTGCCGCCAGTACCATTTTGAATAAAAGGCAGCTGACCGTTTTCACACTGCTTACGGACAACGTTAATTGTCGCGCCTGAACGTCGTGCATATTCAGGTATGGTTAAAAGTGGTACATCAAGGGCGATGGTCATACTCATGATGCTGTCCTCGTTCGTTACTGGTTAAAAATAATTGCGCTTTCACTGGCTGACACCGAGTAAGTGCAATAGGCAACTGTTTATTGAGCGGTTGCCGCCTGTTTAAAATCGGCTTTAAGTTTGCCGTTGGTAATGCGTTCAATTTCAAAGGCACGACGCATTGGGATTTCATCGCCCCATTGAGAAACGGCAGAGTTAAGAATCCCAAGAGCTTGAGCTACTTTGTTTGCTCCACCGAAATGTTTTATTACATCTTTTTTGTTCATATTTTATTGCCACCTATAAATTTAGTAAGCTAACTTTATTAATTTAGATAACTATATTATTTATAAAACTAAATATCAACAATAAAGTTTAGTTAGCTAAATTATATTTTGTTAGGAATGTATTCTTTTATAAATGTAAGATTGCTAACATGAAAACTTTAGGCGATAGACTTCGCGACACTAGAAAAGCAAAAAAGCTTACTCAGGCCTTTGTAGCAAAGGCATCTGGGGTATCCCCCGCATCCGTCACTCAGTGGGAAAAAGATGTAAATCAACCGCGCGGAGAAAGCTTAATTTCGATAGCTAAAGTTTTAGATTGCACGCCTGATTGGCTGTTAACTGGTCAAGACACCCCTTCTTTTTTTAAAAATTACACTTTGGCTGAAGAGTCATTTAAACGCACCGACCCTTCCCCCATTGAATTTTCACCGACACCCAAATATGTAGAGCTAGATTTTTATGATGTAGAAGTCAGCGCAGGTCACGGCGCGTTAGTCATCCAAGAAGAAAAAGACGATAGCATTTGCTTTAGCAATAAATTCATCACTAAAGAATTAGGGCTAAAACCAAAAAATATATTTTTAATGCCCGTTAAAGGCGACAGCATGGTGCCGACGCTAAAGAATCAAGCGCTAGTAATGGTCAATCAAATATCAGAGTTTTCAGGGGATGGCATTTACGTGTTTCGTTTCGATGGACAGCTGATGGTTAAACGCTTGCAATTTACTAAACGTGGTTTAAATGTTGTTAGTGACAACGCCACTACTTACCCATCTTGGGAATTATCACGGGCTGAACTAAAAACCGAAGATTTCGAAATCATTGGCGAAGTTGTTTGGTCTGGTCAGAGAATGTAAACAATTAATTATTTTTGAAGTCACCAATCAAGGTGGCTTTTTCATTTTTCAAATAGAAACTTCTGCTTAGAAGTAATTTAAAGAAGAAAAAAATGAGCGATGAACACTTAAATTATAATTGGCCAATAGATTTCCCTGAAGGCATTCCAGAAAAAATTGGCGTAATTCCAGCAAAAGGAAAAGTCTACCGTTTAGTAAGAACAATCCCTCCCAAAAAAATAGACTTTCAAAGACACAGAGACGAAAAGCAAAATTACCCTTACTCTCAAAAACTCATACCATACTCATACGGAATTTCTTTTTGGAGTAAATTATCAAAAATAAAAAGAGTTGAAAAAAATTATCCTGCGCCTGAACAATTCGCGCATTGGGAAACTGTTTGTGGTAATTTGTGCCCTAGCCTCGGAGTAATTCCTGCTGAATCAGAACAAAATGGTCACATTACCTTGTGGATTCAGGAAGGTGCAGAACCTCATAAACATGTTAAGGATAAGGTGCAAGAGTCATGAATATATTGCCAAACGATACAGTTCTTGGGCGGTTGAGATTCTTTGAAATATACGATGACTTTATGGGCCCTAAATGCTTCTCTGTGCAAGACGATTTACAGCAGCTTTATCTTGTCTATTGGAGTGGTGACTATGACAAAGGCGCTTCGACCAAATGGGTCTACATGCCAGTATCACAAAAAATATTGGATGAGTTGCTAAGAGAAGAGTTCACCTTCAACCAAGCTTTTATTGATTCAAAAAGATTAATGATTATATCTACCCATCATAATGAAAAAACAGTACTTGAGCCCCTAACTGATGAAAATCGTGATGCTGTCAATTTACCACCCTTAAATTTTTCTATTGACCCAGAAGAAATTCAGTCCATTGCCCCTGAGTCCTGCTGGGATTTTAATTTACGTATAGCCAAACAAAGTGGCAAAGGGTCGCCTGCAGATGGCGTTGTAACAAAGGTTATTGATGCATTTGGTGACATTGTAAAATTATTAATGAAAGATGAGAATAACAAAAAACCATCCGTTACTCCTTTAATTGCAGTTTATGGCTCATTTGATGTAAAACTTGGTGCAAGTAGCCAAGAGCGAGCAGCAGTTGCCATTGAACTTCTCGACTCAATTTTAGCTGACAAGGACACCCTTGAAGAAAAACTTGATGAGTATGGAATGGACCCATATAGGCTAAAAGACCTATTGGATATTGTTAACATGGATAAACTAGAATTAACTCTGAAATCCAAAATTTCAAATGTTCTAAATAAACCGATTAAAATTAATTCCACTAACCTGTTACCAATTATTCAAAAACTTGAACAAAGTACAACAACCATAATCGACTCGACTAAAGTTCCTCAAGCTAACTGTCTTGATCGTGTTATTGATATTGTTAAACATAGGGTTAATGGTGGAGAGTTGAAACATGAATTTATTAATGGAATAAACAACAAGCGGCAAGTTCTTTACCATACTCACGCGGCGCGTTGTTTAGGTTTGCTTAACAGTAATAATACAGTTACCTCACCAGGTAGGTTATTAGCACAAAAAAGTAGCCAAAAAGCACAATATCAATTTCTTGCCGATAGAGTTGAATCGAGTGACTTTGGGTGGGCTTGGATGAAATGGGCGGGAGTATCGAGCATTGGCGACTTAGATCCAAAATCAGCAGAACAATTCATTAGAGAGTGTGTAAAAGGCCTTCGCCGCACTAGCATTAACCGACGAGCAAGTAGTTTAGCTCATTGGGTAACGGTGTTAAAAGAATATCGACGAGAATACGACCAACTATCAGAAGGTGTTGATGATTCAGTAATCTCATAATCAATAAAGAGCACCTTTGGTGCTTTTTTATTGCCCAAAAACAAATATATATTTCACTTTTGCAAGGTTTAAAAATGCTAGATAACAACATCAACCTAACAGGAGGTAAGCTTTTTTATTTCCTAGTAAGCGTATTTTCATTATATATTATTGTGCATAGCCTAGTGGCGGCATGGTTGCTTATTGATGGTCTTACAAGTAATTTCTCTTCAATACATTACTTGTGGGGCGTTAAAAACGAGGTAGGTTTTGATGATTCACTAGCCCTTCTATTTTTCACAATTATTGGTTCAGTATTAGGAGGGGCAGTTTTAAATATAATATCTTTCCATAAATATTTTTCTATTGATAATAGTTTTGACATAAAACATTTCTGGGGATTTTTCTTCACACCTATTTTATCTATAATTGTTGGAATTTTAATTTTCTCGCTTGTTCAAGGTGGTTTACTGATCTTAAATGGAAGCTCTCCTGAAGGTACTTTATCAACAAATTCTGCTCTAGGCTTTACTGCAATAGGAAGTATTGCAGGTTACAACTGGGATGTATTTATAAAAAAATTACAAGATATGTCCAAAATCTTAAATTCGCAAAATGACCCCAAATAATAATTAAAATAGAGAAGTATGATGGCAAAACAAGAAACATTATCACAGTGCCCATGGTTTAAATCTATTTGGATAATTGGTCTAGCCCTTGCTCTAACATCGGCAATACTAATAAGTATTCAAATGGGAAACAGCCCTAATTACACCCGATGTGAAGCATTTTTCCTTCCTCACTGCTTAGAGAGCCTTATACTCAACATGAAGTTTCCTCTAGGATTAGCGACCATAACAGTTACAATAGCAGGTTTTAGGGCTTTATTATTCAGAAGTAATCAAACAGCTAAACAAATAGAAGTGACATTGACAAATAACACATACACTAATTATATAACTCATAAAAAAGCCTTTCTGCAATTATTAGAGGACTTTGAGAAAAAGCATAACGTTACATTCTCAAAAGATAATGGCATTTATGAAAGACTTTTTTCAGATAACAACAAAGCGTCATTTGACGCAATTGGAAATAATGAGTTTATCAATAGCGCCATCAAAAATTATACTTATTTATGTGACCTCTTAAATAAAAATTTAGATTTGTTGTTAGATGTAAATCACATGCACCAACTTCACTCTGAAGCTTTAGCATCAAAAGAAAAGGAAGAAATAGAGCTGTATAAATCTAAATTAGTTAAGGCAAATGAAGAACTAGGTATCGGAACAGGGAAGGTAATCGACAACACTTTAAGCATACTGCAAAATATGAAATGTTTTTTAGGCAATGAAACCAAAATTCTTTCATATAATGGGAATGCAGTAATACTTAAAGAGAATAATATAATAGTTGCCACATTAGATTGGCTTGATGCGATTAAAACAACAAAACAACTAATCATTTTATTATCTGCTTATGCCGAACTACCAATCCAAGATGAGCTCCCTTCTACATCTAGAGTTACCTTAAGTAATAAGTACCTACAATTAAATCAATATATCACATCGAAAACAAGAGCTGCAGAAGATGCTCTGCGCATAAGATAATGAAGCTCAGGAAAGACTAGGTTGATTTTTATTTTTTGAGGATTATTTAAACTAAACATGCGATTAGCTAAGTGATAATGTATGTCAGTAAAAAAACAGTCTAACGGCACCTACTTAGTTGATTGCCGTCCACATGGAGCAAAAGGCTCTCGCATTCGCAAACGCTTCGATACGCAAAGTGAAGCAAAACGCTTTTTACAGCATACACTCGCTCAAGCGAATGATAAATCGTGGATGCCAGAAAAACCTGATAATCGTCGATTGGATGAATTAATCGAATTATGGTTTAACTTACACGGCCAAGCATTAAACGATGGTAAAAAGCGTAAGAATAAATTATTAGCCATGTCATTAATGATGCGTAACCCTATTGCTAAAAATATCACTGCTAGTGACTTTTCAAAATATCGTCAGTTACGCATTCAAAACGTATCAATCAAAACCGCTAATAATGATCAAACTTATTTGAACGCCCTATTCAATGAATTAAAACGCTTGGGTGAATGGCCGCACGGCAACCCATTAACAGAATTACGCGCATTAAAATACAAACAACCTGAAATGGGCTTTTTAACGCCTGAAGATATTGAAGCAGTATTTGAAGAATTAAAACAGGGTAGGAATTACGATGCTTACTTAATTTCTAAAATATGTATATCTACGGGTTGCCGTTGGGGTGAGGCTGAATTACTAACAGGCACACAATTAACGCCCTACCGTATCACCTTTATTCACACCAAAGGCAATAAAAGACGTGCAGTGCCAATCAGCGAAGCACTTTACAATGAATTACCCCGTAACAGTGGCCGTATATTTAGCAACTGTATTAAGTCGTTTAAAATGGCGATAGAGCGCGCAGGAGTCATATTACCTAAGGGACAATCTACCCACGTATTACGCCACACTTTTGCCAGTCACTTTATGATGAACGGTGGAAACATATTAGTGCTGCAACAAATACTAGGTCACGCCAGTATTACCGACACTATGAAATATGCTCACTTCTCCCCAACGCATTTAGAAGATGCGATCAGATTAAACCCGCTTTCAACGATAGAAAAAGATAACCTCTAAAAACTCTATGGACAAAATATGGACATAGAAAAGAAAAAGGCTCTGTAACCTATTGATTACAGAGCCTTTAATGTGGTGGAGATGGGGGGAGTCGAACCCCCGTCCGAAAAACCTACATCCTCGGTACTACATGCTTAGTCAGTTATTTGGTTAACTCGTTAATCTCCAACTGACAGGATATTAAAAAGCGAGTCCGATACTATTTCGCGGTTCACCCTCGAACAAGGTTCCCTCGCTATCCGATGTAAATGACCTTCCGAATCCCTACCCATTGGAAAAGCGCGGGTGGAAGGCTAGCTAGCCTAAGCTGCTAGAGAGTAGTTAGAGTCGTTTGCAACTATAACGTTGGCGGCTTTTTACGAGGCCAACCGCCACCTCGGCATGCACCTTGGGTTTCAAGAATCTCGTCGAGTCCTAAATCATCCCCACAGTGGTTAGTGATAAATCACCAACAAGTTAAGTTTAACAAAGCTAAGTGATGCAAGATAGCATTATCTTGCATGTTGTTTGCTAACTGCTTAATTATCGAACGCTATGCTTCATCATACGTTCTTTTTGAACTTGCCACTCACGATCTTTAACATCACTACGTTTGTCGTGATCTTGTTTACCTTTTGCTAAAGCAAACGAGATTTTTACCCACGCATGTTTCCAATAGAGTGAAATAGGAATAATGGAGTACCCCTGACGTTCTACTTTACCGACTAAGTTATCAAGCTCACGGCGTTTTAGTAATAATTTACGATAACGTAAAGGATCACAAACTACGTGCGATGATGCGGCGAGCAATGGTGGAAATGTTGCATTAAGTAGGAAAGCCTCTCCATTTTTTAAGAAGATATAACTATCTGCAATATTTGCTTTACCTGCGCGTAAAGATTTCACTTCCCAACCTTGTAACTCAATTCCCGCTTCAAAGCGTTCCTCTAAGTGGTATTCATGAGAAGCACGTTTGTTACGTGCAATCGTATTGTCGTTATTTTTTGGTTTTGAGTTTTTTTTAGCCATAACCTGCATTATACCCTTTATCATTCAAGGTGGAAAGTTCAGCAAGCATTGAAATGAACAGGATCTAGGCAGAAAGTTGGAGATATAACGGGTTAAATTATAACTTTCTAACCACTAAGATGTTTACTTCAGAATTTGCTCTATGAGTCGCTCGCTGAGAATCAACTTTGTAATACAATACTGAGTAATGATCAACTATTATCATCACCTTATGATCTTGATTTTAATCGACAAGCTAGTGACGGAGTAAAACATGTTAATGACTGAAATGTAACTAGCATTTGTTGTTAAATGATTATTTTATTTGTTGGAAAGTCATTCATTTATCAGCATTTTTTTGCTATTTTTTTTCAGTTCGCGCATCGCATCGTGTAAGATACCCTTTTTCAACGAGGTAAGATATGGCTAAAGTATCACGCAGCGCATTGTTGATGTATAGCGCACAAGAAATGTATCAACTAGTGAATGATGTGAATGCTTATCCTGAGTTTTTACCAGGTTGTAGTGAAACAACGGTTTTGTTAGATCAAGTGAATTTAATGAAAGCGTCCATTAAAGTTTCTAAAGCGGGTATTAGTCAAACCTTTGTTACAGAAAACACATTGGTTGAAGGCCAATCTATTTCGATGAAATTGCTAGAAGGCCCCTTTAAACATTTAAGTGGTGGTTGGACTTTCACAGCTTTAGATGAGCAAGCCTGTAAAGTGAGTTTAGATTTAGAGTTTGAATTTAGTAATTCCATTGTTAAATTAGCCTTTGGACGTGTTTTTCATGAATTAATCGGCTCTATGGTTAAATCTTTTTCAAATAGAGCAAAGACCGTTTACGGTGCACGTTAATATTTATCTCGAGGGAGCATGTAAATGAGTGGGTTAATAGATATCGAAGTGGTTTATGGCATTCCCCACAAGCAAGTTTTGTTGTCATTAAAAGTACCCGAAGGGACAACGATTGAAAACTGTATAAAGTTATCAGGTATTGTAAAACACTTTCCTGAAATTGTGCCTAGTGAAGCGGTTGTAGGTATTTTTAGTAAGCCAGATAAACTCGACAATACGGTTAAGCAAGGTGATAGAATTGAAATTTATCGCCCACTGACAGCCGACCCCAAAGAAATGCGTAAACTAAGAGCAGAAAAAGCCAAGCAAGCGAAGAAGAATGAATAACAGTTAACGATAAGCATTGAATGCAACCTAGAAACTCTTTTTTAACGAGTAAGAATAATCAAGTTGTTAGGCAGATGACGATGTGATCTAAAAATGGAAGTGTAATAACTCTACACATAAATGCCAGATAAAACTCCTTAATAATAACCAAAAAAAGCGCCTTTAGGCGCTTTTTTGGTTTTTACTACAAGTTACCTTTTCGGTTTTATAATATGTTTTGGTTTTATAAATTACTTTTCGATTTTATAAACTAATAGTAATTAAAATTGATGACTGTATTGGACAGCCGCTAATATAGCATTAGCATGCGTTGTTCCGGTGATTTTAGAAATTCCTGTCTTTTGTTCATCAACATCCACATCTTTACCTAATAAGTAAGTTGCACCAACATCAATATTAGCATCTTCTGACAAGTGATAAGTGAACCCAGCAGAGAACCATTGGCGATCTGAGTCTGGTACCGAAATAGAAGTCACTTTATCTTGCGCACTTTGGTCATACATATAACCTGCACGTAATGTCCATGTGCCGCTTAAGTAATAGGTTCCGCCCAATGAAAAATGCATTGCATCTTTCCATTGATAATCATTAATCGTACCGAACGCTTTTGTATCTAAGGTATCAAACGATGACCAGCCAATCCACTGCACACTGTAATGCACCGCATAGGGTGTGTTTTTAATACGGTGGTATCCAGAAAACTCTGCCATATCGGGTAATCCCATATACAGGGTATCATCCTTAGCTGTCACGCCACGATAAGTAATATCCCCTTTTGCTTTTAATTCAGGGCTATAATGATACGACAAACCAAATCGGTTATTTTCATTCAACTCAAAAACGGTGCCTAAGTTAAAACCTAAGCCAAATCCTGCTGCATCTGCATCTAACACTGTTACTTTACTGCCGACGTTCAATTCGCGTTTCAGTTCTCCAGTCCCATAGATGATGTCTAACCCACCGCCGACGCTCCATTGTTTATTGAGTCGATAAGAAACGGCTAAGCCTAAGTTCAAGCTTTTAACATCGGTTAAACCACCATATTCAGACCCAACAAAAGAGTCATTAAAATCAGTGGCCGTACCAAAATTTGAATAAATATCGAAACCCACTGCCACCTTTTCGTTAAGTGGGAATATCACATGAATATTTGGTGCAATAGAGATACCTCCAGCATCATCATAATTTGAACTCGTGCCAGTAGGTGCAGTTGGGCCTGTGTAGTTTGCATTTTTGATATTAATATCAGTCTTTAAAAAATTTAATCCCGTCGAGATTGATGTTTTATCAAATAGAGCCATCGTTGCCGTATTACGCGCCATTGCAGA
>Ga0316197_10000147_pt1 | contig 52170 bp, 45 predicted proteins | sample OudBiesiAoxic_MG_FD_204939 | JGI IMG/M metagenome (GOLD analysis project Ga0316197, IMG submission 204939) | Coastal sediment microbial communities from Oude Bieten Haven, Netherlands - site A oxic | ecosystem: Environmental > Aquatic > Marine > Coastal > Sediment | place: Netherlands... | reverse complement strand
CTTACATCTATAATATTTCCAAATACGTTGGAAGCATGGGTAGATATTATTAGATCTGGTTTTTGTGACATAAATTGTAATCCCATACTCTCTTTATCTAAATCAAAATCCTTAAACTTTAAGATATTCAAATTAAATTTATGGATCTCTTGAAGATCTTTTATAGTTCTATACACTGCATTGTGTTCAAAGGGTGATATATATACATTTTTTATTTTTTTATAGTCTAAACCTCTAAGTATCTCATTGAGGGAAAATGTAGCAGAGGAATTTAAAATTATTTTTCCATTGGAAGAGAATATTTTTTTCAAATTTTTTATCAACCCTTCTTTTATATTATTTGCTTCTTCACTCTTACTAGACTTATTTTCAGTAAAGTCAACACCTAGATTTTTATAGATCTCCATAGTCTTACCATATACAGCCTCTACCTTTGGAAAAGTTGTAGAAGCATTATCGAAATAATACATATAAATTTGCTCCTTAAAAATAGAATAGTTTAATATTGATTATATAACATTTTTAATATATTAGATACCCTAATGAACAGAATATACAATAAAAAAGATAACCCCTGTAAGATACAGAAATTATCTTTTTTATTTTTTTTATATAATTCTTTTAATTAGATATAAAGTAAGTATAAATAATAATCTATTCACTTTTTTCAAATTCACTATTTATCTTCTCATTAAAAATTTTATTTAATAATTTATCTTCCCTATACTGCTTGAGTTTCTTAAAGTCATTTCTAAGACCCATATGTAAACTATAAGTCATGGTCAGAAGCATTATTGTAAATGGTAAACCAGAAATAATTACACCTGTTTGAAGGGCACTTAAGGCTTCATTTCCCCCAGCAATTAAAAGTGCCGCGGCTATTGTTCCCTCCATTACAGCCCAAAATATTCTCTGTGGAACTGGAGAATCAATCTTACCACCAGAAGTTAAATTATCAACTACTAGGGATCCAGAATCTGAAGAGGTAACAAAGAATGATATTACTAAAAATGTTCCCATTACTGAAAGAACAGTTTTTAATAGGGAAGATATTTCTAAATTTTGTATCATTGCAAACAATGATGTAGCAACATTTTCATTAACTGAATTTAGAAGTGCTCCTCCATCGATACTGTTTTGAAATAAAGCTGTTCCACCAAATGTAGAGATCCAAATAAAACTAAGTATTGTTGGTACTATAAGGATTGCTAATATAAATTCTCTAACAGTTCTACCCTTTGAAATTCTAGCTATAAACATCCCAACAAATGGTGACCACGAGATCCACCATGCCCAATAGAACACAGTCCATGAACCTTGCCATTTATTTCCATTTTCAGTAAAGAAACTTATTGAAATTAAATTATTTAAATAATATCCTACTCCATTATTAAAAGCTCTTACTATATAAAGAGTTGGTCCTAAGACTAAGAGCATAATAAGAAAAACAGCTGCAACTTTCATATTTAACTCTGAAAGGATCCTTACTCCTTTTCCTATCCCAGAAACAACAGAGATAGTTGCTATAAATGTTATTACAACTATGATCAATACCTGTATTTTTGGAGTTTGAGGAATTCCAAATAAAAAATTTAATCCTGCATTTATTTGTTGTGATCCAAATCCAAGGGAAGTTGCCAGTCCAAATAAACATGATATTACTGCTGTAATATCGATAATATCTCCTACCCATCCAAATACTTTATCTTTAAATATCGGATAAAAAACAGATCTTAAAGAGAGGGGTAAACCTCTATTATAAGCAAAAAATGCTAGAGATAAACCTACAAGGGAATAGATCCCCCACGGATGGAATCCCCAATGATAAAAAGTTACTCCCAAAGCCTCTCCAACAGAATTTCCATCAGTTATAGGCATATTACTTGTTGCGTGATAAAGAGGTTCTCCAACACTCCAGAACATAAGACCAATACCCATTCCAGCACTTATAAGCATAGAATACCATGCAAAATTAGTATATTCTGCTTTTGCTTTAGGTCCTCCTAGTCTAACTTCTCCCAATTTACTAAACATAAGATAGACTGGAAAAATTAAAAATATATTAGCACTCATTATAAAAAACCAATTCCAATTATCAGTTATATTATCTCTTACTCCAACTAAAAGTTGGTTCATAGCTACTGGATCCTTTAAAGTATATCCTATAAAAAATAAAACTAATATTGCTGAAATAATAGATACTTCTGGGTGGAAGTCAAATCCCCATTTATTAATATTTCTAGAATGTAGTAATTTTGTTTTTCCATTTAGTCTGTCAGTTTCAAATTTTGGTTTTTTTATCCTTGTTCTTGGTTTTTTCGTTTTCTTATCCATTGTACATAATCCTCCTAAAATAAATGACTTGACCTAAACCAGGTTTAATAAGTTTATATAGGTCAAATAGAAAAAAAGGCACTCTAACTCTACTACCAAATTGGTAGTAGAGTTAGAGTGCTTAAGTTTCGTCTTTATAGACTCACAATATACCACATAAGTAGCATAACTTATTACCTCAAAAGAGACCCTAAGTAAACCCCAGTTCTACAAATATTTTTCGATTCAAACTTTCCTTTTATCCAACTAGTTCGTATTTATGCTATAAAAAACATCATAAACCTCACCAATTAAGTAATCATTTTATCTACTTCACATTGTATTTTTCTCCTCAGTATAACATATTTTATTGACTAAAGCAACCGGTATCTTTTTTTAGACTTAGTTTACCTCCTTAAAAAATATAAGAATTTTAATGTCTATCATCATATTTGATATAATATTCTCCAGTATAACATTTGACAAAAAATAAATTTTATGGTTATCATATATTTGTTAAAATATTATTTGAATTCAAACATTTTAATTCTTTAAAAAGGTTTAAGATGTTTTTTATTTAGAAAAAAACAAGGAGGTTTATGTGGATTTTGATATAAATTATTATTTAAATTATTATGTAATTTTAACAATAGTTTTTTTATTACTTACTCTTTTCTTTAATTTTTGGTTTAATAAAGTTGAGGATCAAAGGGTTAGTGATTTAGAAAATAAAAAAAATATGGGTTCAGTTCGACCAAGGATCTCTAAATTTAAAGAAGTCCTAAAAAAAACAAAGCTAAAAGCTATAAAAAATGTAGGGATGAGATTTACAATAATAAAGAGGCTAAGTTTTTTATTATGGATCTTATTGTTTATTTTTTTAATCTTCTTTCCATCTTTTACAAAAGCTTCTAAAACTACTGTTTCTTTATTAATTTCAGCATCTACAGTACTTCTCGGTATTGCATCTAAACAACTAATTGAAAATGTTATATCTGGAGTCGTTATTACATTTTCAAAACAATTTAATATTGGAGATACTGTAATGATAGGAGAGATGTATGGGATGGTTGAAGATATCACTATGACTCATTCAGTCATAAAGATATGGGATTCTAAAAGATATGTTGTTCCTAATAGTGAGATGCTCAGGGAAAAATTTATAAACTATACATTGATTGAGTCTACCCAATGGGCAACTGTGGAATTTTGGGTTTCATATAATGAAAATTTAGAGACCATAAAAGAATTAGCAATCGATATTGCAAATAAATCTAAATTTAATAAAAAGGGGGCGAACTCTGCTTATTTTTGGATAATGGAGATGGGAGAAAAGGGAATTAAATGCTGGGTTTCAGCATTGGTAGATTCCCCTGCCAATGGATGGGATTTTAAAGTAGATGTCAGAACAAAACTTTGTCTAAGATTTTGTGAATTAAAAATTAAGCCACATTTAAACTATACTAATTTAAAGAATCAAGATATAAAGATAAGTTCTGAAATAAATTAAAACATATATATTATATAGATATTAGAGGATTTTTATTGTTTATTTTGTATTAAATATCAAGAAATAATAAGGGAGGATATATTATGTTAAAAAGTGGAAGAACATCTTTACTCAGGGCACATAAACTTGAAAAATTATTTGGTGTAGGAGAGATCTATCTAAAATTAGAGGGTGGAAATCCAACTGGTCATAAACATGATAGGATAGCAGAAGTTTTAGTAAAAGATGCCATTGCTCAAGAATATACAGGAATTGTTGTAAATGGTTCAGTTAGTTATATTACTTCTGTACTGTACTTCGCTGACCTAGAAAACTTAGATGTTGTTATCCCTTTATTTAAAAATGAAAGATGGAAGATGACAAAGTTTAAAGATAGGAAGATCTTAGACTTAAAGTCTTTAAAATATAAATCACAATTAGAGGTTGTAACAGATATCTCAGAGGAAAAAAATTATTATTTGGCAGCTGAAGGCTATACCAATACTCATATAAGTCAAATGATCCTAGAAAATTTAACAGATGAAATTTTTAAAAAACTAAACTATAAAGTAGATACTATATATACCCAGTTAAGCTATGGATATACACTGACTAGTATTCATAATTATCTCCTAAAGAAATGGGTAAATGGTGAGATTGAAAAATTTTCAAATATTGTATCTGGGACTTGGGGAAAGGGAAACGCTGTATTTCAATATTTTCAAAGAACTAAAGAGATTAAAAATAATGTTCTCGAAGGATTTAAAAATGAAGAGTTATCTAGAAACCATATATTATTAAATATAGAGTTATTAGAACAAACTTTTTTAACTATAAATCAATCTGGTGGGGAAGTTCTTTCCATCGATGAAGATCTATTAAAGGAAAGTGTCAAGATCTTGAGACAGAATGAACAGATAAAAGTAACTGAACAGGAAGCATATTCCTTTGCGGCTTTTTATAAATCAGTTAAAGATAAAAAAATAAAGGGTAAAAGACATGTGATTATCTTAAATGAAGGTAAGAGTATTATAAATATTCAAAATTTAAATGACTACGATGATATCTCTAAGGATAAATTAGTCAAATTAACTAGAGACTTACTGGTACAATACTCGGATTCTGTTGCAGAAACAGAGGACGCAATAATAAATGCTATAGATAAAGGATTTATATTATTAGCTTCTCGTAATGGTGTCTATGAAGGTGTTTGTATCATCGCTAACCTAGGTTTTGAAGAATTTATACCAAAATATCATTTGGCATATGTTGGAACAAATAAATCAAGTAAAGGTCGGGGAGTTGGAACCAAACTTATACAGCGAGCTATTGATCTAACTGACGGAAACTTATCACTTCATGTAGATTTAGACAATAAAGGAGCTAAAAAATTATATAAAAGATTAGGATTCAAACATATTTATAATCGTATGGTTTATAAAGGTGAGGTATAGGAATATCTAATTAAAATTTTATTCAAAGATACTCCAAGTTTAATATATTAAATTTGGAGTTTTTTGTTTGATTTTTTTATTTAAATTTAACTTAATTTTAATGTTTTTGCTTAGACTTTTCCACCTATATATTGTAATATATAGAGTATAGTGGTATTAAAAAGATAATACTAGGAGGGACGATGGAAAAAAAATTAGAGAAAATATATAGCTGTATATTTAATATACTAGATGAAAGTGGTGGGATTAGTGTTAGAAAAAAGATAAAAGATAAAAAAGAGATTCAAACTACAGGGGATTCTCAAACTTTAAAAATTATAACTGTTGACAAAGACAGATTTGAGATAAACCTAATAAACTTTAATGGTATTGAGGGAAAGTTTAGTGATATAAAATATCCATTCTTAAATTATATTATAGATGATATTGCTAAAAATATGACTATAGATATAGATTTCTATGAAAAATATTCCAAGGGAAATCCAGAGGAGGTCAATGAAAATTGTACTGAACTACTCAGCGAGTTATTTAAAAATTATTTAGATAAGAATATAATGAGTAATTTATCGGGACCCGAGGTAAAACTAAGTAAAAGATGGTTGGAGAGATTAAATGATATATCCCTTTTAAAATATGAAGGTAGAAATATCTCAGGACGAATAGTGTTTTGTGATATATCTGCTCAAGAAAGTTTAATCGACTATAAATTAAAATTTAAAGAAAAAGTAAGTTTAAAAAATTCTAGACAAATAAGAAAGATGTTAGAGATGACAACTGAAAACTTCTTCCTTATAGGAGATTATGAATATGTCTATGGGATAGGTTGGTTTAGTAATTTGGAAAAAATTAGTTTAGAGAAGATCTTTGCAGTGGACTTTGAGGAAAATAGACACTATATGCTATATGAACTACATAGTCAAGCTTTTGAAAAAAATGTAGATTTTAAAACTCATACTCAAATAATCGAATATAGGATAAAAACTAAATTAATAGTAAATATTAAAAATACAGTTCCTAAATCATATGAATCTAGGTATAATAAATCAAACTTAGAAGCTATCTTTAACAATATTTTAAAAAAATTAGAAAAAAAAATTGGAGAAGAGGAAAGAAATGAGCAGATAAAAAAAATAAAGGAAATTGTTGAAATTGCAAAGGATGAAAAAAAAGGAACTATGCTTGTTTTCATGCCAGAAAAAGAAGCAAAACAAGAGATAAAAAAATTAAAGCAAAGTGCAATTGTATTAGAAGCTCCAATAGATGTAATAGAATGTATGGATAAAATAACATCTATCGATGGTGCAATTCTTTTTGACTATGACTCTAAATGTTATGGAGTAGGAGTAATATTAGATGGGATCTCCCAAGAAGAATTAGGAGATCCTTCTAGGGGAGCTAGATATAATTCAGCTATAAAATATATAGAAAAAGAAAATTTAATCGATAAATGTGTAATTATTGTTATCTCTGAAGATGGAATGATAGATATATTACCAAAATTAAATAAGAGTAAGTTAAAAGAAGCTTTAAATTTCATAAAAAGTGCCATAGAGATTGAGAATAGAAATAAGAAAACTGCTAAAAATTATTATCAAAGAGCTTTAGTTATATTTAAAGAGATAGGAGTAAAGAAAGACGAAGCTCTTATGTATAAAAAAATAGCAAGATTAATTGAGAATATAGATAAATCTGAAGAACTTTATAAGAAAGCTTTAGTTATATATAAAGAGATAGGGGAACGAAAAAATGAAGCTATAACATATAGTGATATGGCTGCATTAAATGTTGACAAAGAAAAAGCTATTAAACTTTATAAGGAAGCTTTAGTTATATTTATAGAGGAAGAGGAAAAATGGTGGGAAGCCATTACAAATAGTGAGATTGCAAGATTAACTGAAAATAAAGAGGAATCTAAAAAACTTTATGAAAAAGCTTTGGGGATATTTGAAGATCTAGGGGAAATTCGAGAAAAAGCTATAATATATATTGATATTGCAAAATTTACTGAAGATAGGGAAGAATCCAAAAAACTTTATGAAAGTGCTTTAGAGATATTTAAAGAGATTAAAGGTGAGGAGTGGTGGGAAGCCATCTCATATAATGGTGTTGGAAGATTAACTGAAGATAGAAAGGAATCTAAAAAACTTTATGAAAGTGCTTTAGAAATATTTAAAGAGATTAAAGATGAGAAATATATAAATATAACACAAAATTTATTAAGAAACTTATCTAAAAAAAACAAAATTTAAATAGGGTCTATGCAAATTTTGTGTAAACTCTAAAAAACCAATATAAAATTTATATAAAAAGGAGAGGTATAATTGCTTTGATTATCACTTCTCCTTTTTAATATGTTTCACCTTTCTTGAAAATTATTTTTAGTATTTTCCTCTTTAATTTTAGAATACTAAATACTCTATTATTTCAATAAGTTTACACAAAATTTGCAATACCGAAAATCTTAATTGAATTAAACTAAAAAAAAATAGTTGCCCTACCAACTATAAAATGATATAATAATTAAGTTGTATACGCAACTATTTTATTTAGGGGTGATCTATAGATGTTTAAACTATTAGGAAAAAATATTAATGATACAGCAAAACTTATAAGGGTATTTGTAAATTCTAAGTTAGATAAATACCAATTAGGAGATGGACAATTTGCTCTTTTACATCAAATCTCTATAAATGAAGGATTATCTCAAGAAAAATTAAGTGTGCTACACAATGTAGATAAAGCTACTGTAACAAAATCAGTTAAAAAACTTATTCGAAATGGTTATATTTACAGGGAGAAAAACGTCAATGATGGTCGTGCTTATAAATTATATTGTACACAAAAAGGATTAAACTTCTTACCAACTATATATAACATATTAGATTTAAAAGAGAGATTATTAGCTAGCCATATTGACGTAGAAGAATTATTAATTTTTAAAAAAGTTTTAAACCAAATAGACAGTAATATCACAGATTATTTGAAAAAGGAGAAAGAAAAAAATGGGTAAATTAAAAAGGTTAGAATCAGAAAAAATATCAAAATTATTAATGGAATTTTCAGTTCCAGCAATTATAGGAAGTTTAGTATTTGTATTATACAATATTGTAGATAGAATATTTATTGGAAAAGGAATAGGACCTTATGCCATGACTGCAGTTAGTATAGCGTTTCCTATATTTACATTATACGTTGCTATAGGAATGCTTATTGGTCAAGGAGGAGGAACTGTTCTTTCTATTAAATTAGGACAGGGAGACAAAGAAGGAGCAGAAAAAGCTTTAGGAAATTCATTTACACTGTTCACTATCTTTAGTTTTATTATTATGATAGTAGGAGTAGTTTTTTTAGATAAACTTCTAATTATTTTTGGAGCAACCCCTAATACTCTGAAATATGCAAAAGATTATATGGGAGTTATTAACTTTTTTGTATTTTTTAACTTTATTGCAATGGGAATGAATAATCTTATTCGTTCTGAAGGAAACTCAAGAATTGCTGCAAAATTTATGATTATAGGAGCTGTTATTAATATAATTTTAGATCCAATCTTAATATTTTCATTAGGTATGGGAATAAAAGGTGCAGGAATAGCTACAGCCATAGGAAATATAATATCTGGTAGTTTTGTAATGTATCATTTTATTAAAGGTAAAAGGAGTCATGTTAAATTAAGACGAAAAAACATTATGTTGGAATGGGTAACAGTTAAAGAGATATTAGCTATTGGAGTTTCACCATTTTCACTACAAGTAACATCAAGTTTTGCCGCAGTTATGTGTAATAAAACTCTATTATCATATGGTGGAGACATGGCTGTAGGAGCCATGGGAATTATCAACAGTATCTATATGTTTATGAATATGACTATTAGTGGAATTAGATCAGGAAGTCAGCCTATCATAGGTTATAACTATGGAGCAAAGAGATTTGACAGAGTCGCAGAAACTTTAAAATTATCAATTATAGGAGCAGTTTCTCTTGGAGTAATCTTGACAACCCTTATTTTTATAATGCCTGGTGTATTTATTAACTTATTTAATAATGGTAATAAAGAAATAGAAGCTATAGGAGTTCATGGTATCAGAATATTTATGATGTTTGCTGGGTTAAATGCATTTTATATCATAGGAGCAAACTACTTCCAGTCTGTTGGAAATGCCAAGATTTCAGTTTTTTTAAATTTATTAAGACAATTAATTATATTTATTCCTTTACTTTTAATCCTTCCAAAATATTTTGGAATAGACGGGGTTTGGTATATATTCCCAGTAAGTGATCTTATCATCTTCCTCATTACTTTATACTTTATAAAAGATCATCTAAAAGTGGATAATTCTAAAAAACAACAGTATAATTATTCAATTTCTATTTGAAATCACTAAAGGTGTTAAAGATCTTAAAGTTGTAAACATAAAAATTATATAATTATATATATTTTTGAACATCTTAAATCTTTAATCTTTATTTTTAAGTATATAAAAAACCTGTAAACTTTGACATTTTTTCTGGTGTCTAGTTTACAGGTTACAGTATATATCCTCAGTAGTCTTTTAAGGTTCTCAATAATTTTTATTTAACTCTTAAAAATAATCCCAATTATCTCGTACCCAGTTTTTAACATCTTCTTGTTTCTGTTTATCATCAGGTAAAAATTTATAGATCATTTTTTCTAATTTTCTAGCACTTATTCTATCTTCAAGTTTCCATATCTCTACTAATTTCTCCAAAATATATAGCATCTCATGACCTTCTCTTTTATCAAACAAAGTAGAGTCTAACTTCCCTGTTATTTTAGGATCTCCCTCTTCAAAATCTTTCCATAAATAATTTTTATAAATCATATTTGGTTTACTTATTAAATTCATACAGACATCTCCTTTTTTAATAAAATTATATATATTTTAAATGTTTAACATATCAATACATATCTCCAATGAATCATGTGTTAATAGTTATTTTATTATATTCTAATTAAAAAGTCAACTAAATTTCTATTGAATATTTTCTTAGTATGGTATAAAGTTTATAATAATATTTCTAGTTGATATAATTATAGAAAAAGTTTCTACTAATTTAGTTTTTGTTTTCTAACTGTATAATATTATTTTAAGAATAAAGGAATTCTTTATAAGTTTTGGTAAGTACAAAGAGATAGAAAATATTAGGAGAGGTGATAAGTATGGCAAATTTAAAAACAAATTATATGGGGATTGAATTAAAAAATCCAATTATTATGGGTGCAAATGCTCTTTCTGGAAACTTAGATTTTGTTAGAGAACAGGAAAAAAATGGGATTGCTGCTGTTGTTTACAAAACTATTTTTGAAAAAGATATCCAACTTGAAAATCTAGAGATAGATATAAATCTAGAGGAGTATGAGGAAAGACATGCTGAGATGACAACTATATTACCTAAGATCGATGATTTTGGACCTGAATCTCATATATTAAAATTGAAAGAATTAAAAAAAAATATATCTATTCCAGTTATAGCAAGCCTAAACGCTATAAATAAAAGTAGTTGGATCGAGTATGCAAAAAAAATAGAAAAAACTGGGGTAGATGCAATAGAGATAAACTTATTTTATTCCCCTGAAAGTTTTGAAAAAACTAGTTCTGAAGTTGAAAAAGAACAAATTGAGATAGTAAGGGAGTTAAAGAAAACAATTAAGATCCCTGTTTCGATAAAACTTTCTCCCTATTATACTAATTGTTTAAATATGATTAAACAATTTAAAGATGTCGGTGCAGATGGTTTTTTACTATTCAATAAATTTATTGAACCTGAAGTAGATATAGATAATGAAAAATTTAAAACCAAATTAAATCTTAGTCATTCCTCTGAAAATCGTCATTCCCTTAAATTTATTGGAACATCTTATAAAAATATAAAAGCAGATTTTTGTGCAGGGACTGGGATAATAACCAGTGAGGACATAGTCAAGATGATCCTTGTAGGAGCTCCTGCAGTTCAAGTAGTGAGTTCAATCTATAAAGATAATAAAAATGCTGTAATAAAACTTTTAAAGGAATTATCAGAGTGGATGGATAAAAACAACTATAAATCTATTGCAGAGTTCCAAGGTAAATTAGCAAAGTGTAATGTAAATAATCCATATTCTTATAACCTTGCACAGTATTTAGATCACTTAAAAAATTCTACACATATATTAGAGGAACATAATAACATATAAGAATTAAATTAAAAAATTTATAACAAAAGAAAGTAATAATTTTTTTATTACTTTCTTTTGTTATGCCATTATATATAGGCTATCCTAAAATTTCATCGATATTATCTATTTTAGATGGAATCAATACAAATTTACCAACATGTTTTTTCTGACTAAACTCAATTTGAGCTTCAACAATTTTTTCTAATGGAAATGTTTTTGCTAGAAGGGGTTTAATTTCACCTTTTTCAATATAGGAGATAAGATTTGGAAAAATAGGTTTATCCCATGCAGTACAACCAATAAGTGTTAGATCTTTTAAGTAAAAATCTCGCATATCAAGCTCTACAAAGGGGCCTGCAATAGCTCCAGAAGAAACAAATCGTCCACCTCTTTTTAAAACTTTAATCATCTTTCCAAAGGAAGGCCCTGCTACATTATCAATTACAACATTAACAGATTTTTCTCCTAAAATTTCAATAACATCTTCATCTCGTGAGATAACTTTATCTGCACCTATCTCAAGTAATTTTTTAAGTTTTGTCTTCCCTGCAATAGCTATAACAGTTGCTTTTCTACGTTTAGCTAGTTGAACAGCTGCAGAACCAACACCACCTGAAGCTCCTGCTATTAAAACGAGGTCCCCTTCTTTTACCTTTGCTCGATGGATCATATTTTCAGCTGTACCATAAGCACAAGGAATAGTACCTAACTCTGAATCGGTCCAATCACAGTCAACAGGAAAAACTTCAGTTGCAGGAACTTTTACAAATTGAGCAAAAGCGCCGTCAAAATCAGAAGCCATCCAAATATTTTCCAGAGAATCCCAACCTTCACTACGGATACACGAACGAACTAATACACGTCTATTTATTAGAGTTTTATCTTTATTCGAAGAAACTGCAACTACACGACCACAACAGTCTGTTCCTTGAATAAAAGGAAAAGGTGTAGCTTTATTCCAACCTCCATCGTTACTTTCCTCTGCATCTTTTATCTCTTTTTCCTCTGTGGCAAGGGAAGTTGTACTAGCTGTGACTTTTGAAGAATACCAACCTAGACGAGTATTTATCTCAGTATTATTTACTCCTGCAGCAAGAACTTCTAAAAGAACTTCATTTGATTTAAGAGTTGGAACAGGAACATCACGATAATCAAGTTTATCATAACCACCATTTCCAGTTGTGACAATTGCTTTCATAGTTACCTTACAATGACTTATATCAAGCCTGTTTTTTTTCATAGTTACCTCCTAAATATTTTTATCTGATTAATATTTCTAGTATTTAAAAAAAATAACTTTCTCTTTTAAATTTTTTAGTTAATTATATAGTACTATAAATTAATCCTAAATTTAAGGATTTTATATAAATGAATTGACATAGAGATAATTTTGACATATTATTCATTAATGATCGTATACGATCAATACTATTATATGGAGAAAAAATTAACAACAGAGGTGATGCTATGGAAAGTAATTTAAAATTAGATATGCAGCTTTGTTTTAAATTTTACAAGATATCAAGATCTATTATAAGGGCTTATAAACCATTGTTAGATAAATTAGATCTTACTTATCCCCAATACTTGACTATGTTGGTTATGTGGGAGTATGAAGAGCTTTCTTTTTCTGATATTAGTAAAAAATTAGATTTAAAAACAGGAACACTGTCACCCATGTTAAAAAAATTAGAAAAAATGGATCTTATAGAGAAGACAGCTTCAAATGCAGACTGCAGACAGATTATGATAGGAATAACAAATAAAGGTTTAAATTTAAAAATAAAAGCTAAAGATATACCTTTAGAAATATTAAAAAAAACCAAAATAACTATGGAAGAATTAAAAAAAATAGAGGAAGGACTTCAAATTATAAAAGGAAAAATTATAGAATAGATAATAATTTATAAAAATAATAAGGGGTGAAAAATTTATGATGACTGTTCATAAGGAAAGGTGTATTGGTTGCGGTATGTGTGTTAAGGATTGTTTTCCTAAAGATATTGAGATGGTAGATGGTAAAGCTAAAATCAATAATATAACTTGTTTTAAATGTGGACATTGTATCGCTGTCTGTCCTACAAATGCTATTTCAATAGATGAATATAGTATGGATGAGGTTATAGATTATGATAAAGAAAATTTTTATGTAGATCCTGAAAATCTTTTAAATTTTATTAAATTTAGAAGGACTATAAGACAATTTAAAGATCGTGAGGTAGAGGAGGAAAAGATCTCTAAAATTATAGAGGCAGGAAGATTCACAGAAACTGGTGGTAATATGCAGGATGTATCATATATAGTGTTACGAGAAAACTTAGAAGAGTTAAGAAAATTAACATTAAAATCTTTAAAAAATATGGGAGATTATCTTTTGGCTAATTTGACTCCAGAGACTATGGTCTATAAAAGATATGCTAAGATGTGGATAGATATGTATAAAGAATATACTGAAAATCCTAAGAGTAAAGATGAATTATTTTTCAATGCTCCAGCTATCATAGTTGTTACTGCTAATTCTCAGGTCAATGGTGCATTAGCTTCTTCAAATATGGAACTTATGACCAATGCCTTAGGTCTCGGAACATTGTTCAGTGGGTTTTTTGTAAAAGCTGCAAATGAAACAAAGGAGATTAGAGACCTTATTCAAATTAAAGAGGGTAAAGAAGTAGTAACATGTATGATAGTAGGATATCCAGATGTAAAATATAAAAGAACAGTTCCTAGAAAAGCAGCGGATATATCTTGGAAATAAAAAAATATTAGATAAGTTGGAAAAGATAGATATTTTAAATGGAGGAGATTTTATTGAGATATATTTTTGAAGAAAAAATAAGAATTGGAATTTTAGAGGATATATATAAATCAAAAGTTAAATTTGATTCCAAGGGACATGAGACCATAGGATATCTTAATCGAGAAAAATCAAATTATATTTGGATTCCTGTCTGCCCTGAGGTTACGATTGAATCATTAAAAACGGCAAATATAGATGCTTATATCTTTATGGAAGAAAGTCCTAATTTTGAAGCATATAAAACTACCCTAGAAGATAAAAGATTAGAAGATCCTTTAGAAGTTTTTTTTATCCCAGCACAAGATCTTCAAAATCCTGTTAGATGGTGGGATTGGAGAAGAAGACTCAGTGCTTTTGTTTGGCTAAAATATCGTCGGATAACTAATTTAAAAGAACTCTATGATATTTGGCATATCTTAAAATTTTTGTGCCAAGAGGTCGATGAGAAATTTGCAAGGAGATTAGGAAAAGAGATAGCTGAATTTAAAAAAGAACAGCCTTTAGATATCTTGGAGGACATAAGGCGGAAAATTTTAAATACCTTAAGAAAACCTTCAGATCTAAAAAAAGTTAAACAATGGCTATGGAAAAATTATATTTTTTTAAAAAAACATGAAAAAATTAAATTAGAAACTGTTTGCCCCCCTGAAATTTATAGAGATATGACTAGTATTGTCGATGAGATGATTGCTGTTGAAGGTGAAGCTAGAGATACAAATACCCTATTTGGTACCTCACCAATTATTTATTCTCCTAGAATCAAAGGATAGAAGTAAGGGTTAAATCTCTTTTGATTATTACTTTAAATTACTGTAATTTTAGGGGTGAAATAAGGCTCATTTTGACCCCTTTAAGGCTATTTCTGATACCATTAAGGCTACTTTTTGGCATTTTTGTTTTTTCTCCTCTCAATCCTAATAGTACCAATGGATAGAAGGCTTTATTCTAGGGGGTAGACACCTCCATAATGTATAAACACAAGGGGAATTTTTTAGAAGGGCCTTAAAGGGCAAATAAGAGAGGATAAAGAAAAAACTCCTACACTAAAATGCAGAAGTTTTTTCTTTATCCTTTTATTTTTTTAAAAGCTTTTTCACTCCAAGTAAAATCTTTAAAGATTGCTCTACCTACTCCTACAAGATCACTTTTATTTTCTTTTATCAAATTATTACCACTAATAATATCTGTAATTCCACCTGTTACTATAACAGGAATATCAACTACTTCTTTTATAGCTGAACTTAAAGGATAAAAATATCCTTGGACCTTTAAATCTACACTTTCAGGGATATAACCACAAAATCCACCTGATATATCTAATATATCTACTCCTGCTTTTACTAGTTCCACTGAGAGTATTTTACTGTCCTCTATAGTAGTCCCCCCCTTTATATAATCTGATGCTCCTAACCTAAGAAAGATTGGATAACTTTCACCTACAGCTTCTCTAACTGCTTTTACAACTTCTAGATGTATTTTCATTCTATTTTTTAACGAGCCACCATACTCATCTTTTCTTTTATTAGAAAGGGGTGAGAGAAATTGATTTAGGAGATATCCATGGGCTGAATGTATCTCTACTCCATCAAATCCTGCTAACTTTGCTCTCCTAGCACTCTCAGCAAATTTTCGAACAATATCAGCTATCTCTTCTATATTAAGTTCCTTTGGAGTAGTTCCTTTTCTAGGATTAGGAACAGCAGAAGGTCCTACTGGTTCTTTTCCTGTTACTTCTTTTGTCGCCGCACTACCTGCATGGTTTATCTGTAAGATAACTTTCGATTCATTTTTATGGATCACCTCTACTAGTTTTCTTAGAGGTTCGATTGTTTCATCTAAAGCAATGGAAGTTTGCTTAGGATTTGCTTTTCCCTCTATAGATATATAGCTATGTTCTACTATTACTAATCCTATGTTTTTAGATCTTGTAATATCATCGTAAAACTTTAAGACCTCTTCAGATACCAATCCATCCTCTGTAGCTTTTGATGTTGCCATTGGTGGATATACCAATCTATTTTTTAATACTAACTTTAATGTAACTAATGGTGTAAGGATAGTTTTCATCATCTTCCTCCTTGTTTATTATATATTTATTCTCATACTCTATAATCTGAAAATTTTTATTGTTCATGAACTGCCTCCTATAATTTAATTATATATATAAATGAATATAGATGCAATCAAAAAAAATTATATAGAGTATATAGATATATAATTTTTATCCTAATTTTTTTACTTGTTGCCTAGCATAAAATACTAAAAATAAACTTACACTCCATGCATTTACAAACACAGAGATCCATATAAATCTTATGGGTAAGTTAAAAATAAAGGTTACCAAACTATATAATATTAATGGCATAAAAAATTGTCTGACTAAGGTAGCATACATTGGAATTTTCGGTAGTTTGATAGCCTGTAGTGTATTTATACTACTAGATAGAACTGCATATGCAGGAATAGTAAATACTTCTATATTTAGATACTCTACCGTCAGTCTTACAATATCTTTATTTTTTGTAAATAATGATATTAAATTTAGTTTTATCAAAAAAACTAGTACAGAACCAAGTGTTAGTAATCCTACACTGAGTAAAAATCCTTTCTTAAAAGTTTCATAGACCCTATCATATTTTTGGGCACCTTTATTCTGTGCAATAATAGCCATCATAGCGACATATATCCCTGAAGCAGGTAGCATGACAATTTGTTCTATTCTGTACCCTATCCCAAGAGCAGCTGTAGCATTACTTCCTCCTATATATGAAACAAAATAATTTAATATAAATATCCCTGTAGTAATAGTTATCATATTAAGCATAGCAGGTAGACCTTGTTTTAAAAGTTCTTTTATAATATCATAATCAAATTTAAATTCTCCTTTTTCCCTCTGGCAATAAAATAATGGAGATTTTATTAATTTTATAACTATATATATAGTTTGAAATAGTTGAATTACAATTGTAGCAAGAGCTATCCCCCCAGTTCCCATATTTGGAAATATATCCAGACTTTCTGAAAAATACATCCCTGTATCAATACTCTCAAAGGTTATTGTTGAAAATATGTTTTTAAATGCTAACTCTATAAAATATAGTGGATTTTTCCCTAAAAATAGTGGATCTAAGATTATATTTAAGAAAAAACCTACAATAAGGATGTTTCTATAAGGTTTTGTTTGTCCTTGAGCTGATAAAACAGAGTTAGCTACCCCTGAGATAGTAAAAGTAAATATTCCTAGATATATTACTCTGATATAGCTAAGAGAATATGGCAAAACTTCCTCTGAAACTTTTAAAAACCTTAAAATTCCTGGAAGCATTGGATATAAAATAACCACACTTAGAATAGACATTCCTATTGCTAATATAAATGAATTATAAGTTATCTCTCTAGCAACCTTATTTTCTTTAGATCCTATGGCATTTCCTACCAGGGCAGTTGTCCCTGCTCCTAAACCTATTGAGATCGATAAGATCAGTAAAAAAAGTGGAAAAGTTATAGATACTCCTGCTAAGCCTTCTCCAGAACTCCCAACTTTTCCTGCAAAGATAGTATCTATAACATTATAAAGTGTTGTAAACAACGATCCTATAGATGCTGGGATAGCTATTTTCTTTATTAAACTATATATATCATCTTCTAATATATTATATGTTGGCATCTTTCCCTCCTTTTAATCTAGTTTTTTTAATTATACAACATATCTCTTCTTAAACCTTTAAAATATTAATAGCCTAAGTTAAATTAAAAAAATATTTATTATTTGTTGTAAAATAACTACATATATACTAGTATATATGTAGTTATTAATAAACCATTTGAAATAAAGGGAGAAGTCGATGAATATCAAAATAAAGCTATCTTTAAAAATAACTATACTATATCTATTATTTGGATTTTTATGGATATTTTTTTTTGATAAAGTTATTTTTTTCATAACTAGTTATTTAAATATCCCTTTTCCACATAAGACATATAAAGTTTTATATCTTATATTACTAACTGGAATTTTATTGTTTAAAATGATCGAGGTTTATTTAAAAAAAGAGCAAGATGACAATAAAATAATCACAGAAAAAAATTTAAGATTAGATAGGATAAATAATAATATGAACGATTTATTTAACCTCTCTCTAAAGATGCTAAGCCCAATTGAATATGCTGATGAATATTTTGTAAAAGAGATATTTAGAATTGCATCTACTATATCAGAGGAAAATGACCTAGGGAGTGCATATATTGTCAACGATGGAAAAATAAAATATATAGATTCCATTGGTTTTGACTTAGATGAATTAAATAAAATGAATATAGATATAGATCATTATAAAGTATCTTCTAAAAAAATTATTGTGAATAAAGATCCAATATTTAGAGAGATTAAAGAATCTATCTATGTTGGGATCTCTAAAGAAAAAAAAATTATTGGGGGATTTAATTTAGATATAAGTACAGGTTCAGACAAAAACTATTCTGAAGATATAATAAATAGGGTTCAGGTAATTCAAAACCTTTCCAATGGATTTTATAAGATAAAAAAATATGATGATTATAAAACTATGTTACAAGATGATATTGTACGTTCTTTTATAACTGCATTGGAATTTCATGATGACTATACAAAGGGTCATTCTGAACTTGTAGCAATGTTTTCTACAAGAATAGGAGAATCATTAGGATTAGATAAAAATCAACTTGAGGATCTATATTGGGCTGCTGTGATGCATGATATTGGAAAAATAATAATCCCTTCTAACATATTAAATAAAACAGGAAAATTAACTGATTCAGAGTTTGATCTTATAAAAAAACACCCAATGATAGGATATGAAATAATCTCAAAGAGTGAAACACTACATAATATAGCTGAATATATTTTATTTCATCATGAACGTTGGGATGGGAAAGGATATCCAAATAAATTAAAAGGTGATGAAATTCCACTTTTATCTCAAATCATATGTATAGCAGATTCGTGGCATGCCATGACATCAGAAAGACCATATAAAAATAAATTAAATGAAGAAGAGGGAGTTATAGAGCTTATAAAAAATAAGGGTACACAATTTTCTCCTAAGATTGTAGATATTTTTATAGACGAAAAACTATACTTAATAGATAAAAAATAAAAGAGGACGACTCAAGTAGAAATTCTACCTATGAGTTGCCCTCTTTTTTTTTATAATGCAGCTATTACTGATATCTCTACAAGTAACTCTTCACTTGCCATATTAGCTTCTACACATGCTCTTGCTGGTGCCAAATTTTCATTTACCCAGTTATCCCAAACTGAATTCATATCTTGAAACATAGCCATATCTTTTATATAAATTGTCGCAGAAAGTATTTTATCTTTATTAGTTCCTACACTTTCTAATAACTCCTCAATTTTTTCAAGGGTAGTTTTTGTTTGATCTTTGATTCCTTTAGTTCTATCTTTTGCTACTTGTCCACATAGATATACTGTATTATTATGTACTACAGCTCTACTCATCCTTTGTTTTGTTTCATATCTTTTAATCTCCACTGTTTCCCACCTCATATTATTTTTTTATTAATCTATTATTTCTACAGTATCTCCTGTCTTTACAATACCGCCTACAATAACTTTAGTAAAGATACCTTCCCTTGGCATTACACAATCACCTACAATCTGTTTTATGGCACACCCATGATGACATTTTTTTCCTATTTGGGTAACTTCTTGTATAGTTTTTCCTATCTTTAATTTTGTTCCAATAGGAAGGGTAAATAATTCTATCCCTTCAGTTGTTATATTTTCACCAAATATTCCCTCATTTATATCTAGACCTTTTGCTCTTATTTTTTCTGCACTTTCATCGGCCAAAAGACTCACTTGTCTATGCCACTCTCCTGCATGAGCATCTCCTTCTATTCCATGGTTTACCCTAAAAATTCCTTCCCTTACCGAATCTTTTACTACTCCCTTAGTCTTACTTGTATTTATAGATTTGACCCTTCCATATTTTTGTTTATCACACATAATTTATTCTCCTAATTTAATATTTTCTAATAAAATTTATCTCTCCATTCCCTTTAATATATTATAGAAAAAGTTATTTTCCAAAACTACAATTAGGGTATCTACAAATTTCACAGTCTTGACATAGACCTCCGTGTCCATATCTCATAATATCTTCAAATATTAATTTTTCTCCTGCTAAAACCCTTGGTAATACTAAATCAAATACAGTTTTTTTACAATACATAACACATCCAGGAAGGCCCATAACAGGGATCCCATCTAAATATGAAAGTAGAAACATCGATCCAGGGAGTACAGGTGATCCATAGGTTACTAGTTCTCCTCCCAATTCGATTATAGAGCTAGGTGTAAGATCATCTGGATCAACAGACATCCCCCCAGTACAAATAACCATCTCAGCTCCATTATTTATATGTGTTTTAATGGCATCTTTTATCATCTCTTTATCATCTGTTACAACAATTTGCCCAATAACATCACACCTATATTCTGAAACTTTTTTTTCAACTACAGGGCCAAATTTATCCACTATCCTCTTATGAAATACCTCGCTTCCAGTGGTAACTATCCCAACTTTCATCCTTTTAAATTCCTTTACATCTATTAATTTATGAAGAGTTATTTGTTTGGCAGATTCCATCTTTTCTTTTTTTATAACAAGGGGAACAACCCTTGCCCCAGCTATCTTATCTCCTTTTTTTACAGGGATATTCTCAGGTAATGTAGCAAAGGACATCTCCCCTAACATATTTAATTTAAAAAGATTTTCTTTATCTATTTTTAGGAGTCCATCAACTTTTGCATAAAATTCTATCTTTCCCTCTTTGATCTCCTTACTTAAATATACATTTTCACCACAACCTATCTCTCCTAAGATTATAGCTGCATCATTTTCATGGAGTTCATCCTCTAAAATTTCAAAGGTATAGATATGTTCCTTTCCTATCCTTAAGAGTTTTTCAATATCTTCCTCTCTAATTATATGACCTTTCTTAAAGGCCCTTCCTTTAAATTTTCCTGGGATTATCTCTGTTATATCATGGGATAGTATTTGTCCTACTGCATCTTTTGTATCTATTATTTTCATATTTTTTTCTCCTTCTATTCTTATCTTTTCTTTCTTCGTTTACGTTTTGAAGATGATGGTATAGATATTTCTTCCCTATATTTAGCAACTGTTCTTCTTGATATCTTTATTTTATCTTTTAAAAGTAACCTTACTAAAGCTTCATCGGAATAAGGTTTATCTTTATCTTCTGTCATTACTATCTTATAGATAATATTTTTTATCTGTTTTCTTGTCATCTCATCTGTGGTACCATTATCATTTTTAGGTTTAAATTGTTTGGCAAAAAGATTTTTTAATGTCATGGTCTTTCCACCTATATCTATAGATCTATTTTTTATAGACCTTGATACTGTTGATTGGTGTATTCCTAGGGAGGTAGCTACTTCTAATAAAGTTAAAGGTTTTAACTCTTTATTTAAAAAAAATTCTTTCTGCCTTGTAACCACTTCTTCAACAACTCTTTTTAAAGTTTCTTGACGTTGATTGATACAACCTATTATAAATTCTGCTCTTTTTTTACATCTTGTTATATATCTTTCATATTTTTTATCCTGTGTAGAGATCTCAAATTGTTCTATTAGTATTCTAGGAATTGCCTCTTCATTTAACTTTATATCTATGTTTCTTCCATCTACTTTTATATAGACATCTGGTATAAGTCTCTCCCCCCTTTCTTCTATATAGTACCCATTGGAAGGTATTGGGTTCAAGCTTTTTATTCTTTTTATCACTTCGATCATTTTTTCCATACTAATTCCAATATCTTTAGCTATTTTACGTTTATCTCCATAGGCTAAATCCTCTAAGTATTCTTCTATTATTATTTTCTCATATATTTCATCGCTATTTAGTTGCAACAAGAGACAAGCTCTTAAATCATTTCCTCCAACTCCTAAAGGTTCAAAATTTCTCACTATCTCTAAACCTTTTTCAAAATCTAGCTGATTATAAGGATGCCTTAACCAATGACTTAAATATCCTCTAGAATCTATATTATCAACTATATATTCACAAATTCCCCTCATCTTTTGATCTAAAGTTTGCTCTCCTATTTGAGAATATAGATGATCATAGAAGGATATTTCTTTTCCAGCCAAATCTTTATAAAGATCATACTCATTATCTTTATAGCTTGATTTAGTTCCTATATCTCTTTTTTCAACCTTTATAAGAATATTGGTTTCTTGTTCTTTCTCTATAAATTCATTTAATTCCTTTGAATTCATCTGTAAAATTTTTAAAGAAAGTTTCATCTTTTGTGTAAGAAATAGCTTTTGTGATAAGCCTATTGATAGGCTATTTTCTAATTTCATAGATCACTCCCCCATTACATTTTAAATAAAAGAGTTGTTTTTGTAAAATTTTATTTTTTATATTAATAAAATAAAGAAATTAAAATAAATTTTTAACTTCTTTATTTCCTCAATATATTTTATAGGGTGTCATAAGACACCCTAAGTTTTATATCTAATCTAAATAATTTTTTGTGATATATGCTATTACCTCGATCTCTATTTTTACATCTAAAGGTAATCTAGCAACTTCTACACAAGCTCTTGCAGGTTTATTTTTGTTAAAGTATTCGCTATATACTTCATTTATTGCTGCGAATTCATTCATATCTTTAATAAAAACTCCTACCTTTACTACATCATCTAATGATGCTCCAGCTTCCTCTAATATAGCCTTTACATTTTCTAACGATTGTCTTGTTTGTTCTTTAATATCTTGAGATACTAATTTCATTGTTGATGGAACGAATGGAATTTGACCTGATACAAATAACATATTTCCTGCTCTCATAGCTTGTGAATATGGACCTACTGCAGCTGGTGCATTTTCTGTAAATATAGCTTCATTCATAATTTTTCTCCTTTGATTAAAATTTATTTTTTATATGCTGTTCCCTTTAATGGTAATTCAGTTCTAAATTCACCATCAAACTTATAGTATGCTCCTTGAACTGCTGGTGCTGTAGGAATTACTGTAATCTCTCCTACACCTTTAGCTCCATAAGCTAATTTTTCTGTATTTTTTTCTACAATTATTGATTTTATCTCTGGAACTTGAGTTGCTCTTAATAGTCCTAGAGTTCCAAATTTAACTTTTGGCATCCCATTTTCAAATGGCATTATCTCTGTAAGGGCAAAACCAAGACCCATTACAACTCCACCTTCAATCTGTCCCTCTACTGATTTAGGATTGATAGCTTTTCCAACATCATGAGCCGCTATTACTTTTTCTATCTTTCCATTATCATCTAATACAACTAGTTGAGTTGCATAACCATAAGCTATATGACTCTTAGGATTTTCTTTGTCGATACCAATTTTATCGGTAACTCCTGAATATTCTCCTGTGTGATCATATCCATTGAGGTCTGCTAATGTTTTTCCTTCCAATGCTTTTTTAAATTCAATAGCAGCTATCCTTGTAGCTTCCCCTGTAAATACAGTTTGTCTAGATGCTGTTGTTGTTCCTGAGTTAGGAGTTATATGAGTATCTGGAACCTCTACAACTACATCTTTAGGATCAATTTTGGCTGTCTCACATAATATTTGTAAGATTACAGTTCCGACTCCTTGACCTATACAAGCAGCAGAAGTTCTAATGTGTACCTTACCATCTATAACAGTTAATCTACATTTTCCAACATCAGGTAGACCTACACCTATACCAGCATTTTTAAATGCACAAGCTACCCCTACATGTTTATTTTTATCGAACTCTTCTTTCACTGCTTCTAAAGTTTCTACAAGTGCTGTTCCTGCATCTGCAATTTGACCATTTGGTAGTACTTGTCCAGGTCTTATTGCATTTTTATGTCTTATCTCCCAAGCTGAAATACCTACTAACTCTGCTAACTTATTGATGTTTGATTCAGTAGCAAAAATTGATTGAGTTACTCCAAAACCTCTAAATGCTCCTCCAGGAGAATTGTTTGTATAATAAGCTTTTCCATCTACCTCAATATTATGATAGTTATATGGTCCCGAAGCATGGGTACATGCTCTTTGAAGAACAGGTCCACCTAAAGATGAGTAAGCTCCTGTATCAGATAAAATAATAGCTTTCATTCCAGTAAGTATTCCATTTTCATCACAAGCTGTAGTCATTTCAATTTCCATAGCATGTCTTTTTGTACTTACATAGATACTTTCTTGTCTTGAAAGAGTTACTTGTACTGGTACTTGTAAAACATGAGCGATTAATCCAGCATGATGCTGAACAGTCATATCTTCTTTTCCACCAAATCCTCCACCTACTAAAGTAGAAGTTACCCTTACTTGTTCTGGTTCTAGTCCAAGTAGTCTACTTACTTCTCTTTGCTCATCATATATAGATTGAGATGATGTATATAATTGAACTCCATCTTCTGTTGGTAGTGCTGTTGCACTTTCAGGTTCTAGATATGCATGCTCTGTTGCAGGAGTTTTATAAGTATGAGTTACTACATGCTCTGATTCAGCAATTGCTTTTTCTACATCTCCTCTACTTAAAGTCTGATGAAATAATAAATTTCCTTTTGCATGAACTTTTGGTGCATCTTCTGCCATAGATTCCTCTAAGTTAAGTACTGGTGTTAGCTCTTCATATACTATCTTTACAGCTTTTTTAGCTTTTTTTAGAGTTTCTTTATCTTTAGCTGTAACTAATGCTATAGCGTCTCCTCTATATCTAGTTACCTCTCCAACTGGAATTAATGCATCCCAATCTGAGATAAAAGAAAGATGACCAATATTGTTAAGTCCTGGAACATCAGCAGCAGTTATTACTTTTAGTACACCTTCCATTGCCTCTGCTTCACTTACATCTATTGATACTACTTTAGCTCTAGGATATTCTGATCTTACAGCTCCTCCATAGTACATCCCATCTATTCTTATATCTTCAGCATAGATCCCTTCCCCAATTGTTTTAGATGGTCCATCTATTCTATGAACATTTGTTCCAACCATTCCTTTACACTCTCTTTTAGGAACTTCTCTTTCTGTTCTAAATATTTCTGCAGCTAGTTCAATAGCTTCCTCTATCTTTACATATCCTGTACATCTACAAATATTACCTGCTAAACCTTTTTTTATCTCTAGCTTAGTTGGTTCTAAAGTTTTTAAAAATAGAGCTGTTGCACTCATAACCATTCCTGGAATACAGAAACCACATTGAACTGCTCCTGCTTCTGTAAAAGCAAATGCGAATACATCTCTTTCTCTTTGGGACAACCCTTCTAAAGTAGTTACCTTTTTTCCATTTAACTTATCTGTCTTAAGAACACAGGCTTTAACAGCTTTTCCATCTACAATAACTGTACATGTTCCACATGCTCCTTCCTCACATCCATTTTTAGCAGCTTTTAAATTTAGGTCATCTCTTAAATATTCTAATAAATTTTTTATTTTATCTGTCTTAGTAAGTTTTCCATTTACTATAATTTCATACATTATTTATCCCCCTAGGTATACAGATGAAGTTGTTTTTCTTTTTATAAATCTTCCACGTCCTTTTTTACCGATAAACTTTCCTTCTCTGACTATAATCTCTCCTCGAGAAATAGTCATAATTGGGAATCCTACTAGATCTATCCCTTCATAAGGTGTATAATCAACATTTTCATGTAAATTTTTATGTTTTATAGTTGCCTTTTTTTCAGGATCAATAATCATAAAATCTCCATCGGATCCTAAGGTGATTGAACCTTTTTTAGGATATAGCCCAAATAATTTAGCTGGTGTTGTACTTACAACATCAACAAACTTATTTATGCTTATTCTATTTTTACTTACTCCTTCTGAAAAGATAAGGGCTACCCTAGTCTCTACTCCTGGTGCTCCATTTGGACACTTAGTAAAATCTTTGCTTCCCAATTCTTTTTTCAATTCAAAATCAAAGGGACAATGATCTGTAGCTACTGTTTGAATAGACCCTTCAGCAATTCCTTGCCAAAGTCTTTCGTTGTTACTTTTTTCCCTCAGAGGTGGACTCATTATATACTTAAGACCTCTATCTTTATCTTCTAAATATCTATCTTCATCTAAAAATAAATATTGAGGACAAGTTTCAGCATAGATATTTCTTCCCTTATCTCTTGCTGCTTTTATTACATCAAGACCATCACCTGAGGACAAGTGAACCACATATAAAGGTGCATCATCAGCTTCTTCTGAGATTTTTATCATCCTTTCTATAGCTTCTACCTCACTCTTTATAGGTCTTGATTTAGCATGATAGATAGGATCTATCTTCCCCTCAGCTAGATATTTTTCTTTTAATCTTTGTATTTCATCGTGAGCTTCAGCATGAACAGTAGTCATAGCTCCTAGAGAACTTAGTTTTTTCATAATAACTTTCATATCTTCATCTTGTATTCTATAATCGTATGTCATATATCCTTTAAATGAAGTCACTCCGTCATCAACCATAGATCTCATTTCATCTAATATTTCATCATTTATATGTTGAATTACTCCATGAAATCCATAATCAATTACTGCATCTGTTTCTGCATCTGCTTTATATTTATTTAATTGATGATGTAGGTTACAATTTTTAGGTCCAAATCCCATATGATCTATTATTGTAGTAGTTCCTCCACAAGCAGCTGCTATAGTTCCAGTATAAAAATCATCCTTAGCTATTGCTATACCTACATCCAGATTGAAGTGGGTATGAACATCCACTCCACCTGGCATAATATATTTCCCTTTTAGATCAACTACTGTATTTATATTTTCATCTATATCTAGATCTTTACCTATTTGAGAAATAAGACCATCTTCTACGAAAATATCTTTATCAAAAGTATCTGTGTCAGTTACTATAGTTCCATTTTTAAGTAGTAGTCCCATAAAATCCTCCTATCTAGCGATAGTCATAGCATCTTTAGGACACTTAGATACACATACTCCACATCCAAAACATACTTCAGGATCAATTACAGCTATCTTTTCATCGTTTAATTTAATTGCATGGTATGGACATACTTTTACACAGATTCCACAACCTATACATTTTTCTGCTGATACTTCTGGTGGTGTAGTTACATAGTTATGAGCAGTTCTTTTTTCTAAATGCTTTCCTACCATTCCTCTTATATCATCTAAACTTTCATATCCATGATCGTCTAACCATTTTTCAGTTTCTTTAACGATTCTTCCAAATGCTTTTGGACCCTCGATAATTGCTTGAGTACAAACTTGTACTGCTGTTGCTCCTGCCATTATAAACTCAATTACATCTTCACCTTTAGTTATTCCACCTACTGCAAATACTGGTATCTTTACTGCTGTAGATAATTCATATACAACTCTCATTGCGATTGGTTTTATTGCTGCACCTGACATCCAACCATATCCATTTTTAGACCCCATATGTGGTTTTCCAGTTTCTAAATCTATAGAAAGACAAGGTCCTACAGAGTTTATAGCTACTAATCCATCTGCTCCATTTGCTTCTAATTGTCTTGCAACTTCAGCTAAATTCTCTACACCTGGTGATACTTTCATAAATACTGGCTTGTTAGAAAGTTCTTTTGCTGCTCTCAGTGTATTTAACATAGGAGTTAGGTCTCTTCCTACATAATGACTTGAAATTTCATATGCATCTGCAAATTTATCTACCATAGGAACAAGTTTTCTAATATCTTCTTCCACATAACCTAATCCAATGATTAAAGGTTCATTTGCTGCTTTACATTTTGCATATTCATTTTCTACCCAATGCTCTGGAGATTCTTCAGACCATAATTCTGTGTTTAAAAAATGTTTTCCTTTAAAGTCATGCATACATGGCTTTGGAATTTCTGCTGCTACAGATGAAATAGTTTTTGCTACTACTCCTGCTGCTCCATTTTCTACTGCTTTTACACATGTTTCTGCATCTTTTGACGGTGGTCCTGCTGCTACTATTACTGGATTTTCATACTCTAATCCTGCGAAATTTACTTTTATGTTTGCCATTTTTTATCCCCCTGATTTTATTAGTTATTTTTATAAAATTATTTTTTCTTTATTTGTTTTAATTAATTGTTACTTTTTCCCCTTTACACCCATCAATACTTTTTTTTTCAATATATCTATCGATAGTTCCAAAAATCCCCTGAAGTATCAAAGCGACAATAACACCTGATATAAGAGATGATTTTCCTATTAATGTTTGTATTGTCGGTGAAAATTGTAGAAACATTGTTGGGTTATAAGTAATCCCAATACTAATTGCGATTGATATACCTGCTATTAACTTTGAGTATTCATTATCTCCAGCTCTATTTAAAAGACCTATTCCAGAGATAGTAATCATTCCAAATATTACAAGTGTACCTCCACCTATTACTGAGTTTGGTATAGAGATAAGGCAAGAAGCTATCTTTGGAGAGATACTAGTAATCAGTACCATTAGGGATGCTAAAACGAATATAATTTTTTGGGTTTTTTTATTAATCGAAATAATTGCTGCATTTTGTGTAAGCCCAGCCATTGGGATAGATCCAAATATTGATGCAATTACAGATCCAAATCCCATTGCTATACTACTATTTGCAATTTCTTTTCCACTAAGAGGTCTTCCGTATGCACCAAATGTTGTCACTGTTCCACATCCAAGTAAAGAAATAATAGAAATAGCATATGCTATAGTAAATGTAATAATTGTTCCTGTATCAAATGCAATTCCATAAGCCATTGGTCTTGGAATTGCAATCCAACTAGCTTGGGAAATACTTGAAAAATCAACCATTCCAAAAGGAATAGCAACTATATATCCTACTATCATTCCAATTACGATAGCTGCATTTTTTACCATACCTTTTCCAACTTTATTTAAAATAGCTATTATAAATACTACTAATATTCCTACAAATATATTCTTGGGATCTCCATAGTTTTCTGGCTTTATACCAGACGCAAAATTTCTTACGGCTGATGGATAAAGACCTATCCCCATACAGATTACAAGTACACCTGATATAAGTGGGGTGAATATTTTTTTTATCTTATCCACAAAAAATCCCATGAAAATTCCAACTATTGAAGCAACTAATAAACTACCAAATAAAACTGGTAAACCTTGGTCTTTTGCAACTGCTACAGTTAAACCTAAAAATACATAACTCATCCCCATCATCATAGGAAGACCTGAACCAAGTTTATATCTTCCAAATAAAGGTAATGGAAATAACTGGATAAAAGTTGCTATTGCTGATACAAATAATGCTGATTGGATAAGTGTTATTCGTTGTTCTACTGTTGCCCCAATAGCCCCCGCTATTAGAATTGGTGGTACAATTGTACCTACAAACATTGCTAATAAATGTTGAAAACTAAGTGGCAATGCCTCTCCTATCGATAACTTACTCTCCTTACTCATCTTTAATTTCCCCCCTAACATTTTTAGTGTGATTTTAGCTGTCCACATTTTTAAAATTTAAAACTAAGTTTAAATTTTACTACATCTTTCCCCAAAACTTAGATGAAATTTCTCTTGAGTTTTGAAGAACTTCATTTTCATTTATTCCTACTAATTCTCTATCCTTCATTATGATCTTTCCATCTATGATGGTAGTATTTACAGATCTACCCATTATTCCAAATAATATATGACTGTTATAGTTTGTTTCATCCATAGGAGTTAGAGGATTATAGTCAGCTATTATTATATCTGCTATTGCTCCTTCTTTTAATACTCCTATATTTCCATCAAAGTATTTAGCAACAATATTTCTATTATTTTCAAATAACATTTGTGGTGTTTCTCCCCAAGCTACAGAAGGATTTGATTTTACATGTTTATGGATAATGTTAGCAACTTTCATAGATTCAAACATATCATTTGTATATCCGTCAGTTCCTAATCCTACATTTATTCCCTTTGCTAATAGTTCTAAAGCAGGGGAACATCCTACTGCATTTCCCATATTAGATTCAGGATTATGAACTACTTGAGTTTTATTTTTTTTAAGTAGATCCATCTCACTTTCATTTATATGGATACAATGAACAGCTATTGTTTTCTCTCCCAATATCCCATATTCATCTAATCTTTCGATTACTCTTTTTCCATATTTAGCTTGAGAATCTTTAAGATCATCTATAGCTTCTGCTGTATGTACATGGTACCCAGCATCTAAACCTTCCATAGATTTCACACATTTGTGTAAAGATTCACTAGAAAGTGTGAATGATGCATGCATTCCAAACATTCCCTTTATCATATTTTGATCTTTAGTATTATAGTGTCTTATAAAATCTGTGTTTTCTTTGATTCCTTCTTCTAAGACATCAATTCCATCTCTATCAGATGTTTCATAACAAAGACAAGTTCTTATTCCAATCTCTTTAGCTGCATCTGCAATAGTAAATAAACTATCTTTTACTGCCATAGGACTTGCATGGTGATCAAATACTGTAGTTACTCCATTTCTTATACTTTCTATATATGTTGCTAGAGCACTATATTTTATCTCTTCTAATCCTAAGTTTTTGTCTACCTTCCACCACATATTCTCTAATATATCTACAAAGTTTTTTGGAGCAGGTCCTGTAGAAGCCATTCCCCTTGCAAATGCACTATAAATATGGTGATGTGTATTGATCATCCCTGGCATTATTAGTTGACCTTTAGCATCGATAAAATCAGCATTTGAATATTTATTTTTCATTGCTGCAGTTTCCCCAACTTCTATGATCTTGTTCCCCTCTACCACAACAGATCCGTTGTGGTAAAAAGGATTTGCTTGGTCTTGTGTTATAAGTCTTCCATTTCCAATTACAAACATTTTTCCCCCTTAACTTCTTTTAATAACTTTTCCTGCAAGTATTTTATTATAAACTCCCTCTTCAATTACATGATGACCGTTTATAAATACATTGTCTATTCCTACAGGAAATTGTACAGGGTCAATAAATGTAGCTGTATCGGCAACTGTTTCCATATCAATAATAAGTATATCAGCATATTTTCCTACTTCTAAACTTCCTCTACCTTTTATTCCCATAGCATTTGCAGATTTTTGAGTCATCTTATTGACAGCTTGCTCTACAGTAAGTACTTTTTGATCCCTTACATATCTTCCAAGTATTTTTGGAAAAGAACCATATGCCCTTGGATGAGGTTTTCCTTTAGCCATGAGTCCATCTGTACAGACATTGTGCTCTGGTCTTTGCATGAATTTTATAATATGCTCCTCTTTACCGTAGAAATCTACCATCCCTACAGCATTATCTTCATCTCTTAAAAGATCAAATGTTGCATCTAGGGGATCTTGTTTTCTAAATTTTCCTAACTCTTCAAGACTCATCCCTACTACTTCTTGATTTTCATCACTTTTTACAGAAGTTACAAATATTTGATCAATCCCTGCAAAATCAACAAAGTTATCCCATCCTGGAATTCCTGTTGCGATATCTTTTTTCATTCTTTTTCTATCTTCTTCATTTTTTAATCTTTTTATTAATTCATCTGTTCCACCATTATGTGCCCAAGGTGGTAATATTACTCCTAACATAGTACTTCCTGCTGCATATGGATACTGGTCAAATGATACTCTAATTCCAGATTCTATAGCTTCCTCTAATAATTCTATTACTCCATCAATATATTTCCAATTTTGCTTTCCACATACTTTAAAGTGAGAAAAATGTACTTTTACCCCTGATTCCTTACCAATTCTTATGATCTCTCTCATAGAATCTATTATTGTATCAGCTTCACTTCTTTGATGAACTACAAATACACCATCAAATTCGGCTACAACTTTACACATCTCAACTACTTCTTTTGTTTCTGAATAAGCACAAGGCATATAGATAAGACCAGTTGAAAGACCAAAAGCTCCAGCTTTCATCTCTCTTCTTGTTATTTCACACATCTTTTCTATCTGTTCATCTGTTGCTACTTCTCCAACTAATCCCATAGCTTCCATTCTTATATTCCCATGAGGTACTAAATAACTTTCATTTAGACCTACACCTTTTTCTGCCATCATATTAAGATAGTTTTCTGTTGTCTCGTATTCCCAATCTATATCGTCTGAGTCACCGTCAAGTCCAGCCAGATTTTTTCTCCAAGGACTAATATACTCAATAGGAAGTGGAGCCATAGATATTCCATCTTGGCCCAACACCTCTGTTGTTATTCCTTGTCTAATCTTTACTTCATTATAAGGATCAAGTAACATTATTAAATCTGAGTGACTATGAGTATCAATAAATCCTGGAGTAACTAAACGTTTCTTAGCATCTATAACTTTTATACCATCTGCTTCTAGCTTTTCACCTATTGCATGGATCTTTCCATCTTTTACATGGATATCTCCTATAAAAGGTTTAGCCATTGTTCCATCAACTATATTTCCATTTTTTATTAAAAATTCCATACTTACACCCTCTTAATTTTGATTTTTTTACTTGTTATAAACTGATTTTAAAATTCCATAATATCCCTTTGCTCCTAAGCAAAGTTGCTCTATTTCAATATGTTCATTGATTGTATGAGCTAAGTTTTCTCTTGAAGGTCCAAATCCAATAGTTTGAATTCCAGCTTCCCCTGCATAGTGAGAACCATTAGTACAGAATGAATATTGAGTAATTTCAGGATTGATTCCAGCTTCTTTTAATCCTTTATATGCTGCTTGTACAAAATCGTCTTCCTTAGAATAAAGCCAACCTGGGAAGAATCTTTCTCCCTCTATAACGTTTCCTGTATAACACATTTCTTTTCCTATTGCATATGATACTTTTGCTTTTAATTGAGGATCTTCTGCCATCATCTCATTTAATAATGCTTCAATTGGAGCAAGAACTGATTCTTTTGTTTCTCCTACAAGAAGTCTTCTATCAAAAGTTGCTCTACAGTGCTCAGGCACTACAGAAGCTCCAGGATATGGAGAAGATTTGATATCTGTTAAGCAAAGAATTCCTTTTCCTAATTCTGGATGTTCAGTTGGCACTAATTTTTCAATTCTTTCTATTACTCCTGCCATCTTAACTACTGAGTTGATTCCTTTATCTGGATTAGCTGAATGAGCTGGTTTTCCAAATACTTCTACTACGATCTCTCCCCTTCCTCTTTGTCCAATTTTTAAATTAAGCTCAGAAGATTCTCCGATTACTACATAATCAGGTTTTATATTCTTAGAGATCTCCCTTGCAGCAATCCCTTCGAAAATTTCTTCATGTACTACTCCAGCTACATAGATATTTCCAGCAAAATCTTTCTTTGTATCTTCAGCGAAGTAAGAAGCAGCTGCGATCATTGCAGATACTTGACCTTTCATATCTGATGTTCCTCTTCCATATATTTTACCATCTGCAATTTCTCCACCAAATGGAGCATAGTCCCATACAGAATCGTCAGTTACAGGAACTGTATCGATATGTCCATCAAGTAAGATAGATTTTCCTGGCTTATTTCCTTTGATTTTTCCTATTATATTTCCATATCTATCAACTTGAACATCGTCAAATCCAAATTCATCTAACATTGCTTTTTTTATAGCTTCTACTACGTTTTCTTCCTCTCCAGAAACAGATGGATTTCTAATTAACTCCTGGCATAGTGCGATTAATCTTTCTTCTCTTTTTTGATTTAACATTTTATTCCTCCTGAATTTTAATTTTAATTTAATTATTTACTGTGAGTTCCTTGCCATACGATCTCTTTATAAACTTTAGGATCTGTATCTCCCTCTGTGGAAAATAAAAGTACCTTTGAATTTTCATCTAATTTTAAATCTTCTTTCATTTGAGCATATTCAGGATTTGTCATTATTTCAAACAATAATCCTGTTGTTACTGCTCCAGATTCTCCAGAAACTACTTGGTCATCTCCCTTGATAGGATTTCCTAAAATTCTCATTCCGTTTGCTGCTACCCAGTCAGGACAAGAAACAAATGCTGCTGAATGATTTTTTAATACTTCCCAAGATATTGTATTTGGTTCACCACAAGCAAGACCAGCCATGATAGTTTGCATCTCTCCACCTACATTTTTTATCTCTCCTGCTTTTGCAGATTTATATAGACAGTCTGCAAGGTTTGATTCTGCTATTACAGTTATTGGACAATCATCACCATAGATAGATGCGAATACACCTTGAACTGCTCCTGCTAATGATCCAACACCTGCTTGTAAAAATAAGTGAGTTGGTCTTTCTACTTTATTTTTTCTTAATTGTTCGATAGATTCTAAAGCCATAGTTCCATAACCTTGCATGATCCATGCTGGAATTTCTTCATAACCTTCCCATGCAGTATCTTGGATAACTACTCCATTATTTTTGTTTGCATAATCAGTTGCAATTCTTACTGCATCATCATAGTTTACTTCTGTAATACTTGCTTCTGCTCCTTCATATGCTTGAATTGCTTTTAATCTAGTTTCAGAAGATCCCTTTGGCATATAAACTACTGATTTTTGATTTAATTTATTAGCAGTCCATGCTACTCCTCTACCATGATTTCCATCTGTTGCTGTGGCGAATACAATATCTCCTAATTCTTTTTTTACATCTTCTGAAATTAATTCTTTATATCCTAATTCAGATATGTCACGATTTAATCTAGAAGCCAGATATTTCCCCATTGCAAATGATCCACCTAATACTTTAAATGCATTTAGCCCAAATCTATATGATTCGTCTTTAAGATAAACTCCTTTTAAACCAATATGTTTTGCTAAATTATCTAGATTAGATAGTGGTGTTACTGTATATTGATCAAAACTTTCATGAAATTTTTTAGCTTTCTCAACTTCTTTTTCACTCAAGAACTCTATACATTCCTTATAGTTGTCAGTACGTTTGATATTATTTTTTGTCCATTTAATATTTTTTTCCATGTCACTCTCCTATGTTATAATTTTATTGATTTTTAGATATAGTTGAATTCTAGGTAAGTATTATCTATCCTAATTATCATCTACTGTATTAATAAAGCAATTTTTATGCCAACATTTGAAAAAGAATAATATATCTATCTTAATATTCAAAAATAAATGCTCTTCAATGGATTTATTCATCATATTTTTTTATTTTTTTGTTCTTATTTAGATCTAAAAATATTATTTATATACTTTAATATTGGTATTCAGATCAATTATTATCAAAACGATAATGATTTTTATCAAAACGATAATGATTTTTCCACCTTTTTCTTACCTTGAAAACTAGAGATAGTGATTTTTATCCCCTAGTTATCAAAATGATAACTTAAAAAATAGGTTAGTACAGTTAAATCTGCACTAACCTATTTTTAGATATTATATTTTTCACTCTTCCTATACAATGTAGCTATTCCTATCCCTAATTCTTTGGCAGCTTTTTTTTTCCCATTTGTGGTATTACCATATTTATTTATTGCATTTTTTATTAAGATCTTTTCCGCACTAGCAATAGTTAAAACATCTTCTAAAATACTAGTATGAGACTGCTTACTTGAAAGTAAATTATCAGGAAGTAAATCTTTAGTTATAATTCCTCTTTCGTCAGATAAATTTATCATAAATTCTACTACATTTTCTAATTCTCTAACATTTCCAGGCCACTCATATGACATCAATATTTTTTTAGTCTCATCATCTATTGTATGAACATATTTTCCCAAGACTTTATTATATTTTTTTATTAACTTTTCTATTATTAATAATATATCTTTTCCCCTACTCTTTAAGTTAGGAATTTCAATGGGAATTACATTCAATCTATAGTAAAGATCCTCTCTAAACATCTTCTTTTTTATTTTCTCTTTAAGATCTATATTTGTAGCTGCTATTATTCTTATATCTAAATTTAATAGATTATTTGATCCTACCCTTACTAGTTTTCTTTCTTGTAAAACTCTTAAAAGTTTAACTTGAAGGTAGAGGGGCATGTCTCCTATCTCATCTAGAAAAATAACTCCTCCATTGGCTAACTCAAACTTTCCCATCCTACCATTGGGATTTGCTCCTGAAAAAGCTCCCTTTACATAACCAAAAAGTTCACTTTCCAAGAGAGCATCAGGTATAGCTCCACAGTTTATAGCTATAAATGGTTTTGTTTTCCTATCGGACTGAGTATGGATAGCTCTTGCAACCAGTTCCTTTCCAGTTCCACTTTCCCCAGTTATTAATACTGTTGATTTTGTTGAAGCTATTCTTTTTATTTTTTCTTTAAGTCTAAACATGGGGTTAGATTCCCCTATTATAGAATCTATTCCTAAAACTCTTTCACTGGATAGTTGTTGATATTTATCATTGATCTTTTCAAGGTTATCAAATATAAAGATTAAATAAGTTTCTTTTTTTATCTTTTTAGGTGGAAGGATCTCACCTACAAGATTATATTTTTTACGGTCAACAGTTAATAGATAAGTTTCTTTCCCAAATAAAAATTCATTTTTATTTTCTATATTTACCTTAAGATCTAAATGTTTAGGCGATAACTTTAATACTTTTATTGCTGTGTCGTTAATATTAACGATCTTATTTTTACTATCTAAAACTATCACACCTTTATCTATAATATTTAAAATTTCTAAAAAAAGTATCTCTCTTTTTTGTCTTTCTTGTGTTTCAACCTGCTCGTTTATTTTAATAGAGATAAACTCACTTATCTGCCTAATAAATTTTAAATATAGATCAATTTTTTCCAATGTTTTATTTTTTTGACTCTCTGTAAAACATACAAGACCTATTACACCAATTATTTTATCAAAATGAAATATAGGTGCTGAGATCTCTAGTGTCTCAGAACAACAATCTTTTTCAGGACAGTTAAAACATAGTTTATCTTTTCCTGGTTCCTTTATTATATGAGATTTTCCAGTCTTAAGTACATCTTTATAAACACGTCCTTTAGCTTTTACACCTGTTGCCTTTGAAAAAATTCCAGTTCCAGCTATCCTTATTAGATCTTGGTCTACAATTTCTACATCTACTTTCATTACAGATGATATTACACTAGCATATTTTTTAACATGTTCAGATATTTGATTTAAATTTACATTATTATTTTTCATTTTTATCTATCCGCCTATTTGGTTCATATTAAATTTTTCTTCGAATTCATTTATTAAATTAAATTGATGTTTTTCAGGTTTATTATATATTTCTTTTGAAATTTCTTCTATGATCTCTTCCTTACTTACCCCACTTCTCATATATTTTACTATATTAAAGTTAGATTTCTTATTTAAACATTGTTTCAAATCTCCTTTAGATGTAACTCTTATCCTATTACATTCCTGACAAAAACAATTACTTATAGGGTTAATAAAACCTATCTTTCCCTTAGCATCTTTTAACCTATAATATTTCGATGCTCCATCTCTTTTTTCTAGATCTATAAGTTCTTTACCTTCTTTTGCAAGGATATCTCTTATCTCAATACCAGAAATTCCACTATATTTTTTACCCTCACCAATGGGCATAAGCTCTATAAACCTTAGATCAAGGTTATATTCTTCAGTTAAACTAACAAGGGATCCTATCTCATCGTCGTTTATACCTTTTATTATAACAGTATTTATCCTAACTTCAATTCCAGCTTTTATAGCTTTTTTAATTCCAGCTAATACACTATTTAAATCTCCTATTTTAGTAATCTTTTTAAATTTTTTAGGAGATAAAGTATCTAAACTTACATTTATTCGACTGACTTTATATTGTTTTAATAGTTCCACCTTTTCATAGAGGAAACTACCATTTGTTGTTATACAGAGTTTTTCCACTTTTTTTATATCAGAAATCCCCTTTAAGATCTTATTAATATCACTTCTTATAAGGGGTTCCCCACCTGTTAATCTAACTTTTTTTATCCCTAATTGAACTCCAGCCTTAACTAGATCAATAATTTCTTCCGGAGTAATAAAGTTTTCCTTATCTGTTTCTACCTCTACACCCTGGGGCATACAATAAAAACACCTATAATTACATCTTTCAGTTATTGAAATTCTCATATAATCTATCTCTCTACCATATCTATCTTTCATAAAAATATCAGTCCTTTTTTATTTTCTTTTAAGTTTATAAAATTAATTTCTTAAAGTATTTTTTTTTAAATTATAACCTGCCTTAGAATTAATATTTACCCAATAGTGGTTATAACTCCACATAACAACAAAACTAATACAGGTCACTATAATTAAGAGTATATTAGCCGAATAGTTGTCTCCTTTTTCTACAGCATAATAAATAGCCATAGGTATAGTTTGAGTTTTCCCAGGAATATTTCCAGCTATCATTAAACTTGCACCAAACTCTCCAAAGGATCTACCAAAGGAAAGAACTGCTCCAGCTCCAATATTTTTTCTGATAAGGGGAAGTATAACATATCTACACAACTCTAATTTAGTCGCACCCATTTCAAAAGCCGCTTCAATATATTCCTTGTCTATCTCTAAAAAACCTGCCTTAATACACTGATATGCCATAGGAATAGACACAGCAACACAAGCTATAACTCCTGCCTTCCAAGTAAAAATAATTTCTATCCCATAATTTTCTAGGATGCCACCTAAAGCTCCATTTTTTCCAAGTAGAACAAGTAGGACATATCCTAAAACTGAAGGGGGAAAAAATAATGGAAAACTTATAAATCCTTCGATCAATTTATCCCTTTTTCTTTCTCCTTTATAGATAAAAATTGCAATTATAAAGCTTAAAGTTACACTTATAAAAGTAGCTATTAAAGCTATCTTTAAAGAAAGTTTAGTCGCCTCTAGTATCATCTATCTAACCTGAAATCCATATTTTTCAAATATCTCTATATTATTAATAAGATAATCATTAAATTTTTTACCTGGGGTACTTCCTACCTTTACTCCTGATGAATATGTTATTTGGGAGTGTAAAGCACTATCGATAGGATAGATCTCCCTATCTTTTAAGAGGAGAGCATCGGTTTTATAAACTATAGAATAATCTACCTCCCTTGATTTTACATAAAAAAGTGCTGACCTAACATCTTTAGTCAAAAGGACCTTTCCTTTAAGATCTTCCCATAGCCCTGCACTTCTAAGGGCTTCTCTAGCATATCTACCTGCTGGAACGAAATCAGGATCTCCCATAGCAAGGGGATGTTTTGTATCTTTCAAAATATCTTCTAGATCATTTATTTTTTTATTTCCTATAACTACCAATGTATTTTCTAAAAGGTCTTTTCTTGTATCGATCATGTTTTTTTCTATAAGTTTATCGATATGTTTTTTAGAAGCTAAAAATATAAAGTCTACAGGAGCTCCTTCCTCCATCTGTCTTCTCAGTGATCCAGATGCACCTAGATTTATCATTACTTCTATCCCTGTTTCTTTTGTATATTTTTTTGCAATCTCTTCTATTCCATCAGTAAGACTGGCAGCAGCACTTATAGTTACAACTTCTTTTTCTTTGTTGTTACAACTTATCAAAAGTGTCATAGTTAGTATAAAAAATATTTTTTTCATCATTTAAATCTTTCTCCTTAAATATAGAACAGCCTCTAAAGTTGCCCCTCCTATATTTCTAGCTTTGTCTGATATAGTATAGCAATTTTGTTGTTGATCTTTACGAGGATCCACATCTCCAATTTTAAATCCATCAGTAACCTGGTATCCATCCCTTATTAGTCCCCTTAAAATCCCAGTTAAAGGAGATCTTACAGGAATATCTCCTACAAAAGCAACAGTTTCATCTTTTTCTACAAGGTCTCCAATATTTTTGATACTTTTAATGATCCCATGGGTCTCACTATAGATAACTCTTTCCCTTCCATATCCCATTATAACTCCTGGAGTCCCAGTGTTATCTTTAGCTTCTCCAGAAAAAATTAATCGTCCTAGGTCATGACCACGCATTGTTTCTATAACAATATCTACATCTTTTCCTGCACTAAACCCAGGTCCTAGTCCTATAGTGATAGGAGCCATATGGATAGTTGTCCCTAAATTTTTCTTAGCTAAAATAGCATCGATAACAGCCAATGGTTTTAATTCTTTTATTATATCACCAAAGGGATCTATTGCTATAGCAATATTTCCTTTTTCTAATACCCTATTAATCTCATCTAGCCCATGGGTCAAGGTAGCTTTACTTTCTTCTAAAATTATTTCTTTTTCATATACAGCTTCTCCATAGGAGACAGTTCTCCTTATAAAGGATGGTTTTTCCACCTCTAAAACTACAACTTTAAACCCACTTCTATGAAATTTTTGTATCACTCCAGAAGCTATATCTCCTCCGCCTCTGATTACTATTATATCTTTCATTTGATCTCCTCCAGATAAATATTTAATAATGTATTTTTAAATAAAGCAATTTTCATGCCATCTTTTATTTTTTTCTATTCCCACCTTTATTCTACCAATAATTTTTATGTTTAGTCATTTTATTTTTTTTAATATATATATATATATCCATTAAAAAAAGAGGAGTAATAAATATTCCTCTCCATTTCTCAATGTATTAAAATTTTTTTAATCTTATCTATTCAACTAAAAAATCTTCTAAAGAGTCCTCTAAAATATTAACCTCTCCAATCTGTATTTTCTTTAATAAGTTTTTTAAGAGTGTGTTATACTCAATTACATTAAGAGAATCAATTGTAAGTTTATTATTTTTGATCTCCATATCTAGTAATGTTCTTATTATCTTTGTTTCTTTTAGATCTAACTTTAAATCTGCTGTATACTCCATTGTAATCACCTCAATTTGTAGTTTCATAAGTAATATATGACATGTTAATTAATTTCCCTTTAAATAATTTTTTTTAATTATACTTAATTATAGTGTTAAAATTATAATAAAGCAATAAAAAAAGACAAATAGAATTAATTCTATTTGTCTTTCTTTATAAAAATTTATTTTTTTTATCTTAAATTCTATTATTCACCCATAAATAATTTAATATCTTCATCTACACTTCCAATTCCTGCGATCCCAAAGTTTTTAACTAATACATCTGCTACTGTTGGAGATAGGAATCCTGGTAATGTTGGTCCTAAGTGGATATTTTTTACTCCTAAGTGAAGTAATGCCAACAATACAATAACTGCTTTTTGCTCATACCATGCAATGTTATAAACAATTGGTAGATCATTTACATCTTCTAATTCAAATACTTCTTTTAATTTAAGAGCTATAAGAGCTAAAGAATAAGAGTCATTACATTGTCCTGCATCTAATACTCTAGGGATTCCATCTATATCTCCTAAGTTTAATTTATTATATCTATATTTTGCACAACCTGCCGTCAAGATCACCGTATCTTTTGGTAATTTGTCTGCAAATTCTGTATAATATTCCCTTGATTTCATCCTTCCGTCACAACCTGCCATTACGAAGAACTTTTTGATTGCTCCAGATTTTACTGCGTCTACTACTTTATCAGCTAAAGCGAATACCTGCTCATGGGCAAAACCACCTACGATAGATCCCTCTTCAATTTGAATAGGAGGTTGACAGATCTTGGCCATCTCAATTACTTCAGAGAAATCTTTCGTTCCATCTTCATTTACTGCAATTCTTTCCCAACCTGGATATCCTGCAGCATTTGTAGTGAATACCTTCCCATCATAGGATGCTCCTGCCTTAGGTGGTACTATACAATTTGTTGTAAAGATAATTGGTCCGTTGAAAAGTTCAAATTCTTCTTTTTGTTTCCACCACGAATTTCCATAGTTACCTACTAAGTGTTTGAATTTCTTTAATTTAGGATAGTAATGAGTTGGAAGCATCTCTGAATGAGTATATATATCTACACCTGTTCCCTCAGTCTGCTCCAATAATTGAACCATATCATTGAGATCATGCCCAGATACTAAGATCCCTGGATTAGTTCCAACACCTATATTAACACTTGTTATTTCAGGATTTCCAAATGTCCCGGTATTTGCACTATCTAATAAGGCCATTGCGTCTACACCACATTTACCAGTCTCTAATACTAGTGCTACTAAATCATCTACAGATAAACTATCATCCAATGTAGAGGCCAATGCTTTTTCCATAAACATTACTACTTCTTTTTGTTTATACCCTAAGTTATTAGCATGTTCATAGTAAGCAGCCGCTCCTTTAAGTCCATATACTACAAGTTCCCTAAGAGATCTTACATCTTCATTTTCAGTAGATAACACTCCTACACTGAGAGCTTTTTCTTGCATCTCTTTCATCGTATCTACTGTAAATGTAAGCACATCATGATCGGCTAATCTTTTCGGTACACATCCACCCTCTTTTAAACCCTCTCTGATCTCAAGTGCTTTTCTAATCTCTACTGCAAAAGCCTCGTTATCAAAGTTGGCATTTGTAATTGTCATAAAGAGTGAGTTAACAATAAAGTAATCTACTCCCTTACATATTTTACAATCATCTCTATGATCTACTGGGTATCCCTCCCTTAAGATTGCGATTCCCTTTAAAGTATAGATGAGTAGATCTTGTAAATTAGCTGTTTCAGGTTGTTTTCCACAAACACCTGCCACAGTACAGCCAGTATTTTTTGCTGTTTCTTGGCACTGATAACAAAACATTGGAACCTTTTTGTCCCTTGCTATGATATGTTTTACATCTTCCTTAACTTCCTTTACCAATTCCTTTTCCTTTGCAAAAAATTTCTTTAATCTATCCCAACTCATATTCTATCCCCTCCATTAAAAATTAACTTACCTTTATATATATACAAATAAAATATTAATTTCCTTTTTTATTTTTATTTTTATATCATATATACTATACAAAATCTTGAGATATGTTATATACTTTATATTAGATAGATAATTCATCTACAAAGATCCTATCTCAATGAGGTAGGAGAGATAAAATTAAATTTTATAGAAAATAAAAAAGGAAATACTTTATTTTTAATAAGATAGTATTATGAATATATTAAGTTTATTATAAGATCCTACCTTAAATATACTAAACCATCACTCTAAATGTTTTTATTTACATTTTTTTGAAGAGTTTTGACTATAAACTATATATATATATAGCCCTATATCTTTTAAAATGGAGGTATTTTTATGGTCAATATTAAATTATTTTTTATAGTTTTAATTCTAGGGTATCTATCTATGTTTTTTGGGATTTGGTTTTTACCCGACAAAATATTTCATGTTTTTTGTTTTTTAAATTCTACCCTTGCTATTTTTATTGGATTTCTAATGGTTCTTTCTGTTAAAAGATCAAAAAATAAAATTATAGATGGAAAAAATATTTCTGAGAGTTTTCTTGATCTATCTTTAGATGGGATATATATAGAAAATGAATTTGGAGAAATTTTAGATTGTAATAGACGTGCCCATGAGATGCTAGGCTATACTAAAGAGGAGATATTAAGGCTTAGTATAAAAGATTTAGTTACAGATGAATTTGCTCAAAATCTCCCAGAAATAATTACAGATGATATGGCTACAGGGGAAGCTTACATAGAAAGGGTAAATAAGAGAAAAGATGGGACTCTTTTCTTTACAGAGATAAATTCAAAATTTATCACTGTCAATAAACAAAAAAGACTCATAGTATTTGTAAGAGATATAACTGAAAGAAAGAAGATGGAACAGAGTCTTATTAATATGTCTTTAATAGATGAACTCACAAAAGTATATAATAGGAAATATATAATAGAACAAATAAAAGATGAAATCTATTTAGCTACTCATAATAATTATTCTTTCTCCATTGCCTTAATAGATATAGATGATTTTAAAAAAGTTAACGATAACTTTGGTCATATCTTTGGTGATGAAGTTCTCGTTAAATTTGCAAATACAATCAATAAAAATATTAGAGTAGAAGATTCCTTTGGTAGGATAGGGGGAGAGGAGTTTATAGTTATTTTCCCTAATACACAATTAAAAAAATGTTATGGAATTTTATTAAGGGTAAAGAAAAAATTAAGTTTAGTATTATGGGGTAAAGAAAAAATTAAAATTACTTTTAGTGCTGGATTATTTGAATTTAATCATAAAAATATAAGGAAACATACACATAAAGAGATTATAACGTCAGTTGATAACTTAATGTATAAAGCAAAAATTTCAGGGAAAAATAGAATTTTTTTCTCTAAAGAAAATTAAAATCAGAAAAAATTGGAGGCAAGTAATGTTTGATTTAAAAGAGAAATTTGATGAACGAAAAGAAAATATTATTAAAAAGGGAAAAAAAATACCCATAGAAAAACGTTCCCATGATAATATAGAAGAATTAAATGCTAAGATATTAGAGATTGAAAGTGATGAATGGTATGTAATAGAAAAATGGGCTAAAAAAAATGATGTTTTTAATTGTACTTTACAAAGAAAGGCTGGTTATTTTCATTTTTTTGATACTCTCAGTGAATTCAAAAAATTTGGTAATGAGTTGACCTCAGGACAAATGATTAAAGCTAGGGATATATATATAGCTTTAGAAGATGCTGGATATGATTTTACTGCCAGCAAGGAAAGGCAAATAGATGAAGGCGTAGATGATTTTTTTACGAAATTTGTAGATGAGATAGAAAAATAAAATATAACTGATATTTCGCGATAACTAATTCATTTAGACGGACTTATTCCATTAAAAATTATACTGTTTTTAAATTAGATAATCTTGAAAAGGTTTCTTTTAGTCCGAATAAATAATATTTAGTTTTTAATTTGAAATGATTTATATGTGTTTTCATTTTTAATTTCTCAAGTATTGCTTTTAATAAAAAAATTTAAAAATTTAAAATTGAATTAAAAGGCAATTAAATAGACCCAAGATAGTAAAATAGCGAAAAAAGGGAACAGTGTTGGGCTATCTTTTTATGCATTTTTTGCTAATAAAAATGATGATCCAGAGCTGTTAATGGAAGTTGCCAAATGGTGGATAATAACTCATAAGTTAGATCATTTTGAGAAAGCCATAAAAATCAAAGACATGGTTGAAAACCTTAATTAATTAAATGATTAAAAAAAATTTAATTTATAGATTACAATTAATAATTGATGTGTCAAGATAGTTTTTATTTATAAAAATTACTCCTTAAAAACATTATTACTATGAATGTATTTCTATTTTAGAAAAAAAGCTACTGTGAAACATCAGTATATAGCTGTAAAAAACATTGAAGAATTTAGAATACTTTTGATTAGGTATTTTAAAGTTAAAATAAAAAGTAGCCCTAGGGCTACTTTTTTTTAACTATATATATTTTTTTAAAATATTTATAAACTCATCAATTTCTTTAATTGTATTCTTTTTCCCTAAAGATATTCTAATAGAATTTCTAATCTTAAATTTATCTATTCCTATATTTTCAAGTACATGAGAAGGTTTACTTAAAGAACAAGCAGATCCTGTAGACAATGCTAACATCTCAGAATTTTCTTTAATAAAAATTTCATTATTTACTCCTGGAATCTGTATATTTAAAATCCCAGGGACTTTGGAATCTTTATTATAACCATTTAAAGTTAAAGGAAGACCTTCTAACTTTTCTAATAAATATCCTTCTAAATTATTTAAATTTTCAATATATTTATTTTGTATATTTTCTAAGACCTCAATCGCTTTACCCAAGCCAGCTATATTGTGAGTACAATATGTCCCACCTCTTTGATCATCCTCTTGAGAACCTGAAATAAGAGGTTTTAAATCTGGAAATAATCCATATCTATCTCTTTTTATATAAAGAACTCCTACACCTTTTGGACCATAAATCTTATGACCTGAAAAAGTTAAAAAATCTATCTTAAAATCAGAAAGATCTATCTTTCTTTTACCCACCATTTGAGTCGCATCTACATGTAATAAAATGTTTTTTTCATTACAAATTTGTAAAATTCCTTTTATATTATTGACACTCCCAATTTCATTGTTAGCCCAAATTATGCTCACTAATTTTGTGTTAGATTTAATAGATTTTTTTAAGTCCTCTAAGGATATTACTCCAAGACTATTACCTTTTAAATATGTAATCTCATACCCAACTTCTTCTAAATCCATACACGCCTTTAAAGTAGAATTATGTTCTAAATTACTAGTAATGATATGACAACCTTTATTTTCTAAAGCTACGCCTTTTAAAATATGGTTGTTCCCTTCACTAGCTCCGCTATTAAATATGATTTCGTCCTCTTCTGAGTTTAAAAATTTTGCCGTTTTTTCTCTGGCTTCTTCAATTATTTTATTTGCTTTTAAAGCTTGATCATAATATTTTCCTGAAGGATTTCCATAAGTATTTTCCAAAACATCTATCATTGTTTTAATTACTTCTTTATCTACTTCTGTAGTAGCAGCATTATCAAAATAAATCATATAGTCCTCCTTATAAATTTATAAGATTTTTTACAAAACTGTCTAAATTTGAAGCTATTTCAATTTCTGATTTCAAATTATCCATCCCAGTTTCCAAATGATATTTAAAATGTATAGGAAAAAATTCTTTATCTGTTAAATGGTCATTACAATAATTTTCCATCAAAACTTTATAGAAAACTTCATTTTCTCCCACTAGCGTATGCCTTTGGAACTCAATTCCTTGATGATCAATCTTTTTATATATTTTTTTTATTTCTTGTTTAGTTAATTTTTCTTTTTTTAGAGATAAAGAGACTGCTATTCTACACAATATATTCGGTGTTATTCCTAATTTATTTTTAATCTCCATAAACATATTTTCAGTTTTTTTAGAAGTTTTTAATCTAAAAATCATTTTTATTCCCCTTCGTGGTTATTAATTGTTAAAATTTGACTATTTATATCATAATCCAATGTATATTCTTTAGCTAAATAGGGCTTCATTAATCTATAATATTCTCCTTTAACTTCTGAATCTGTAGATAATATCAATACTTGTTTTGAAGCTTTAGGTAGATATGACTTTATTATATTTGCTCTATGGTCTTGGTCCAATCTACCTAGTAAAGTATCAAAAACTAAAGGTAATTCTTTCCCTGAAACTTTTAAAAAAGCAAATAATAACGAAAGTATATATATTTGTTTTTCTCCTGCGGAAAGCAAATCGTTATCTAATAGTCCATATTTATGATATAATTTTATTTCTAAAGTTTCAGAATTAATTTTAACTTTTTGAATAAAACCTTTTTTTCGATGAAGAGTATTAAAAGTTTCTAAAAATATTTTTTCTACTCCTTCTATTTTTTCTGCATTTTTTATATTAATAAAATTATTGATTACATTTTGTATTTTATTTACTACATTAAATTTGTTTTTATTTTTTTTACTTTTAATAATTTTATCTTTTAATTCATTTATTACTAATTCAATTTTAAATGCTTTTTCTTTTTCAATTCTAACTATATCTTGAATTTTTAATATTTCTAATTTTGTTGTTTGATTTATAAAATTTAAGTTTGCTATTTCTTCAAGAATTTCTTGTACTTCACTATTTTTTCTAATATCATTCAACTTTTTTCTTTCTTTGGTCAGAACAATATCTTTTTTTCGTCTATCTTCTAAAGTCATCATTATATCATTTGGTTTTTGTTCTAAATCTTTTATTAATATTTTTATTTTATGTGATTCATCATAAGATAAGCTATGAAGACTTCTTGTTTCCTCATTCATAAATGATTTAAAGAGATTCAATTTAAATTTTTCTATATCTTCATCATTTATGTTTTTATTTTGGAAAGTTTCTTTTAGAATATTATCAATAGTCCCATCATTTATTTTACTACTAATCACTTCAAATTCTTTAAGATTATCCTCTTTTTTTACTTGATCTGCTATAGATATTAAAGTATCCCTATTAATTAATAGTGGAATTTCATTTGCTAAATAATTTCTTAATTGTTCTGTACTTTTATTTTTATGGTATTCTAATTCTAAGATATTTTTTTCTATCTCTCCTCTTTTGTTATAAATGTCTCCACCAATATATTTGAATCTATCATTTAATTTTTTCACTTGAATTTGAGTTTCTTCTTCCTCTATTTTTAATCCAGTTATTTTTTTTTCATATTCTGCTATATGTTGCAAAATTTTATCTTTAATTTCATTATTTTTTAAAAACTTTTCCTCTTCTAAAGTTAAATCATTATTTTTACTTCTATTTTTCATATAAGAATATAGATTTGTATTTAAACTTTTAAAAATATCAATATCAAATAGAGTATAAACAGCTTCTTTTAATTCTAGTTCTAAATAATCATTAGAAATTAAATTTTTTACATCTTCACCATCAAAAAAGAAAAAATCAAATATTTTTTGAGGGAAGACTTTTCTGAAATAATTTTCCGTGTTTTCTGTTTCTTCATTTGTAAGTAATATATCATTTTTTACAATTTCTACAGTTTCTACTATTTTGGTTTTATTATCTTTTTTATTTAATGTCCATATCCTTTTTATCCTATAAATATCAACGTCATTATTTTCATTCCATTGAAAATCTAATTCTATAAAAGATTCTTTTTCTCCTTCGTTTAAAGCTTTCGTATTAAATTTTTTATGGATAGCTTCATAATATTTTTTATTTGGATTTTTTAATCCATGAAATAAACTACCATATAGAGACAGTTTGATGCTTTCCAAAAGTGTAGTTTTTCCCGAACCATTTTTTCCATTAATTAATATTATATTTTTTCCATTATCTTCCACACTAAAATCATATGCATTTTCTTTATAATATATTCCGTAATTTTTTATTGTTATTTTATTAATTATCATTTGTATCTCCAAATTTTAAGTCTTTTATTTCATCTTCATGGATCCATTCTTCATTTAGAATGGAATCTATTTCAGTATATAAACCATTTTTAAACATATAACCATAGTGTTTTTGCTCCACTTTAAGTAATCGTCTTAATATCTCAGGACTTATATTTTCTTCTTTACATAGATCATCTAATAGATTTAACTCACTTTCACTATAAATCATAGCTTGTTTGTCATTAAATATATTATATCCATATACTTCATTATAAATTTTATTTACTCCGTTGCTCAAATCTCCTAATCTTTTATTCCACTCATCTTGAATATATTTTAATTCTTCCACTGATACTAAGTTTAATCCTGACTCAATTTGTACTTCTAATAATTTTTTTAAGATGATTTTTCTTCCATTAAAATTATATGCTCCTAAACCTACTTTGGAACCTTCCTTTGTCTGAACTCTATATAAAGTTCCATTTTGTCTTTTTTGTTCCCTATATTCTTCATCATTCCTATGATCTTTCAACCAGTTTCTTAGATCTGTTAAAGGAATAAGCTTTTTTAATGTTTCTTTATCTTTATTTTTCTTGGCTGTTTTAATAAATCCATTCAACGATTTATCTTCTTGAACTACCGTACATGCCCAACAACCAAATCTACTATTTCCACAAGAAGGTGTTTCTTTATCTACCATTAATGGACATTCTCCATCTTGGGAATCTTGGTATAGACTCATTAAAAATTCATTATCCTCATTCCAAGCATTTGGATTTTTGGTCATAAGATATTTCCAAACATCATCGGTAGAAAAATCTTCTATCGGTGCAAATACTAATGCATTTGCTAAACTAGTATGCTTTCTTAAAACTTTTCCTTCTATTTTATGTTTTTCCATTATGATAGATCTAGAAAGACTTTCAGATGATCTTACACCTAAAACCATAACAACTTCACCATAAACATCAACTTTATTTTTAACGAATATATTAGCCGGTTTTATCTTTAATCTGTCAGTACACCATCTAAATTTTTGTTGTGGAGCTGGATATCCTTTTCCTATTAAATTAACCCAAAAACTATCTTTAGTTTCTGGTTTTATTAGATTCGCCGTTATAGGTAATTTTTTTTGTTCACAATAATTTTGAATCTTCTCTATATTTTCTTCTATGTAACTTTCTATCATTGGATTTTCAACCATGGTATCAGAACTTATGATAAAAATAGGTTTATGTCTCTTTTCTTTTGGTAACATTGATATGGATGTTAGGATAAGATCTGTAATTACCGTTGAATCTTTGCCACCACTATATCCAATTACCCAAGGTCTATCATCATTCAGATAAATATCCTGAACAAACTTATATCTTTCTGTTAAAACTTCTTGAAATTTTTTATCTTCAAACACACTATTTGCCATTATTAAAATACTCCTTTTCTAACTTACATTCTTCTGTAGTCAAAGGTATCTCTATCTTTGTCTTAATTAAAGATGCTGTTAACTTTATTGCTTTTATATTTTTAACAATTCTTCCATTTTCAGCTACGATTCTTTTAGACCATTCTTTATTTTCTCTATTCCAACTAATTTTATTTAGTTTTTTTAGTTTTGAATTACATTCTTTCCAATCACTTTCATAATAATAATTACCTATAATTCCTATTGCTTCAAGGAAAGTTCCATGAGTAATTACATATGACATCCTTAATGCACTTGGTGATATCTCTTTATTTTTCAACATTTTAAACTCTTCAATATTTTCAAAAATTGCAGTCCAAAATTTTATTAAAAATTCTTTATTTATATCTTTATTAGCTATAATTTTTTTATTAGCAGAATAAACAGTACTCAATGTAAATGCCTTAGGAGAAAATTTTGCTAAAGAAGATTTTTCCTTATCTGTATATAGCCTAAAAATGTCTAATTCAGAAATAAGTTCTTTAGTAATTTTAGCAATTTCATCTCTGGAATCATAGAGAATACCTATGGATCTAGTTGGAGTTATTGCGTGCCTATTTAAATCCGAAAACATCTGTTGTGATCTTTTCAAATCTTTATCTTTATAAAGAACTATAGAAATAGTTTCATTTTTAAGTTCTTCGCTTCTACTTAATGCATAATCGATAGCAGCTTTTCTATGCTGACCATCATTTATTAAAAATTTAGACTCCATATCTATATGTAGATAGCCTATATCTTTACCATTATTAGATTCAAATTTCATATGACCATCAATAGAAGCTGTGAGAGAAGAAAATACGTACGTATTAATATTATTTAAAATATAATCACCCATAGCTGGAATCCTTGATAAATTAAGGTTTCTTTGGGCTCTAAACTCAGCGGGAATATCTTCCATGTCTTCATTAAATATAAATATTTTAGAAAGTAGTTTTAGAGGTACCATTATTGTATAGTATTCTTGATTTGCCTGTATCCCTTTAATTGCAGGAAATTTATATGAAAACTCCAATTTTAACCTCCTTTTTTATTACGTACGTAGATTATATCATGTAATCCAGTCTTATCAAAATAAAAAAGCAGAAATTAATCTACTTTTTAAAGTTTAGTAATATAGTCATATATTTCATTTAAATCATTATTTTTTAATTTTAAAAATACTAAAAACTTATATTTTAACCAATCATTTAATATACTATTATTTGCTTTTAAATATTCAAAAGTATCGTTTTCCAAAATTATAGTTTCTTCCGTTATCTCATAAATTTTTGTATTGTTTTGAGATAATAAATCTATTTTTTTATTTCTTCTAGAATCTAAAACTCCTTTTAGTTCTTCATCATAAAAAGAAGTTAAAAATCTGTATTTCACCCAATGAGTAATTTCTTTTAATAATTTTTCAAATTCTAAATCATTTATTCTATAGAGATCTTCTTTAATATTTTTAGATATTTTAATTTTATTGTGATTTATTAAATACTTTATAGTTTCTGTCAGTTTATCATTCTTTCCAATTATTAAGTCATTTTCTTTGATAGCTCTACAAGCATGGATAACCATAGTTATAGCCAAATCTCTTTGATTTATTGTTCTTTTATCTTTGTTCTTTATTTCTTCTAAAATTGCTAAAAACCAATATAATTTATAACTTTCTTTTAAATACTTTGGATTTAAAGATCTATTCAAATTTTCAATATCCATTAGAGCCTCCTTATTTTTTTAAAATTAAATTTTACTCAAGTATTTAAGTTTTTTCCTTTCTATTTCATTTAACAAAAAATCTATTTTATTATCTAGTATAGTT
>Ga0316197_10000146_pt1 | contig 52327 bp, 48 predicted proteins | sample OudBiesiAoxic_MG_FD_204939 | JGI IMG/M metagenome (GOLD analysis project Ga0316197, IMG submission 204939) | Coastal sediment microbial communities from Oude Bieten Haven, Netherlands - site A oxic | ecosystem: Environmental > Aquatic > Marine > Coastal > Sediment | place: Netherlands... | reverse complement strand
CTGCGTTGGTCTGGTGAGGTTCAAGACTGTAATGCAATTGGAGCTGTCACATTAAATCCAGATACTCCTAAGAAAGAAGCAGCATAAAAATTAGCTAATGAGTGCCAACTGTCTTGAAAAACACCGCTGTCGGCGACCCACTTTCTTTTACCAGAAAAGAAAGTGGGCAAAGAAACTGGCCACCGAATCGCTTTCTGATCCAAACGAGCAATGCCTTTCCTAACGCACCAGTTCATACGGCACGTCCTGTTTGCTGTTGCTGAAAGGTATTGTTCGTTTGGGAAAGCTCAACGGTGGGGTTGTTGTAGCCGCATTGTTCAAAGTTTTATCGTAACTAATTGATATTACTAATATCAGTTTATGGCTGTCCACAATCTTTTTGCTTATCTTTAATATGAGTTAGTTAGTGCTCGTCTGCGCTCGTCCAGTTAGTTTGATTTTTATTAATAGTGTTTTCGCCCTGTCGGCGACCCACTTTCTTTTACCAGAAAAGAAAGTGGGCAAAGAAACTGGCCACCGAATCGCTTTCTTATCCAAACGAGCAATGTCTTTCCTAACGCACCAGTTCATACGGCACGTCCTGTTTGCTGTTGCTGAAAGGTATTCATTGTTTGGGAAAGCTCAACGGTGGGGTTGTTGTAGCCGCATTGTTCGAAGTTTTATCGTAATTAATTGATATTGCTAATATCAGTTTATGGCTGTCCGAGATCTTTTTAGCAAGGTAGGAAAGAAAAGACTCAACTTCGGTATTATGGCAACTAAATGGGTGCTGCTTATTAATAAAATAGATGTAGGATTTTATCCAATGAATATAAGATTTAATGGTTTTTTCTGCATAAAACTTTAAACGCATATTTTCGGCAACGGCACTTAAAAATGGAGATTTCATTTTCATTTCCTCATCGTAACAAAGTGGTGTTTTTATATACAGTGTAGTTATTATTCCGTATTTCCGTCGAAAATGCGGAATTATTCTGTTTATTTACATGATGAGTATTTGATGATTTATCGTAAGATATTGATTTATTAATTTTTAAGTGTAATGTTCAATTAATTTTGTCAAATTAAACTATTCCGTATTTCCACCGGAAATACGGAATATTTCTGTATAATAAGCTGTTAGCCCTACAACATAGGAATCCACATGCCATTACCAGTACTAGCCTATAGAGTTTTAATTGCATCTCCATCAGATGTGCAAAAAGAAAGAGCTGTAATTGAAAAAGCAATACATGAATGGAATTCAATTAATACTATAAAATCAGAAAAAGTATTAATACCTGTGATGTGGGAAACCGATAGTGTTCCTCTACAAGGTGACCGTCCACAAGGTATTTTAAATGAAATGATGGTGAAAGATTGTGATTTATTAATTGCAGTTTTTTGGACAAAACTTGGATCCTATACTGGAAAGGAAAGCTCTGGGACGGTTGAGGAAATCAAATTCTTCATTAAACAAAAAAGACCAGCTTTAATATATTATTCACAAACACCTTTGCCTCAAAATCATGATCCAGAACAATGGAATGCTCTGAAAATTTTTAAAAAGTCTATTAGTACTGGAGGCATACAAGAACCATTCGATGGAGAAGCTGAGCTTTCCATGAAAGTACTGCGTCATCTTACTACTGTATTAGATAATATGCAGATGGCTCCTACTGTAGCAGCAAAAGATGTACGTAAGCTTATTCGTGATGGAGATAAATTTGCGAAACAAGACACGTCTGTTATTAGTAATACTTCTCAACTTAGCTCTGAAATAACACTAAAAAAGAAAACGGATAAATCATTTATTGTTTGTGGCTTAATTGATGAAAATCATCAATGGCCAGAAAGGTGCAGTGGACAATATATAAGTTTAGGTGATGGCGAGAAAGCATGGCAGTTTAGTAATAAAAGACTTGAATTAATTGCTAAACACCTGGGTGTTCCTGCTGAAATTGGCTTCTAACAAGCAGGGCTAACAAGGCAATTAAACGGAACTAAAACAGTGGGTTAGGTTTCGCTTTGCTACACATTATAACCCACCATTTTAGTCCGCTTATTGCGGCGTTGAGGCTGTAGAATTTCTCCCAAAAGAGCGTTTAACGCTCTTTTTTCATTTAAGTCTTATTGTACAAAAAATCACCTTGAATGCACTGGTCGTCTGTGATCTAATAGTTATTATTCGTTCAGAGATAACTGTGATGGCCAATTACAAACCTGACTTATCCTGCCAAAGTAAATTCATTCCGATTGATTTTGCACAGCAAATTATTCCCGGTACCTTTGAATACGCGCTTTCTCATATCGTCGACAAACACCTTGATTTAAGTACTTTTGATAAATGGTATGCCAACGATAAAGGTGGTGCCGCAGCTTATCCGCCATCAGTGATGTTGAAGATAGTTCTGTTTGGTTATTCACGTGGGTTCGTTAGTAGCCGACGTATTGCGAATGCGTGTGAAACCAATATTACCTTCATGAGTTTGTCTGGCGATGAGCAACCCCATTACACTTCAATTGCCAGTTTTGTCGCTAAAATGAAAGACCAAATTGAACCACTTTTTACTCAAGTATTAATGATATGCGACCGTGAAGGCTTGATAGGCCGTAACATGTTTGCGATTGATGGATGTAAAATTCGTTCGAATGCTAGTAAAGAGTGGAGTGGCACATTTGATGAACTTGAGCGTAAACAAGCGAAGTTGCGCAGAGCAAGTCAGCGCATACTTGCACGTCATCAAGCACAAGATAGTTTGAGTGAAGATGAAATTGCCCATGATTTAAAACAGCAGGCTAAACTTGATAAAAGCGCGGATAAAATTAAAGAATTTTTGGCGACCAATGAAGAGAAGTTAGGTAGTCAGAGAAAGCCCGTAAAAAGTAATATCACTGACCCAGACAGTGCGAAGATGACCACGAGTAAAGGTACTATTCAAGGCTATAACGGCATTGCCATTAACGATGATAAACATCAAATCATTTTACAAGCCCAAACATGGGGAAGTGTGGGAGAGCAACAAACCTTAAAACCCGCTATCGAAGTTTTGCAAAAACAACTGACTCAACTTGGTACGCCCGACACCTTCAGTGAAGCAAAATTTACTGCTGACAGCGGTTTTCATAGTGAAGTTAATCTTGAATTTATGGCTACAACTGGGCTTGATGCTTACATGGCTGATAGTGCGTTTAGAAGCCGTAACCCATTATTTAGTCAAAGCGAAACGTATCAAACAGAGCAAGAGAAACGACGATTAAAACGGAGTAAAGGACGCTCTAGATTATTTAATAGTAGTGACTTCCACTTTGATGAAAAGAAACAAATGTGTCATTGCCCAGCAGGTAAGGAAATGTGGTTGAGTGTTAAGGATGTCGAAACAGCAGGTCGACATTATGTTCGCTACTCAGGATATTTAAAAGATTGCCGAGTTTGCCCACTGCAAACTCAATGCATGAGAAAGGAACCCACAAAACAAGGTCGGCAGGTTCAGTTTGAAATAAATGTATCTGCAAAACCCATCTCGTATACTGATAAAATGCGAGTCAAAATAGATAGCAGTCCAGGCAGGCGAGAATACAGCAAACGACTAGGCGCTATTGAGCCTGTGTTCGGTAATATTACAGTAAATAAAGGGATGAATAAATTTACGCTGCGCGGCCAAGATAAAGTGAATACGCAATGGAAAATGTACTGTCTCGTTCATAATATAGAGAAGTTAAGGAATAGTTTACATTAATCCAAGGTTTAAGCCCTTAAACCGCCATAATCCAACCTCATAAACACTCTTACAACTCAATTTAATCAATCATTTATTGAAAAGTGAATAATCTATTTGAATCTCAAGTAAATGTGAATTAATGTGATTTTTATTTTAAATAATCAGGCTGAAAATGAGAAATTCTACAGCCTCGTTAGAATTCTATGTCCGACGAAGGAAGAAATAATTCATGGCATCACGTAAAGCAATATCAACTGAAATCAAACTGCGGTTATTTTCTGATTCAGCAGGTTTTTGTCAAAACCCTGATTGTCTTCAACCACTCTACCCAGCAGAAATGGGCGGAGACAAACATATTGCAGAAATGGCTCATGTAATACCCCATGGAGAAAAAGGGCCTCGTCATGAAGAGCGCCCCGTGGAAGAATTTGAAGCAGACTCATTTGAAAACCTCATATTGCTGTGCCAAAAAGTAGTAGACATCCATAAACTTTTACAGCCAAATAATCATCAAAAAATCGAGGCATGTAATAAAACATAAATCAGAAAGTGTTCTAAAAATATTGTAGGGGTATAAAATGCAGGGCATAAAGCCGTTTTTCTAGTATTTTAAACAAGTGAAGTCTTTCGTTCTCACGGTATTTTTTAAAAATAAGCAGTAACCAAGAAACTAGTGCATATTTCGTCGTAATTCGTTTTTGCTGGCCATCCAACGCTTACCAGTATGCGCTGCAAATAATGCTAACTCTTCCAACGAGCCGACTGCCCCTTGGTAGTCTTTGCCAAAACCACTTGCAAGCGATAACCAAGTTTCACTGTCAAGCCCAAGTGTATTGAGCAATTTAGGATGATGGCTGGCGATTGCTCCTCGTTTATCTTCTCGTAAAATACGACCACTCCAATCGACTAACTCGATATAATCAAGCAGTGAGAAGGGGATACCCTGCTGTTGAGTTTCATGCTCATCGCCTATAAAACCCAATAATGGCTTTTTCTTAAAACTTAATCCAACCAAAGAAGACTCATTGTTGCTTTCCTCTTTGAAAGCAACACCATGTATACGCTCATAAGCAGAGGTGTATTCTGACGTTTCAACACTAGTATTCATTTTGGCACGAACAGGATTAAGATCGACATAAGCCATGCAAGTTAACAATGCATCTTCATCTAATAATGCTTGGGATTTAAATCGTCCTTCCCAGAACCGGCCTGTACAGTCATCTTCTTTATTGGCTTTACGTGCAATGAACTCATTCAGACAACGCATAAACCATGAGATATCTGCTAAACGGTCACGCCAAGCATTGATAATATTCAGCGCAGCTTTATTTTCTTCGTCAGATATTGTTTGCTCTTTTAACCAATGGTCAATTAAGGTTGGTATTGAGTACAAGCTTCCCCATCGTTGGCAAACCTGCTCGTTACTAAGTAAATAATTTTCATGTTCATCGATGTGCAAGACTAAGTGATAGTGATTCGACATAATGGCATAGGCACAAATATTAATACTAAAAATAGAAGCGAGTTGATGCATTCGCTCAACCATCCATTGGCGGCGGTGTTCAAATGATTGGCCAGTGTATTTATCTTCACCACATAAATAAGCTCGACGAACACAACGAGATATACAGTGGTAATAAGGGGGATCAGCAAGCGATACTTGAGATTGTCGAGATTGAGTCATAATAAACTACCTCCGAGCATGTAAAACTGCATCACTGAAAGATAGGTTGATTATGAATATTGGTCAAAGCTTATGGCCATTGGTTTTCTTGGTTTTCACATTGGTTTTCACTTGTTTGTTCCGCCTCATAGTTTATGGCTATTTACTAATTTACCTATTTACCTATTTACCTATTTACCCATTTACTAGTTTCCTTCCTAATTTATCCACACTAATTTCATGTGTCGAAATGAGATCCACTGGCAATATAAACCATTTTTAAAAGATATGGAGATGCCATTATTTTGCTTCATCGAATGTTAATAATTAGAAAACTACAATTATCTTCATTCTTAATTCGCTTGGTGAATTAATTAAAATGTCTCGTGAAAATAAATTAAATCATGCTAAATGGCTTTATTTTAGTGGTAGGTCACGTTTATTTTAAAGTTTACGTCTTGTTGTCAGAGGTTTGAGTGATATTATAATTTTGTTTTAAAAGATAATTCACGGTGCGAAATAATAGAAATTTTGACGGTCCCATTATAGGAAGGTAATAGATATGAAAAAAAATATAATTGCTATAGCGCTAACAGGTGCATTAGCTCTATCGATGTCTCCAGTTGTATTCGCCAAGCAAGAGGTTGCTGTACAAGCCCAAGTTTCTCCTGCTGATTTTATGACGAAACGGCAGGTTGTTGATCAGTTGTTAGGAGAAGCTTTAAAAGTCTTTGAATCTCCTGCCCGTATCTCACATGCTGGCTTCACCGCGAAAATGCCGAGTAATATGGCAACTATTACTGAACGATTATTATCTGCTTATGCACTAGAACCATATAGAACTGATCTGCTGATTTCTGCTGCTAATGCACAGGTCTACAATAAAAATATAGATTATGCGATAGAGCTTTTTGAGCAAGCCCTTTCTGTTGCACCAGATGATGTGGATTTGAATTCTTATCTTGCGGTATGGCAAAAATTCAAGGGTAATGAAGCTGTTTCACAAAAATATATGGCTAGAATAGCAGAGTTAGATTCCGGTCAAGAAGCTGATCTTAAGCGTATATTTAAAACAATAGACCGTGTAGTAGAGACTCCATTAAAAGATAAACCAGGGAAACCACTCGCAGGAAATACCGCTATTGTTACTCTAGGTTATGCATTGAATCCCGACGGTTCAATGGATGAGATATTAATTAAGCGTTTACAAACAACACTTGAAATGGCAAAAAAACAGCCTGAATCTCTTATTATTCTTACTGGTGGTGTACCAAAAAATCATAAAACCGAAGGCAAGCTTATGGCCGACTGGTTGATTAATAAAGGTGTTGATAAAAATAGAATCATTGAAGAAAACTATGCGACAAGTACCGTTGATAACGCGTTACTTAGCAGTTATGCTCTTGCTCGTCATAACATTGACCATGCAACAATTATTAGCTCAGCTAGTCATGTAAGGCGTGGACAATCTTTATTTGAAATTGCTAGTTGGCAAACGGGCCCTAAAGGGATTACTTTTGATACTGTAGCTTTCCCTGATAAGCCCCTTTCTAATTTAAAAGTTCCTAGCGATAAAGAACTTTTAGGCATTTACCGAGATGCTTTACGCACCTATGGTATGTGGAGCTACCGTTCTAAACCACTACTTGCACGATAGTGGAAATGGAAAAAATCAGGAAAGATAACAAAGTACTGGGCACCCATTACTTTGACTGATGATTGTTCACAAACTGCCTTTTAAAGGTGCATACTTTGCACTTGGAGGTAGTTTGTTATGACCCCATCTTACGAATCAATCGTTCCCCTGTTACAGTATGACCATACCGAAAACACTCAAGGCTAAATATTTAATTAGATAATTTGAAAAGTATATTATCAGGATTGAGATCGTTAAAGTTAATTTAAGACAATGTTAATAGTTAATTGAATTATTGTTTTCCTGTAAAGGTTAAATATAATGACTCACCTAATCAATTCAAATTGAAGCGAATAATATGATACCCATGGGAAGTGTTGTTACTGCGTGTATGCTCGCAGGTTTAATTGTGGCCGTACCGCCAATGGCAAAAGGTTGTCCTCGACCTATTCGCCTTAGTGTTGGTGTTATTTTACTCGCCGCGGGGTTGTGGAATATCTTTTGGTACGCGAGCCAACACTTTAGAGAGTTTTGGGGGCTGGCAGCCTTTTGTTCCGGTGTATTAATGGTACTGACTTCAATCTACATTATTAAATCAAGCTGGCTACCATTGTTTTTGCGTCGTGCAAAACCTGTTGTGTTATTAATGTTATTAGGCTTTGCTGCACTCTATGCAATAACAATATACCGGCTGTAAGCTATTGTTTTTAAATTAGTTAAATCTTGGGTGAAAACAATAAATCTCTGGGACAAAGTCCTGCGTTTTGCATCAAAAATACAAAGTGCTGTTATATGAACGCCATAATATTAATTCGCGAACGATTAAACCGAATTTCAATATGGCTACATCAACTTCCCATTTTTCTGAATTAATCACCGTCGTTAGCAAGCTTTTAGGTCGAGAGCTATTTATGCGAGAGCTATTTATGCGAGAGCATAGTTATATGAGCGAGCTAAGCTCTGTATGCCCTTTGCCGTACTGGTTCAGCTCTGTACTGGGATGTGGCATATAAACGGTGCGTCTAAGAAGGCTGCTATTTATTCAGATGAAGAAACGATATGGGCTATTTTTTAGTGATGTTGTTTGGGCTTATTGTGTTGAGTTATTGTTATAGATTGTTGGTTTGGGTTATCGGTATCTGTTGTTGGTATTCGTTATTGGTATTCGTTATTGGTATAGTGTAGCTCAATACATATAAAACAGTGGATGTCCTATTTTTATCGTTGTTGGCATATTCTTCTGAACACATGTTGTGGGTATTTTGTACATGGTACCGTCCATATTTCTAGACTCTTTGCCTTGGTAAGATACACTGCGTTTAATTCGTGAAAACATACATTAATGAGATGTTATTAAATAGGTAGACTCAATGAGCTCAGCGTTAAAAGAACAGCAAGATATAATTTTACAATACTTAGATACCACCCATTATATCGATACTAATGCGCCAACAGCGCAAGATAAACAAGAAGCAAAGTATAAAATCGGTAAAGCCTGTAACAAGGTAAGAGAAATTCTCTGTAGTGATGAAGTTTTTCTTGATTGGGTTTGGGCAAACGTTATCGATGAATGTCCAATTGATATTGAAGAGGTGACGCCTAATACACTGAACGCTTGGCGAATGCTGCCTAAATTCGGCACTTTAGAGCAATGTGAAATCGTGGGGTTCACACATATTGCTAAGTTATTACTTGAAAAAAATGCAACCATGAAAGCAGAAGTATTAACGATTATTGAGAATAATGATCCGGATACTGCGAAGAAATTGATCAAAGCGGTATTGAAACCCGTCGTTGACTTCACGCCTATTGTTGCTAATAAAAAGGATCTAGCAGAGACCGTTGCTAAAGCTGATAAGTTATCAAAAGAAGCACTGGTTGCCTTAGTAAAAGCCATGCATCAAAAAATGATTAAGTAGCTGCTAGGTAAACAATTTCAAGTAAATAATTGCTTGGCAAACATTTACTTGATAAATAAGCCACACTAAGTTGCAGATACACATTTTTAATCTTAACCATCTCAATGCGTGAAGCATTAAACTTCACTCAGTGTGTCTGCAATTTTCTCCGCCTTGAACTTTCCTCATTGATGAATTGGAGCAGATAGTTCAACGGTGTTAGTCTTTTTCCTTTCTCAGAATATCTGGGGGTCTTCTACCTAAGAAAAAGGGAAGTCGCCGATAGGTGAAATCCCCGTATTAAATAATCAGCAATGACTGTAGGAGCCCATATGAAAAAGCAGCCTCAAACAAGCTTAGCTCTAAACTCTAAACTCTAAGTCCTAAACCCTAAACCCTAAACCCTAAACCCTAAACTCTAAACTCATGCATTGGTATTAATACAAAAGACTACTTGGGTAAGTTATCTAATGTATTCGCCATTGTAATCAATCGACTGAGAATTTTTTCACCCTCAACCCCAATACCATTGTGTTCATATTCATTCGTGATCCAAACGTTAGACATCGGAATGTTGGCCAAAGTCTCGCGCGTATAATCAAACTCAACAAACATATCATCCGCATACGCTACACATGCTAGTGGTACTTTGTTTTGGCTTAATACATTCGTGTCGTACAACTTACTCCAATCGTGTTTTTCCGCTAACAAGTTTGCAGCTTCAGATAATGGCTTTAAGGTTGCTAACTGCTCAAACATCCACGGGTAAACCATCTCTCCAGTAAACATAAAGGCCTTACCAGTTTGATAATTAAACTGTGGATATTGTTCACGTACACGATGTGCAGACCAATTTGAAGCAGTGCCTTGGCAATAAATAGATTCATGTAAAATGGCATACAGGGGGTTAGTGAGATAGCCTTGCTCTTGCTGCATCTGATTCAAGAAATTGTAACTCAGTTGTTTGCATCCATTAACGGTTATAAATGCACTTTCTAGTTGATAATAAAGAGCTAAATTTGCATTACAGCGACCCAAATTAATGCCGATTAATTGAAGTTGTTCAACGGTAAATGGCTGCCCGTTAGGTAAAAATACCTCATTATTTGATAGATATTCTGCGATATCACAACACATCTGTTGTGCTGCTGGAAACTGTGCAAAGAACGCATTATTTTTATCAGTTGTACGCTTATAGGTCGCCTGATAAACATCATCAGCAGGTCGAGTAGTCGACGGGATCCCTCCTGTTACATAGCAACGTGATAGACTTTGTGGGAATAATGACAGGTAAGTTAATATACAAAAGCCACCAAAGCTCTGCCCGAAGGTTGCCCATTGTATGATATTTAATTTAACGCGAATCGCTTCAGCATCACGCACAATACTATCTGCTCTAAAGTGTGCCAGATACGCCGCTTGTTCAGTTGCAGAGAGGTGCGCTAAGGTGTCTTGGCTGATTTCTGTGCTTTGACCTGTACCACGTTGGTCTAAGAGCAATACACGATACTCTTGTAGTAAACGCTTTAACCATCCAGATTCACCGCTTACACGTGGTGATTGGAAACCTGGACCACCTTGAAAGAATACCAACCAGGGTAAGTCTTGTTTATCTTTTGTTACATCTACCAATTCACGCGCAAAAACAGCAATTTTCTGTCCATTAGGGTTGTTATGATCGAGCGGTAATTTAAAGTGGTGTTGACGATATAAGGTTGTTCCATCAATAAAACTTGTCTGCAAAGTACGATCCTTTTTATGAATTTTTTATTCACGGTGCCTAACAATAGCCATTTGCTATTAATACATGTATCAACACCCGCCATCAATCTTTCGCTAGCCATGATACTTCAAGATCAAAAAGTCGCAAACAGTCGTTATTTGCTTTTGATGTGAATTTAAGCTCGATGATAGGTGCAAAATTTAACAATGATAGATGTTATTTGCTGGCCTTACTTACCTTTCGGTCTTCGGGAAAACCTTCAGTTTAAGTGGTCTAGCTTATACTTTAAAAAGCATCTTGAAATAACATGGGAAAGTTACCTTGAGTAAGGTTGTTTGCTTTACATTTTTATTATACTTTACAGATCAAATGGGTAGTAAATAATTAGTCGTCATTGACATTGGGAGGCGTAAGTTAAATGTTAAATTTAGAGAACCTAGGCGTGTTGAATTATGCGACCTATTTTGTGGGGACGTTATTTATTGTGCTATTACCTGGCCCTAATTCACTTTATGTTCTGGCACTTTCTGCTCGACAAGGAGCACGCCTAGGTTGGTCTGCATTATTGGGCATTTTAGTTGGTGACTCATTATTGATGCTAGCAACCGCACTTGGTGCTGTATCTATTCTGGTGACTTATCCGGCTTTATTTATGGTCATTAAATACGCCGGAGCAGCTTACCTTATCTATATCGGCTATAACTTAATTAAAGATGCCATTACAACGTGGCGCAAAGTCGATACCAGTGATTTACAAAGTTCAATCACTGAGAAGCGGACTACGGGAGCAAAAGCGTTTAAAAAGTCGTTATTAGTGAGTTTATTAAACCCTAAAGCTATTTTGTTTTTCCTATCATTCTTTGCGCAGTTTGTTGACCCTAGCTATCCACAACCCGCGGTACCATTTTTGATATTGGCGCTGACTCTGCAAACATTGAGCCTCACTTATTTAGTGATTTTAGTTTATGCGGGTCAAAAATTGGCAGAAGGGTTTAGAAAACGTCAAAAAGTAAGTTCAATTTCTGCTGGTGGTGTTGGTGTTGGTTTTGTTGGCTTTGCAATTAAGTTGGCATTAGCGAGTGCGAGTTAGTTATATAAAGTTAATTTGAGCTTATTGATCTGGAATAGACAATTGTGAGGCTATTGATTCTTTAATTTTTCAATATGTTAGCTAGCTTGAATTTTGCTAGTTTGTGAATTAGTTATTTATGGCTGCTTCCCCTTGATATAAATCTTTAAATGAAGTCTGTTAATGAATGTTGAGTTACATTAACAGACTTTTAATATTGCATTAATAGGCGTAATTACAAGCCATTAGTATCATTACTTGAATGCAAGGTATAGTTACTGAAGTTACTTAGCATAATTAATTACAATAGCTACTTAGCGTAATACTTATTAATTAACAAAGAAGATGCAGTATTTGATTGCTCTACAATGTTACTGGTTGTTATTTTTCTACTTTCAATAGTATTTATTAATGATCTCGTTGATCGCATAGAAATCGACGATAGTTGAGCAGTTGGTGCTTGCTGTAAACTATTTTCATCATTAGATTCAAACTCTTCTTCAAACTCTTCTTCAAACTCTTCTTCAAACTCTTCTTCATCATCTGTTTCTTCAGGCGCGGTGTTTGACCATTCATTAACTGTTGTAACTGTTTTTGTGCCATCTTCAAATACTTCAACTTCGAAAACATGCCACCAACGTTTAGCTTCGCCTGTAGGTGGAACAAAAAGAGTTCTTTGCTCATCAAGAATAAGTTCTACTCGTGTTTCTGATGGCTTAATTGCTGTTTCGTTTGAGAAATTATAAATAGCATATTTATATATCCCGGGTAAGCTGTATTGAGGTACGGTAATTATTTCTGGTCCGTAACTATCGGTATCATCTACATCGAGATAAATATTTGATCCATTCACTACTACTGTTTGATTATAATAAGCAATATGAAAACGACTATTTTCATCGCTTGGACCGAAGAAATGACTATCTAGATCATCAGGGTTTAAACCCCATTTAAGCTCTATTTTAGAGGTCGCGTTATCTAGTATTAAACACTCATCGATCGTGGTATTTTGATCCTCAGTGTTAATCGTCAGTGTTCTACTTTGTTGACCTGTATTTGCAGATACAAATACTTGGCTATCCATTTTTGCTGCAATTGAAAAGTAACCATCGGCATCTGAATAAGCAGATGAACGGCCATTATAATCTTGCCCTTCGGTGCTAATACGTGCACTACTTATAGCTTCACCTTCCGTGTCAACAACACAACCTCCAATCATAATTGTTTCGTATACTCTATCGGCATTCCAAGTTGTAAAGTGTGATACGGTACCAACATAATAATAAACTGAGTCCATGTCCGTTAATGTCGCTACTCCTTCCTCTACCCAGATCCCATTAATATTATCGTAATAATACAAAGGCATTGTTTCCGGAAGTGGCGAGCCTGAAGCTGGAATGCGTACTTCCGCTGTTTTTCCGTCTGCTAATCTTACTGCTTCACCTGAATCATCGGTGAAGGTTGCTGTGATTGCGCCAAATGATTCAATTGGCACTTCTGCTGAAGGATCTGTTGCACTGGCTGTGACCATTTCACCTGGCATTAAATCGATATCATTGGTTGGGTCTATAATAAATAGTTCGGATGTAATATTGCCGGTAACAGTCTCACCATTAGCATTAACAAAACTGTCTGCCTCGATCTTCACTAAAGTATTACCATCCACTTGAAGTTCACTGCTTTCAGAAGCTGAAAATACTACTTGAGCATGTATTGGGGGTAAATATAGATTGTTTTCTAAATCAATTTCTGTGCTAGCCACTCTTTTTGATACTTCCGTATAACCCTCTGCATCGGAAGAAAGGATGGCATTATCAAAGATTAAGGTATCTAAAAATTGTAGCTCGAATGAGCCATCATCATTACTCATTGTGCTATCAACTACGACTCCGTTAATAGAAAGCTGTACTGATTTTTGAGCGATAGCTGCATTCGTATAGTAATCTTTTAAATTACCGGTCACGGATGATTTTCCCTCTTCCTGCTGCACTATTTCTTGATTATTAGATGTATCATTACAGGCAACTAAAGTACTAGATAGTGCCAACAACATAGCGACTTTTGAGTATTTAAACTTCATGTATTTTAAATTCCTTTTTTAATTTATTGTTGTATTTTAATGAAGGTACTATTTTTTGATTTGGCATTATATTGTAAATTAAATGTATTTAATATATTGAAGGTCATGTTTTTATCATGATTTTTGATTCTAAGTGCATTATTTAGAAAGGAAAAAATTTATTTTGTAAATACTTTTTTTTGACTGTGATGTGTCGTATGTTTTTACATATAAAAATATAAGTAAAGAATATGTAAAATTAGTGAATGTAATTATTGCTGTTAGCTTTATATTAAGTGATGCAATGCCAACGCTATATTTTCAGTTTAAAATAAACTTCTGGTAACAAAAAAGGTATAACTTCAATTTTCTAGCTGTGATCCAGCAAAGATCAATATTGAGGTGTGATATTATTTGGTTTGATTTAATCATTTATCTCAGACCGCAAAAACTAACATCATATGGGGAACAAATATGGATGTCATTGCACCTTCAAGTTGGAATTCTGAGGTTAAAAAACATTGTAAAAACCATCCTTATTTAACCTTAATTCTCATTACCTCTATTATCTTTATTGCCTTGATGATATTGAATTCGGTCTACTCGGATCAGCAAGTATTTATTAAGTATGCCTTAATAGGCGGAACTGCTGGTTTTTTAGCGACGGCAATAGGTACGTTACCTGCTTTGTTTATCAAAGAGATCCCAAGAAAACTATCAGACGCTATGTTAGGTTTTGCAGCGGGGATGATGTTAGCTGCTGCTGCTTTTTCATTATTATTACCGGGTATTGAAGCAGCCATTGATATTTCTGGAAGTGCTTTCTTGGGAGGAATGATTGTGCTGTTTGGCATGATCATGGGTGTTGCTTTGATGATTGGTTTAGATGAATTTGTACCTCATGAACATATGGATTCAGGTCCATGTGGTGCAGGACATGAAGCCTATAGTCGAGCATGGCTTTTTGTCTTTGCGATTGCATTACATAATTTTCCTGAAGGCATGGCGATTGGTGTTGGTTATGCACAAGGAGATTTATCGGTTGGTATCCCATTAACGACCGCTATTGCTTTACAAGATATTCCAGAAGGTTTAGCGGTGGCGGTGACACTTCGTGCAACGGGATTTCAACCGGGATTTTCGGTATTAATTGCAGCAGCAACCGGGTTACTTGAGCCACTGGGTGCATTACTGGGAGTGAGTCTGGCTGGCGGTTATCTTGTTGCTTATCCGATCGGTTTAGGTTTAGCCGGTGCAGCGATGTTATTTGTAGTGTCTCATGAAGTGATCCCTGAAACCCATAGTAATGGTAATAAGACGGTAGCCACCATTGGTTTGATGATTGGCTTTGCTCTGATGATGTTATTGGATACGACTCTAGGATAAATACTAACGGTGCTTATTGACGGTTTATAACTAATAAGGCTTTGTATTCGTTTTACACTTTATAGGAAACCAGACCATTGGTGATCCAAGTGTAGTTGTAGTGGTACAAGTGACTATCTATGCGGGCTAGCGAGCAGGTTAGGGGATCACAGAGCAGGAAAGATGATGAATACTGACTGAATGGTTGTGCTAAAAAGCGTTCTTAATACTATTCAGAACGCTTTTAGTTTAAACAAAAAATAACGCTGTAATTATAAGCTTTCAGTGAAAGTACGCGTTAATACATCTTGTTGTTGTTCTGGTGTTAATGAGTTAAAACGTACTGCATATCCTGATACTCGAATGGTTAATTGCGGGTATTTTTCAGGGTGTTTAACTGCATCTTCTAATGTTTCACGACGTAGCACATTTACATTTAAGTGCTGTCCGCCTTCCTGTGCAGCAGGTGCTTGAACAGGGATTTCTTTATATTCAATATCACCCAACTCAGCTAAAGAAATCACTTGATCTTCAGCGTATGCATTGTCCTTTACACATAAACAACGTGCTTGAGCGTTTTTTTGATCTAATAACCAGAAAGAATTTAATAATGCTGCGTTATCTGATTTAGTAATCTGGATGCCTAAAGCCATGATATTTCCTTAATATTGGTTGAAATACTTAATGTTAATTAAAACGATTAATAGTTATCTTATTTCGTAATAAAATTACGATACTGTATATAAACTATATTTAATATAACGTTTTAATGAATCTACGTCAGATTATATGACTGGATTAGATTGATGTAAATCAATATTCACTTATTTTTTGTATGGTTTAATTGTATTAAAATTGAGCGATATCAAGGTGATTTTATAACTTGCTGTTTTTAATGAGATCTTAAATGAAATGTTATTGGTGTTTCTTTTCAATCTTAATTGTTAAATAAATGTGATTTAAAAGTTAATATTTAACAATTGCTTATGTGTTATTGTGTATTGAAAGTCTTAAAGGGAGGATGCCATGTGCTGGCAAATGTTTATAAAACAAGAGCAACAAAAAGCGTATTTTAAGAAACTGCAACAATTTATCGATAATGAAGCTGCATTGGGTAAAAGTATCTATCCAGCAGAAAAAGTTCGTTTTAATGCTTTTTCATTAACTGATTTAAAAAATACGAAAGTGGTTATTTTAGGTCAAGATCCTTACCACGGAGAAGGGCAAGCTCATGGCTTAAGTTTTTCTGTGCCCAAAGGTATTAAATTACCTCCTTCCTTACGCAATATATATAAAGAATTAGCTGATGATTTATCGTGGTCCACTGTGCCTGAAAATGGTGATTTGACTAACTGGGCGAAACAAGGTGTATTATTGATTAATGCCGTTTTAACCGTTGAAAAGAGTAATGCCGGCAGCCATGCAAAACAAGGTTGGGAACAATTTACGAATAATGTAATTCAATATATTAATGACAATAAAGAAGGGGTTGTATTTCTATTGTGGGGCAGTTATGCAATTAAAAAATCGACTTTGATAGATTCAAATAAACATCATATTTTAAGTGCCGTACATCCTTCTCCATTATCCGCTTATCGAGGATTTTTTGGCTGCCAGCACTTTTCTAAAGCGAATAATTTATTGATTGCGCAAAATAAAACACCGATAGATTGGAAAGTAGAATAATCATGAGAACTTATAGATATTAAGTGGTTTCTTGATTTACTACAGGTATTTAAATTGTCGCTTTGATTATAATTTGACCTTGTTATGAGTGATTAAATACCAATCCATATGTTGTTCTATTACATTCGAGGCTTAACAAATGATTGCAAAAATTCAACAAGATCACCGCAATATGATGCAGTTATTGCAGGTTCTAGAGGCTAAAGTCAATTTGTTAAAAGAAGACAAAGAAATTGACTATCGACTTATTAAATCCATTATCAGTTATCTGAAAAATTATGCAGACAAGTACCATCATCCGATGGAAGATCTTATTTATGCTTACTATTTAAAATATCGCGTAGTAAAAGACCAAGTTGCTAATCGTTTAGCTGATGATCATCAACATTTAAAAGTGCTGACATGTGAGTTAGATGATATGTTAGATATGATTTTGTTAGATGCAATTATTCCTAAAGCGCTTTTCACTGAAAAGTTGGCTCAATTCGTCAGCAATCAAAAGTCGCATTTGAATTATGAAGAGCAAGATATTCTACCTGCTATCAAAAAAAGTTTAACGGCCGATGATTGGATCCACCTCAGTTTAGAATGGAAGCACAAAGAATATGTTGATCCACTATTCGGGGCTAATATTAGCGATGAGTTTAAATCCTTAGCGACACGTATTAACTTGGCTTAACTTAGAGGGACCATTCTTTTAAGGCTAATTCTTTTAAACCGCTATCTGTAACACTACAATCTTAAGCTCATGGCTAAACATAGATATAAATGTTAGCTTAGATTTAAATGGGAAGTGCTTAGATAACGGTTTTTTACCTCAATTTTATATTTTTCCAATTTCCATCTTAGATGCGCATAATAAAGCTTTTCTTCTGATATAAAACTGGCACTATGCGCTCCCGTTACAAGTGGTTAAAGAGCAGTCAATAATTGCCTAATAGCTTCATGGAAAAGGTGATTTATCACCCCATTTAATGGGGTAAATGCCCTACAACTTATACATTCGTTACTTTTTAGTTAATTTATTATCCATTCATATTTATATTAAGGCCACTACTTTGCTAGCAGCAAAAAAGATTAGAGAAATCGGCGGAAATAAAATAATTGATGAATCTTTATTTGCATTGATTGCAAAAGATATTCATCAACAAGGTTACAGTATTAGGCCAACAGCTTTGCCTGAACACTTAACTGAAACCCTATTTATACATCAACAAGCAATGGAAGCCGATAAGTTTAAAAATGCTGGTATTGGTAGGGGTAAAGAATATTTAAAAAATGAGTTTGTTAGAACCGATGCCATTAGTTGGATAACGGGTGAAAGCCAAGCTGGAAAGGAATGGCTTGAATGGACGGCTAGCTTTCAACGTTATTTAAATCGACATTTATTCTTAGGATTATTTTCATTCGAAAGTCATTTTGCTCATTACGGCCCTGGCGATTATTACAAACGTCATTACGATGCTTTTAAAGGTGAATCGAATCGTATATTGTCGCTAGTGGTTTATTTTAATAGTCATTGGTTACCAACGGATGGTGGTGAATTAGTATTATATAAAAATGATCATGATAGAGAAGGCATTAAGGTTGTGCCATTAATGGGCACTGTAGTGGCTTTTTTGAGTGAAGAGTTTCCACATGAAGTATTAGCAGCAAACCGAGATCGTTATTCTATTGCAGGATGGTTTAGGGTTAATACATCCGTCACTGATCGCGTTGACCCACCACGCTAGCTTTTATTATTCAACGACGTTCTGATAACGCTACTTATTCTTGATATTTAACACCTTAAGTGAGTTAAGGTGTTGTTTTATTTGTTCTCATTTTTGTCTGAATAATATATTTATCTCACTACCTTTGACTCATTGAGGCAGTGAGATAAATAAAGAACATGAACAAAACATAACCTTAAAATGGCGCATAATTATCGATTGCTGCTGTTGGTTGTGTCCAACGTTGCTGTGCATCAATCTGCGTCGATTTAATGTCTTGCGGTGGCAATTGTCCTTGATTACCAAACAACCAAAATACAAAGTTAGTACGTTGGCCACTGGTGATCGGTTGCGCAGCATGTATCACGTTACCACGATGCAGCATTGCGCTACCTGGTTTAAAAGTAAGTCCTTTCATTTTTCCTGTACCCGAGTTTAAAAAATCAACTGTTGAACCGGTAAATTCCTCTCCGGGCAAGTTTAAATTGATATTCAAGGTGACTGCCGATGCATCCGTGTGTGGGCGGATTGAATTGTCTGTATTTGCTTGGTAATGAATTGAAAAAGCAAATGATTGCGTATCGTACCCTATGACTTCTGGGAAAACGAGACGAGCAATAGGGCGCATATAAGCATTAATTAATTCTTTGTAAAAAGCTTGGAAGCTTGGCGCTGCAAGGTATCCCTCAGAACGACTATCTAACATTGCACCTCGACGATTAAGTACGATTCCGTAGGGTGGACGCAATGGGATTTTTGCATTCCAAGCACTTTCTAAGTAATCACGTAATACTGATAAACGCTCTGGATTGAAAAACTGTAACTGGTAAACACCTGGTCCCACTTCTTCTAACAAATCATGGATTGCTAACTCTTTTGTTGGATCTTGCCATGCTTCTATTATCGCTTTGTGTAAACGTTTATCCAATAATGAACTGTCCAGAGGAGATGTATTAGCTTGCACGTTATTATCCCACTCTTGCCATGCATTATTCAGTAAGTCGATATTGTTGTTCCAAAATTGTTGTACCGATGGACTACGGTAAAGCATTGCTTCTCGCGAAGGTAGCGTTAAGGCTTGTGCTTGTTGTAATTGATTAAGTGCCATTGTGTTATTTACTCCAAATATATTACTAAATAATCGCGCTTACCTTGGCGAAAAATGCATTCTATTACACCTGTTTTTCTAAATAAACGGTACTAATAAGGAAACAGAATCAAGTTTTTGTAGATAATCAATAACGGTTAATTATTCATTCGTCATCTCAGGTTTTATAATGTAAATAACATTGCTTGCTATAATGGCACTATCGACGCTAATGGCATTATTAACGTTAATAATCAAACGGGAAAAATACTTAAGAGAGCGGTGAGCACTTATCATTACTCAAATAATGTCACGGCTGATCATACTTCTAGTAACTCTGTTGTTTTAAATTGGTATAAAAAATAAACAAATCATTGATAATTTACTTATTTATTCATCTACTGCTTGTCATTGCTGGCTTTTCGATAAAAGCCCCTCTACAATTCGCGCCAATTTCTGTCCTTATTGATCGGCTTTGTTAGCTATTACCAAGGCTTTCACGATTTGAGCAACGATCAACAATCATAAGTAGATAATTCATGACCAATATATCGACCCTATCTAAAAAACGCATTCGCCATGCAAAAGGCCCTTTTGCTATGACCGTTGTTTATGGCTTCACCGGTGCCTCTATATTGGCATCAATCATCTTTTCCTTATTATTGTTTTTATCAATTGATAATGGATTGTGGATGCAGTTTTTATTTGGCTTATTGGCAGTCATCTTTGAACTAGGAAAGTTTTTTGCTTGGTATGAGTTTGGGGAACGTTTAGCAAGGCATAATATTAGTGGTGCATTTTCAGCGTTTATTTTTTACAGTATTTTAGCCATTATTTCCGTTGGTGGCAGTATCGGTGGTATTAATAGTGCAACCAACACCGCACAGAGTCATCTTGATCTACAAAATAATAAAAAAGCTGCATTTGATTTTCAAATCGCCGCCATTGATAAACAGATTGCACTTAATAATGTTGCCGCAGAAAAGTATATAGAATTGAATCGTATTGTTACGGGTGTCGCACGTCTTCAAAAAGAGAACACTGAATTACGTCAACAACAGTTAGCGCTTGCGATTGAACGCGATAAACAACCTGTTGCAAGTCAAGGTTCGGTATTAGGGTTAATTGGCAGTGTGGCGACGGCATTGAATATTGAGACTAAGACTGCGCAATTATCATTGGTCATTTTTCTGTCGGTATTATTAGATTTATTTGCAGCTTTCTTTGTGGGATTAATTGGCGAAGAGTTACGTTTTACTCGCACCTTAAAATTACAGCAAGTTGAGCAAGATAAGCACTCGTCACCTGCTCCCCATTTACTTGATAATGGTCCTAACCTGAAAGTGAGCAACTTATCCCGCAGTGAAGAGTTATTACAACAAGCCATTCCATTATTAAGTTCTGGTAGCATCCGCTGTTCTAAAAAGGCATTATCCGACAAGCTAACATTGAATGTTGAAGATACGGATCAAGTGTTTAGTGCTCTATTAGCAAAGGGATTGATTAGGCAAAAACCGAATCGTCATTTCGTTTGGCAAGGTGAAGGTGAGCAAAATAATAATAAACCAAGCGTATCTGACAAATTGTCATCGATGCTTGAGCAGGCAGCCTAAACGATGGCGTGGTTTTAAATAAAAGCCGGTGAGGCTTGCCCAATGATGCGAAAAGTTAAGTTGATCTTTGGCTCGAATACTTTTTTTGCTGGTGGTAAGCAATGCCACCAGTGAGTTTTAGTGGTATCTTGCACGACTAAAAGGCCTGCGTACTCTAAGACTAATGAGATGGTTTGGTTTGTTTATGTTTAAAAGAAAACTTCCTTTCTGCGCCTAAACGAATTGATGCAATCGCAGCGTTCTTCTTTAAGTCTTTTTCTGCATCACTATGTCAAGTCATCCCTTCGCTGCCAACGTGATCTAATACCAATCTAAGTAATTATCTAGTCATTTGTGCTTGTTAAAATAAATCCTAGCTGCGTTGTTTATTTTGTAATGAGAATACTCTTTTTACAAAATGTTTAACGCGGAAATAGTTCCTTTTAACCAGTAAGATTGTTCAGTTAGTTATCGGAGTTGGTATTATTACTCATTTTGATGATAGCGATATTAGATCACCTTTATCCTATTTAATTTAGGATAAAGGTTTTTTTATTTTGCTTAATTGTTTAGCCTATAACTTTTGCAATGCTTCAATAATATCTGCAGGCTCAGAACGAATGCGGTAATCAACATCCACAAAACGCCATGTCACTTCACCGTCACTGTTAAGGATAAAAGTGGCTGGAATTGGAATGATATTAGTATTGCCATTATTAATGGCCTCTAGGTCGAGTTGGCGGTCAGTACGCATATGATCCAGCAAAAACTCTGGCACCTGCCATGCTACGCCATATTCAGCTGCCACTTGTGCATCTTGATCCGACAACACAGTAAAGTCCATATTATGTATTTCATCGGCAGTTAACGACCCATCGGGTACCTGTGGGCTAATTGCGACTAAGGTTGCCCCTAATGCTTGAATATCTGCTAATCGTGCCTGCAATGCTTTTAGTTGTAAATTACAGTAAGGGCACCAACTGCCTCGATAAAAAGTGATCACGACAGGCCCTTTTGTTAATAAATCTGCTAGTGAAGTAGACTTACCCTGTGCATTAGGAAGTTCAAAATGAGGCGCATTTTTACCCACTTTGAGTGCATCGTTACCTTGTTGAAAAGATTTTGCTTGAGCAATAACCTGATCTACACCTGCCATAAAATCAGGATTTCCTTTACGTCCAGCTTCTACCTTTGCTTCGGTTTGTTGTTTTAAAGTTGCCATATTTGATTCCTGAGTAGTAGATATTTGGCTGTGGTATTATCAATTACATTAAGGTTGTTGTATCGAGATCTTAAGGCAATAGGCTGTAAGTGATCATGAATAACTGGTTAGTACTTGGATAGATTTTTTGGATTAAATCTTTAAGCGGTTGTAATTCCATAGCTTCTTGTTGAGCATGAAATTCATTAATATCCTCAAACTTTAATGGTGTCACTGATTCAATTTGTATATTACATACCTTTTGATCTGTTTCTAAGGTAAAGACTTCTACTTCAGAGCCAACGATATAGTGACTCTCAGATTTGTCTCGAATGGTAATAGTTTTTTCACCCGATGCGACAGATGGCGTTAAAAACTCAAAAAACGTAATTTTATTCGTTATCGGGATTGTCATTTATATATATCCAGTTTTGCTACGCCTATTGTAAGGGCAGACATTGGTTGTTTTAATTAGCGTTTAAACAGTTTTCTTATTTGCGACCAACGGCTAATGAGCATTGCCATAAAAATGAGGAAACACCCGAAAATTTGCCCTAATGTCATCACTTCTCCAAACCATAACACAGCAAAAATAGCAGCCCATACTGGCTCTAAATTCATGATCACTGCCGCATGACTAACGGGCGTTAAGCTCATGGCGTACATCTGAAGTAGGTAGCGCAAACTGGTTGCGATTAAAGTACTGGCTAGAAACCAAAGGGTAATACTAAAGGTAATCCCCTGAGGCATTGCTTCAGTGAATAATGACATGATTAATAATAAGATACCTGCACTAGTTAGTTGAATACTGGTGATCACTAAAGCATGCATACGCATTAAAAAACGAGATAGTAGATTCAGTTGGAATGCCACACCGATGGCAGTTCCTAAGAAATATAAGTGTGCAATTTCAAAACTCATACCATTACTCAGAGCTAAAAAAATTAAACCTGTTACAGCAATGGGGAGCGCAACCCAAATGCTGGTGGCGGGCCTATCACCAAACATAAAGCGCCCAATAATAGGAACAAATACAACTCCAAGGCAGGTAATGAATGCGCCAACACCAAGATTAGAGGCTTGATCTAATCCTAATACCCAGCACATCATCGCTAACCCCATAACGCCACCAATTAATATAACGGGTTTAACATCACCCCATTTTAGGTTTCGAAAATAGCGGGGGCCAATTAAAAATAATACAACTCCACCCACTAGAAAGCGCATGGAAACAAAAAATAAAGGTGTCATTCCAGCTAAGGACTCTTTAGAAAAAATCCAGCCAAGGCCCGCTAAAATAGTCACCAGTATTAAAATTAGTTCTGCTTTGAATGCAAATTTTTGTTGCAAAATATACCCTTACTTTTAAGGTTAGACAGTGTTTGAGTATTGATAAGGAAGCACAGTAGAGTAAACTATTTTTTGCAATAATTCAGTAATAAAAACACGGTTTTATTTTTTTAATTTAATAATGTTAATTATGGTAATGGAAGGTCTGTTGCCAATTAAATCATTTCGTTAATTGAGCCCATAACCAATCAATATGCATTATTCAGTCATTAACTGGATTTCAACACAAGGTGTAAGATAACCATCTTTGACCCTGCTTACCTCACGGCTTGCTGATTTTTACCTATTGAATAGTAAGAGTTATATACCACATCAATCGCATTAATTCAGTTGAGTTATAACCAGCATAATAAAGAAAGTAATAACAGAGTGAGGCATTGCAGAGGCTTTGATGAGTTGGTCGTTACAGGCGCAAGTAAGGAAATAAAGGGTTGTCACGTTGAAAATGAAAACCCTTTACATTTTAAATGAAGTTATTTTTCTAATAACAATTTTACGGCTAATCCAATTAACACCACACCAGTTAAACGTTCCATTATTACTTGTGTTTTACCACCATCAAATCGTTTTTGTGCGGTGACAATCATGCGGCTGATGAATGCTTGCCAACACATTGCAATTGCGAAGTGAATGGTTGCCATCAATAATGATTGCATAAATGCAGAATATTCAGGATTGATGAATTGTGGTAAAAAAGCCAGATAAAAAATAGCCGTTTTAGGGTTTAAAACATTTGAGAGTAAACCTTCTCTAAAACTTTTTGTAAACTTGAAATTACCTTGTGCTGATAGCTTGGCTGGGCCTTTAGTTGAAGCGAAGAAACTGTGTCTTAGCCCTTGAACCCCTAAATATAAAATATACAGTGCACCAATCATTTTGACTGCTTGGAACAACTGCGGTGATTGTGACAACAACAGAGAGATACCTACAGCAGATAAAGAGGCATGGAAAAACAACCCTGTACATATGCCCAGGCTAGTAATGAAACCATCTTTTTCGCCGCCACGACTAGTATTTCGAATCACTAAGGTAGTATCTAAGCCTGGTGTCATGGTTAAAATAGTAATCGCAATCAAAAATGCTTCAATGTGTAAAATAGGCATCAGTAGTCCGTTAATTGTTGTTGGTTATAAAGGCTTACATCTAATGTGACTTGATGTTTTTCAGCAAGCTCATTAAGTTTATTTTCAAGATGAGTTAAGTGATTTATGGTTAATGTATTATTGTCTAATTGCCAAAGCTGGCGAGAACCAGCGTAACTGAAATGTAAAATTTGCATCGCAGTTGGATCGCCTTGCTGCGCAGAGGATTCTATTTTTTTCATGCGTCGATTAATTTTATTTAAGGCTTGCTTTAAATTCCAAACATAACTGACTTCGTGGAAATAGGCATGGCTTTTAAGTTTATTTAATATAAATAGAAGTGTCGCAGCGATAACAATGACACCCAATAAATTCCAGTGGAAATGACTACCATCGGGTGAAGGCATTAGTAAAATAAGCAATTGACTAATGCTTAAACTGCCAACAGTAAGTATACCAATGCAAGCAAAAATAACTTTGTTTAAGCGTTTACGATAGCGCTCTGGATCTATTTCAATAAGTTGCATTCTGGTTATTTATTCCTTTAACAAAATGGGAAAACATGGCTATCGAATGTTAATCCTAATGTGATGAGGGGATTGACATCGCTTATCGACATAGATTACTGGTATAGGTTATTCATAGTGTGAATAATCGCTCATAGATTATGTAATGTAAATAATTGATAGTCTTTTATCGACAATGACTTATAAGCAATTATTTATTGTTAGCCAGTGATTGCGTTTTATTTATTCATTGCTATTTATTAATAGTAGCTTTCCATCCAGCTCTCTAAAATAAGGGCAGCAGAAACACTATCCACTTTTCCTTTTTCAAGTGCTTTGAATCCACCGCGTTCAAAAATAAATTCTTTCGCACTTGCTGTTGTTAAGCGTTCGTCTTGAAAAGCTACTTTTACGCCAAAACGGCCGTTTAAACGATTACCAAATTTTTTCGCTCTTTGTGTGATGGCTTGCTCAGTGCCATCCATATTTAATGGCAATCCTACGACGACTAAATCCGGTGCCCACTCTTTAATGACAGCGGCAACCGTATCCCAATTAGGAATACCATCATTTGCTTTAATAGCTGCTAATGGCTGCGCAGTCGCGGTGATCATTTGCCCTGTTGCAACACCAATACTTTTTGTACCAAAGTCAAAACCTAATAAAGTACTTGGCGCTTTTGACTCGTTTGATGAAGTCTTCTTTTCTTGTTCTGAATCGTTTTCTGATGTCATTATGCGTGGCCTACGTCGCTACTTAATTGTGATGGGTCGACGCCTAAGCGTTGTAATGAAGTATTCCAACGTTGTTCGACCGGCGTGTTAAAAATAATGTCATTTTCACAATGAATGATTAACCATTGATTCTGGTTTATCTCTTCTTCTAACTGCCCAGAGTCCCAACTTGAATAGCCCAAGGCAACCATATAGTGCTCAGGTGCATTATCTGTCCCTAAACTGGATAGGATTTTATTCGAGTTAGACATCATTAGCTGTTCATTAAGCATGGTGCTTTGTGAAATGTCAGGGGTGGGGCTGTGTAATACAAACCCTCTGTCCATGTCTAATGGGCCACCTAAAAAGACGGGATCAATCAAAGGTGGACTAGGTTCATGGTCAATGCTTTCTGCATTTTCTAATAACTCTTGTAGTGTTAGCTTAACTGGGTAGTTAATAATAAAGCCCATCGCACCTTGATCATCGTGCTCACATAAATAAACAACAGATTTTTTAAAGTATGGGTCTGTTAATGAAGGCATCGCGATTAAAAAATGATTCTTTAATGAACTCACTACTTCAGCTTGAGTATTCATTTCCGATGCTTTTTCTTGAACTGTTGATAGGGGAACTGAACGTTCATCGCTAATATCAGAATCAGCAAAAGGGTTTTTAGTTTTATCTATTGTCATTTGATTCTCCATTAGGAATGAATATGTACCGCCACTATTTAAGAGGCAAAAACAGTAAGCCAAGAGATGAACAGGTTTTAGGCGTAAAGACTTAAATTTATGCCTGTCGGTAGAGGACTAATCTAATAAACCGCTCGAAATGTCTTCATGTTACGTCTTATCTTGATTCGTCATGCTTATATTACCCGCTGTAGTTGCGGGTAATATACTTAAATCAATCGCATTCAGCTTTGTTAGTCTTAATTCAATCTCTTTTAAACGCAATGCTAGCTTTTAAAACAGTATTAGTAGGCTTAATTAAGCACCTTTGATACGTTTTTCGATTGCATCCATTAGTTTACCGCTGATATTAGTACCATAAGCATTATCAATTTCTTGGATGCAAGTTGGGCTAGTCACATTGATTTCTGTAACCTTGTCACCAATAACATCTAAGCCAACAAAAATCAGGCCCTTTTCTTTTAACTTTGGACCTATGGTATTAGCAATATGCCAATCAGACTCAGAAAGAGGTTGAGCAACACCTGTGCCGCCAGCCGCTAGATTACCACGTGTTTCACCTTTTGCAGGAATACGGGCTAATGCATAAGGCATTGGCTCTCCATCCACAATCAGAATACGCTTATCACCGTCTTTAATTTCTGGGATAAAAGCTTGTGCCATGCAGTAACGTTGCTGATGCTCTGTTAATGTTTCAATGATCACACCAACATTGCTGTCATTTTCTTTAATACGGAAGATAGATGCGCCGCCCATGCCGTCTAATGGTTTTAAAATCACATCTTTATGTTGTTGATGGAAAGCGCGAATTTTTTCTGCGCTTCTTGTTACTAAGGTGATAGGAGTGAATTCACTAAACCAAGCAGTGAATAGTTTTTCATTTGCATCACGTAAACTTTGTGGTTTATTAACGATTAAACAACCTTCGTCTTCAGCCCGCTCTAATAGATAAGTGGCGTAGATATATTCTGTGTCAAAAGGGGGATCTTTACGCATTAATACCGCATCAAGGTCTGAAAGAGGGTGATCAACTGCATCTTCTAATTGATAAAAATTGCCTGCTTCACGTTGTACGGTTAATTTTTTGCTGGTTGCAAAACAACGACCATTTTCTAGATATAAATCTTTCATTTCTAAATAATAAAGTTCCCAACCACGAGATTGAGCTTCTAATAACATTGCAAAGCTTGAGTCTTTTTTAATGTTGATGTCTGCGATGGGATCCATCACGATGCCAATTTTTATGGTCATATCTATTCCTGTCATTAATCTATTAAGTAATAAAAGTTATGCTAAATCGCCAAAGCGACATTGCAATGCAGTGATTGCAGTTAATGCTGCTGTTTCTGTGCGTAATACGCGAGGGCCTAATAATGTTTCAGTAAAGTCCAAGTTTTCAGTGAGGCTGATTTCATCATCGCTTAAGCCTCCTTCAGGACCAATTAATAAACGCACATGCTTGATATCGTTGGGTAATGTATTAATTGAATATTTTGCGCGAGGATGCAAGGTTAATTTACAGCAATCAACCTCATATTCACACCATTGTGTTAAAGCTTGTGTTGTATGTATTGTTGGTACAATATTTCTACCCGATTGCTCACAGGCTGCAATGGCTATTTTTTGCCACTGTTGTTGCTTTTTTGCCATCCGTTCTGCGTTTAGTTTTACACCACAACGCTCACTGATCAAGGGAGTAATTTCATTTACACCCAATTCGACTGCTTTTTGGATCACAAATTCCATGCGATCACCACGTGAAATAACTTGCCCTAAATGTAAATGAAGCGGGCTTTCATTGTCCGTTTCTTGGAATGAAAGAATATTCGCTTGGCAAGTTCTTTTTTGAACTTCATTCAATTGTGCTAAATACTGCCCACCTTGACCATTAAATAAGGTAATACTATCGCCTACATTTAAACGTAACACGCGAATATGCTGAGTAGCGTCGTCTGATAACGTGATACAGGTGTTTTCGGTCAATAATTGCGGTTCATAAAAACGAGGGTTACGCATAAGGTTACTTTTGATTGAAAATAAAAGCTTAGTATAACGCGAAAATTTTTAATATCACTATTGCTAAAGATTGAATTATTACACTGAGTTAGCATAACTTATGTTAATCCGTGAACATTGATAGCCTTGAAGGGTAACGGGTATAAAGTATCGCTAAAGGATATATTGAATTATTGCTTCCTTAATACCAATTAAGCCCAACATATGGGATAATTGTTGCTTTTATTTTTTGTGTGATGTTTCAGGAATTTAATATGTACAGTTCTAAGTTAAAAAGTATAACTACCGACGCTAAGCGTGGCGTTTATTTCATTGGTACCACGCCTCCAAAACATGACACCGATCTTGAACTTGTTTCCGGTATTGCCGATAAATTAGTAGGGCGATTAGAAGAAATTGATTATGACGGTTTTATCGTTTATGACATTCAAGATGAAACCTCTCGTATTGATAAGCCGCGTCCTTTTCCATTTAGATATACTCATGATTCACGCTTATACTCAAAAATATTACACGATAAAGTCGGTAAGCCGGTGATCACTTATAAAAGTGTTTCACAACGGGATGAAGCTGATTTTTCTCGTTGGTTATCCGATGCTTGGCATCAATTTTCAGTGCGAGATATAGTGTTGGTAGGCTCGCCATCATCGGAAGGTGAAATTAAACTCTCACTCTCTGACGCTTATAAAAGCTTAGCGGCACACCCTCAAGATTTTTACCTAGGTGGAGTAACAATTGCAGAAAGACATGTTGCTAAAGGGGATGAACATACCCGTTTACGTGCTAAGCAAGATCAGGGCTGTGAATATTTCATTACGCAAGCTGTTTATAATGCACAGGCCACCATTGATTTATTAACTCGCTATGCCAGTGAATGTCGACAGCAGGGTATACAACCTAAGCGGGTGATTTTAACTTTTTCTCCATGTGGTAGTGCGAAAACATTAGAATTTATTGAGTGGTTGGGGATTTCTGTTCCGGAAGCGACATCGTTGCGTATTCTTGAGTCTGAAAACCCATTGAAAGAGTCTTTGCAAATTAGTCGAAATAACTTCGAACAGATTTTGCTAGCTGTATTACCGCTAAATATTCCATTAGGTTTAAATATAGAAAGTTTAACCAATCGCAAAGAAGAGATAGATGCTGCTATATTATTATTTAAACTCCTTAAAGCCACGTTGGATTTAAAACTGGCTGAATCACAACTATAAGTCGATGAAATAATGATCTTGTCAAAGGAACAACAAACAGAAATTACACGGATAGCAGTATTTGCTGGGCAAATTTTACATCAACATGGTGCTGAAAGTCGTTTAGTAGAGCAAACAACACAGCGTTTAGGGATTGCACTAGGGGCTGACAACATAGAACTAGCAATCAGCCCCGATGCGATGGTGATCACCAGTTTAGTGAACGGTCACTGTGTTACCACTACTAGACGTTGTCATGACCGCGGCATTAATATGCAAATGGTCTGCGAAGTGCAGCGTATCTGTGTGATGTTGGAAAAAAAACTACTTGACGCTAAAGATGTTAAAAAGCGCTTACAGCGATTAAAACCCTATAAATATAACCGTTGGTTGGTGGTGCTAATGATTGGTTTTGCCTGTGCCAGTTTCAGTCACTTTTTTGGCGGCGATAGAGCGGTGTATTGGACGACTTTTGTTGCTTCTAGTTTAACCATGATCGTACGACAAGAATTAGGGCATCGTCAGCATAATCCCTTTGTGAATTTTGCCATCGCTGCTTTTGTCGCTACAACTATAACCAGTATCGGCGCAATTCTTGAGATTGGGGAAAACCCACAAATAGCAATGGCGGCCAGTGTGTTGTTACTGGTACCGGGTTTTCCGTTAATTAATGCGGTGTCAGATATGCTTAAAGGATACGTCAATATGGGGATCGCACGTTGGGTATTTGCAACGTTACTTGCGGTCAGTGTGTCAATTGGGATTGTAGCAGCCATTAAGGTCACTGGCGTATCAGGGTGGGCAATCTAATGAGCGCATTTTTTGATTTATTAGGCTTGTTAATTATCGATGCATGGTTTGCGTGGATACCAGCAGTTGGTTTTGCCATGGTATTTAATGTGCCGCGTAAAATGTTGATTTATTGTGCTGCGGGCGGTGCATTTGCTCACAGCTTACGATTTTTGTTAATGCATTTTGATTTACCCATTGAATGGGCAACCTTAATTGCTTCAGCAAGTATGGGGTTTTTAGGTTTATATTGGTCTCGTAAACATTTGATTCCGCGTCCTGTTTTTACCGTCGCATCAGTAATACCTATGATCCCTGGTAGTTATGCCTTTTCTGCAATGATTGGATTGGTTGAGATTAATACGACGGGTTATAGCTTAGCGTTAATGCAGGTGGTCATGGAAAATGGTTTGCGCACTTTATTTATTTTAACGGCATTAAGTTTTGGATTAGCGATACCGTCAATTTTAATTTATCGTGGCCGTCCGATTGTTTGATCGTAATTTAATACTAACAGTGGGTATATAATTAGATAGATTAGTTTAATCACGCTGTGTAGGTAAGTGGAACAGCGAATATTACGCTAGATTGGTCTAAGGAATACTGTACACTGTGCGAAAAATGCTAAGTACAATAAGTGTGCAGAACAAAGTGTGTGGAATAAAAAAGGTCCAATATGTCAGATAAATTTTTCTTTAAAGGTAAAAAAGAGAAAAAACCAAAACATTCAAGTTATGGTTTTAATACAAAGCGTGCAGTAAAAATTGGTACTGAAGAGCTACCTTTACAGGTTGTTGTTAATACCGATGCCCGTGCTGAAGCAGTACAAACATTAGCTGAAGAACATAACTTAGTTATCGCTATTACCGTTGATGCTGAACAAGCTGAGAATACTACCGAATTAGATGTGTTGATTAATAAACCAGTCACTACTCGTTTTGAAAAAATGCCTGCTCGTAACGAACCTTGTGTTTGTGGTAGTGGTAAAAAATATAAAAAGTGTTGTGGTTAATTCGTACTATTAATTTTTAATAGAACAATAGTAGAGCACACATTAAAAAGCCCCGATAAAGTAATATTTATCGGGGCTTTTTTGTGCCTGATAATTTGTATTGTTTATTTTAATAAGCGTAACCTTACTCAGTCATCACTTATTTTAACCTTGTTCTAATAAACGTCTTAAATCAATTAGGGCTGCATTGGCTCGAGAAACGTAGTTTGCCATCACCAAGGAATGGTTTGCTAAGAAACCAAAGCCATTACCATTTAATACCATTGGGCTCCATACTGCTTGTTGTGTTGCTTCTAAATCACGAATAATTTGTTTTAAACTAACTTGTGCATTTTTCTTTTCGAGCACATCTTGAAAGTCAATTTCTACTGCTTTTAAAAAATGCAGAATAGCCCATGTTGAACCACGGCTTTGATAAAAAACATCATCAATCTTAAACCAATTTGTTTTGATCTCAATTTCGTCAGCGCTGGCCGTTGATTGTTTTGCTGAAGTATCACCTGCTAGGTTCGTATCAAATATATCATTACCGACACTGGCGCTTAAGTTTTGTGAAATAGAGCCTAATCGTTTTTCAATCTCACGTAACCAATCACTTAGATTATCCGCACGCGTATAAAATTGTGCTTCTGTTTGGTCTGTTGCAGAGAGACGAGCACGATAGCGTTTGAATGCTTTAATTGCATCTTTATATTCACTTTCTGCACTAGGCAAAACCCAGTTAGTATGCGAAATATTCATTTTATTCTGTGCTATTTCTAAGTCTTTATCACCCGTCGATTGTGATTGTGAACGACTGAAGTCTAAACGCATCACTAAAGCTAAATCTCTTACTTGCTCTAATACACCGTATTCAAAGGCAGGCATATTATCCATAAAAAATCCTGGTGGAGTGACATCGTTAGATAAGAAGCCCCCGCGTTTATCTACTAACCAACTAGTTACGTCAATAAGCGTTGTTGTGGTTGCATAACCAGGTACTATTTCACTATTGGATGCAGTTGCTGCTTCTTGTGTTTTTGCTTTCACATCAAATGTTGATGGCATCCAGCCAGACCAAATTGACATTATCCATAATAAGAAAACAATGATCAGCAGTATGGGAATGATGCTTTTTTTAGGTAAAGTAGCCATGATCTGTTCCTTAATATCATGTTGAATGGGTATCAACTTTACCATAACCCTGTTTATTATTTCACCTCAATTGTCGTTAATGGAGGTGTAAAATCATAAAGTTATAAATATTATTCTATTTCACTATATTTCATGGTTGTAGGTGCGTTTAGTTGTGTAAATTGTAAAGAAAATATTGTCGTTACTGCTCGACTACAAATAACGAACACTTATTATGTGGTTAAGATTAAACGTTAACGGGTTAAAGGTTTAAAAAACGTCATTACAAAATCTACAAATATAGCGCTATCCACTTGATTGCCCATCAATAGGGGTATTTCAGGAGAAGGTAGTAATTAAATAGATGAATTTTAAAACGTAATTGATAAACTTATGCTCATTATGTAAAAATTTGGAAAATAAATGAAAATTTCAATGATAGTAGCCATGGCAAATCATCGTGTAATTGGTTTAGAAAACAAAATGCCATGGCATTTGCCAGCAGATTTGCAATATTTTAAAAAGACAACACTAGGTAAACCAGTGATCATGGGCCGTAAAACCTATGACTCAATTGGTAGAGCATTACCAGGACGTTTAAATATTGTAGTTTCTCGCGATCCTAATTTAAACATTGCAGGCGTTACTTGTGTGACCTCCGTTGAGCAAGCATTACAAGCTGCTGCGGGGGTTGAGGAAGTGATGATTATCGGCGGAGCCACTATTTATGAACATTTTTTACCTGTTGCTAATTGCCTGTATTTAACATTCATTGATTTGGAAACTAAAGGCGATACGCACTTTCCTGATTATCTTACTCAAGGAAAATGGGAAAAAGTAAGTAGTGAGCATTATTTAGCAGATGAAAAAAATGTGCACAATTTAGAGTTTGTGACCTTAGATAGAATGAGTTAAGCGTTAGTTATACCAATCTAAGTAATTATCTAGTCATTTCTGTTTGTTAAAATGAGTTCTAGCTTCGTTGTTGATTTTGTAATGAGAATAATTAGTTACTGCAATCAACGCCTTGCTATCATCCATTTTCCCTAACGCCTAAATAGACCATTTATTTATCCAGATTGGTATTAACCGTATGCGGGGCAGGATAATGAAAATAGTTTCTTATCTTGCCAACGTATCATGGTAAGACTGTTTCCCCAGACACAACCCGTATCTAATGCATACAAGTTTGGTTGATTTGTTTGGCCTAATAATGCAGCCCAGTGACCAAATAAGATAGGTTGATTATGATCTCTTGGCGTTATTTCGAACCAAGGTTTTAATACATTGCTATCTGTGTCTGCTGGCGATAGTTTGTTATAAAACTCCAACTCGCCATTTAAAGTGCAATAACGCATACGTGTGAACACATTGATAATGTAGCGTATTCGTTCAATGCCTGAAAGTGAAGGGTGCCATTTAGTCGGGTGGTTACCGTACATGTTTTTAAGCAGTGATTGGTAATCTTCCCCATGCAATTGTTGTTCAACTTCTTTGGCGAATTGTTTTGCTTGTGGAATTGTCCAAGAAGGTAATATACCTGCATGCACCATAATAAACTTATGTTCAGGATGCTCTAATAACAAAGGCTGATTACGTAACCATGTTAGAAGCTGCTGACTGTCATCCGCTTCTAAAATAGGGGATATTTTGTCTTTTTCTTTGGGTTTATGAATGCCCAAAGCCGTCGCTAATAAGTGCAAATCATGATTACCTAGAATCACTTTTGCCTTTAGCTTTTTAAGGTAGCGTAATGTTTGCAATGATTTAGGGCCACGAGCGACTAAATCGCCAGCAACCCATAACTCATCATTTTTTGGATCAAAATTGGCCAAAGATAGAAGCTGTATCAATTCGTCATAACAACCTTGAATGTCACCAACTATATAAGTTGCCATCGTTATTTGATCCTATTAAAAATTGTTATTGAGCTCTAAACTTCTTTTTGTAGGCGGTCATAAACATAGTTTGCAACACGCACATACTCTTCAACAGAGATGTTTTCTGCGCGGTGGCCAATATTAATACCAAGGTCAGTTAATTCTTCAGCAGTTAATAAATCCCTCCAACCATTACGAACTGTTTTACGGCGTTGGTTAAAGGCCATCGAACAAACTTGGTTTAATACTTTCATGCTCTTAGCAACAAAAGGTGGTGTATCGTAAGGCTCTAACCTTACTACTGCAGAATCAACTTTAGGTGCGGGTTTAAAAGCCGTAGGCGGCACTTCTAATACAGGAATAACATTACAGTAGTATTGTGCCATTACACTTAAACGTCCGTAAGCTTTACAATCTGGACCTGCACATAAACGGTTAACTACTTCTTTTTGCAGCATGAAGTGCATGTCAGAAATTTTGTCTGCAAACTCAAATAGGTGGAACATTAAAGGCGTTGATATGTTGTACGGTAAGTTACCAAACACTCGTAATTGTTTGTCACCTTGCACTAATTGTCCAAAGTCAAAACGCATGGCATCAGCTTGGGTTATTTTTAATTTATCACGTAACGTAGGGTGCTGTTCTAAACGCGCTGCTAAATCACGGTCTAATTCCACTACATTTAAGCAGTTTACTTTACGTGCCACAGGCTCTGTTAATGCGCCTAAACCGGGACCAATTTCTACAATATTATCGTCAGGTTGTGGCGCTATTGCTGCCACAATTGAATCGATAATATAATCGTCGTGTAAGAAATTTTGTCCAAATCGTTTACGAGCGGTATGGCCTAGGTGGGTTTTATCATTCATTTTATTCATTAACCTTGTTGATGTTACTTTGGACCATGGTAATAGCTTCGTTGACTGCACATAATAAACTACCTGAGTCAGCTTTGCCTGTTCCTGCTAGATCTAATGCGGTGCCATGGTCAACCGATGTGCGTATAAATGGTAAACCTAATGTGATATTAACGGAGCGACCAAAACCTTTATATTTTAAAACAGGTAGACCTTGGTCGTGATACATGGCTAATACCGCATCGGCATGTTGTAAGTATTTATCTTGAAATAAAGTATCAGCAGGCAGTGGACCCACTAACTGAATACCTTGTGCGCGAAGGTTGTCTAGTGCAGGTTCAATGGTATCTATTTCTTCTCTGCCCATGTGACCTCCTTCCCCTGCGTGTGGGTTTAAGCCACACACATAGATAGTCGGCTGTTTAATACCGTATTTTTCTTTTAACTCAGCATTTAAAATTGTAATAATATTCGCTAATAAGGGTTCTGTTATCGCGCTGGGCACGGCAGAAAGTGGTAAATGCGTGGTTGCTAAGGCAACACGTAAACCCGTTGTTGCAAGCATCATTACTACTAAATCAACGTTAGCTTGCTCAGCAAAAAATTCAGTATGGCCGCTAAAGGTAACACCGGCGTCATTAATAATGCCTTTATGTACTGGTGCTGTAACCACCGCAGAAAACTCACCATTTAAACAACCTTGGCTTGCAAAACGTAAGGTTTCTAAAACGTATTCCCCATTGCGAGCATCAAGTTGTCCCATTTTCACGGGGACGTCAGTCGCAATATGAGCTACGGTTAATTGACCTAAGAGCGGTTCCGCTTGAGGCTTTTCGACATCATATTCAATAAAAGTAATATTTTTATTTAAATGCTGTGCTCGCTCTTTTAATAGTATTAAGTCTGCACAAATAACCAGTTCAGCGGGCCAAGTCTGTTCCGCTAATTGTAAAACTAAATCAGGACCAATGCCGCTCGGTTCACCAGCGGTGACAATAATACGAGGTAACATTATTCTTCCTCAATAATATAAGCAGGGTTATTAATCTTGATATACGCTTCTTGGCGTATCTCATTTAACCAAGCGTAAGCCTCAGCAGGAAAGCGTTGTCTAAATAACATACTGTAAGCTTTTTGCTTAGTGGCATTTTCAGTCGTATCAGATTCGCGTTTATCAAGTACTTGAAGAATATGCCAGCCATGCATTGTATGGAAGGGTTGACTGATTTCACCGATTGCTTGTTCTTGTGCTAAATCACGAAATTCAGGCACATACATGTTTGGATCTGCCCAACCTAGTTCACCACCTTTTACGGCAGAACCAGGATCTTGAGAATACTCTTTGGCTAATTCATCAAAGGTTTTTGTGCCTGATAATATTTGCTGACGTAAAGTTGTTAACAATAACTTGGCTTTTTCATCACTCAAAATGATAGTGGGTTTAACCAGAATATGACGTGCATTCACTTCTTCTGTGATCACGTTATCATTCCCTTTTTTATCTAGCACTTGAATGATATGTACTCCCATTCTGGTATTGAAAGGGCCAATGATATCGCCTTTTTTATTGCTCTCTTGTAAATTTTCTACAAATAAACTTGGAATTGAATCTAGCTTACGCCATCCCCAATCGCCGCCTTCTAAGGCCTTTGGGCCTTCAGAATTGGCAATCGCTAGCTGTTTGATATCAGCACCATTGTCTATTTTTTGTACTAACGAGTTCGCTTCATTGGTTACCGCAGTTCGTTTCTCTTCAGACGCTTCCGGTGATAACTTCAGTAAAATATGTGCAAAATGAAACTCAGTCGTTTGCTCACCTTGCTCTTTAATACGATCAACCACTTGTTGAACTTCTTGATCAGAGATATTGATACGGCGGCGAACCTGCACTTGACGCACTTCATTAATAGTCAATTCATCACGAATGTTAGCAACGAATGCCTTATAATTGATGCCCGATGCCTCTATATCGGCACGTAATTCGTTTAATGTTTTATTTTGCTTTTTCGCCATTTCGGTAATGGTTTGATCAAGTTGTGCATCACTGATGCGCAAGCCTATACGTTCTGCAATTTGTAACTGTAATTTATCACTGATTAATTTATCAAGAATTTGCTTATCAATATTTTTTGGATCCGGCAGCGTTTGACCACTCTCTTGATAGCGAGTAATTAAGTCACGCTTAAGGTTACTCATATCACTGCTTAAGATTAGTTCTTTGTTTACTACTGCTTCAATCTTATCTAGTTGTACTTCCGCAGCCGTTGCCAATTGAGGTAAAGTACTCGCTAAGATTAATACACTTAAAAATTGTTTTGTTAATTTCATTTTTTACCCATTACTTTAAATAAAATGGACGACCGTAGTCGAATAAACCATCTTCACTATCTGAATAACCGACACCACCTAACCCCATTAATTCAATCGTTAAGTTAATGCTATTTTCTGTTTCCATATCATCGTTAAAATCAGACTCTGTTCCATAATAAGACTGCATATGTTTATCGTAACTTAAACCAAGAGCCCAACAACAAGACTGGTATTTAATACCGATGATACTTTCATAACTATTTTCAAATTCAAGGTCATAATAATAACTCGCATAGGCTGACCATTGCGTGTTGATTGACCAGTTTACTTTACTACCAAGTTGGTTAACAATTTCATCCCATTCTGCATCTTCATCTTCTTTATAATAACGGTAGCTTAACTGCATAAATGTATTGTAAGCCCAACGTTTCTCAAACGTAGTATTCGCACGTTTAAGGAGGTTTTCATCACTGTCCCACTCTACACCTGCATGCAGGAAATAATCATTTTCAAAGTTAACATCAAACTCAGCAATAATTGAAGAACGGCTGACAGATTGACTGTCATCATCGTCATCGGTTGGTAATACGGTACGAGATTTCGATAAATAATAATTTTGTCCAATAGCAAAACGTAATTTTTCTTCACCTTGTTCATTTAAGAAGCTACTTGAAACCCCCACTGTGATCTGATTCGCTTCGGCAATGCGGTCATACCCAGAATAACGATTATCTCGAAATAAGCCGTAATAATCTTGTTGTAATGTTGTTGTATCGTATAAACCAATATCTGATTGATTTTGGTATGGCACATATAAATACTGCATTTGCGGTACTAATGTTTGTCGGTATTTATTGCCAAATACTGAAAAGTCGCGTTCTAAGTTGATACCTGAATGTATTTTAAATGACGGAAGGTAGCGAACAACAGACTCTTCTAAATCATCATACCAACTATACTTTGTTGCGTTTTCTAGATCCTGTTGATAGACGCTAAGCATGTATTTTAGTTCAGTATTGATAAATAGAGAATCGTAATAAAGGGGTAAAGATAGCTTTGGTTCAGCATGGATACGCGTACCGGTATACACCTCACTATCACTGTGTTCAAAACGCGTGACTTCTGAATACCAATCAAACTGTAGACTTTTCCAGTTAAGCGGCTGGTATGCATTTATGGCTAATTTAGGTAATACGATATGTGGGGTATCGTCATCGCCTAATATTTGAAAGTCGCGTACTTCCAGCTCACTATTCCAATTACTTTTTGTATAACTTAATTTAGCGGTTTGTAATAATTGGTTATCTGTACTGGTACCGTATTCGGTATCAATATCGGTGAAATAATAATCATCACTGACTTTGTTGTAATCTGCCTCAAAAGCCCAGTCTTGTGAAAAATTAACTTGATGTTCAAAATGAAATAAATAGCGTTTTCCAATTAAATCGCCATCATCGTCTTCGCGTATTCGATCATCCGCAAGATATTCAGTTTGAATTTGACCTGAACCAATATCAAATAAATAACGATATTCAGTCGCTACTAATAGACCCCGGTTTTCCATATAAGTCGGTGTGATGGTTGCATCTTGATTGGATGTTAAATTTAGGTACAGAGGTTGGCTGTAAGAAAATCCATTTACTGATGAAAACTCATATTTTGGAAATAAAAGTCCGGTTTTTCGCGTGTCGGATAAAGGGTAGCTGATATAAGGGAAGTAAAATACTGGCACATCCTTTATTCTTAATACTGCGTTGTAAGCTGTCCCCATATCATTTTCTTTGTCAATGTATAAGGTCGAAGAATCGATGCTCCAAGTAATATCACCCGGTGGGCACGCTGTGTAACTAGAAGAATTTAACTCATAAAAACCTTGACCATTATCATACACGCGATCTGCATTACCACGACCAGACTGCCCGTGAAACTGATACTGTGTCTGTAATAACGATGCTTCATCGGTTTTTAAATTAGTATCTATTTGGTCGGCTAAAAGGGTGATTTGTCCATCAACATAGCGCGCATTGCCGATTGCATTTGCTTGTTCAGTATTGCGGTTATAAATTAATCGGTCTGCATCGAGGCTCTTTTCACCTTGAACCACATTGACATCACCTTGATAAATTATCTCGCCATTAACACCGCGTAATGAATTGGCATTGATGCTGATTGGAATTTGGTTTTTATCGAGATTCTTATTACGTGTCGTGACGGGAGGGACTTGGCTATAGCACTGCCTAAAGAACACTTGTACGTCACGTGGCGCTGATTTTTCTTCTAAGCTGGCAATCTTAGTTATTGCATCGCTCTTGGTGCTAGCACTACTATCAGTATTACTTTGCGTTGCAGAGGTGTTTTTATTTTCAATTTCCTGTGCAACGGCACTAGCAACTGGAGATAAGACAAATAATAAGGGGATTAGTTTTAACATTAATAACTCACTACAAGGGCTTAGAAAGAAAAAGGAAACGCTAAGCAGAAACAACAATATAACCCCTTATAATAAAGTAATCTTTTGCTGTCTCCAATCTTTGATTGGCTAATACACGAGTATTTTGGCTATTTATTACAAATAATTGGTAAATCTTCACATAGTTAGTCAAAATAATAGAAAAATTCAATATTTTCTTAATTTAAAGGTAATGATTAATTATGCGCATATGGGGCAAGTTATTAGGTGGTTTTTTTGGATTTATGTTTGGTCACTTCTTTGGCCTGCTGTTAGGCGTTTGGTTAGGGCATCGTTTTGATGTGGCCGTCGGACGTAACTTTAATATGCGCGATGGCATGTTAGGTGGACGAACCAACAGTGCGGATAAACAAAAAGCGTTTTTTGAAACCGCTTTTTCGGTGATGGGACACGTTGCCAAAGCAAAGGGACAAGTCACTCAAACCGATATTCAAGTCGCCAATGCATATATGGACCAAATGAATTTGCACGGTGATGCAAGATCGCAAGCTCAGCATGCCTTCACCAGTGGTAAAAGTGCTGACTTTGCACTAGTAGAAACATTGCAAGAATTTGTACGTAAATTGCACGGTGAACGTAACGTCCTGCAAATGTTTTTAGCGATTCAAGTGCAAGTTGCTTATTCAGATGGTGTGATTGATGATAACGAAAAAGCCTTGTTGTACACCATTGCCGAAAATCTAAATTTTTCACGTTTCGAATTAGACCGTTTGATTCAAATGATTCAAGGGCAGCAACACTTCCATCAGGGTAAGCAGGGTGGTCAGCAATATAATAAAGCTGAAGTTGAAGATGATGCTTATCAAGTACTAGGGGTTGAAAGTACAGCCACGGACAAAGAAGTGAAACGAGCCTATCGCAAGTTAATGAGTCAAAACCATCCTGATAAACTAGCTTCCAAGGGGCTACCGGAAGAGATGATGCAATTAGCTAAAGAGAAAGCGCAAGATATTCAAAAAGCCTATGAAGTACTGCGTAGCAGCCGAGGCTTTAAATAACATGCTATCGGTATTAAAACGTTATAGTTTACAGCTAGTATTTACTATTAGCTTACTATTAGGTTTACAGTTACCGAACTTTTTACAACAATATGAATTGCGTTTGCAGGGGCATTTTGTTGAAGCGCAACAGCATTTAGCTGAATTTCAATCGCTTGCAGATAAATATTTTGCTGGTGATTTGAACGCACTCATTACAAAACATAAAAGTAGTAAAGATAGCTTGTACCGTGAAGAAGCATTGGTTATAGAAAATACTTATTCACGAGTGCAATTTTTACAACAAAAAATAGATAATTTAAATCAGCCTATTTGGTATCGATTAGGGGAATTAACGCAACAAATCAAAGACCCTATTGTTAACGAAACGTGGACAGGTTACCAAGCTAATGTGTTACTTAATCAACAGGCTATTTTAGTAGGGGTTGTTGCTGCGGTGTCAATGATGTTGTTATTAGAAATATTATTATCCTTCAGTAAATATGGTTGTTATCGTGCTTTTTCTTATTGTAAAAGAAAGCGTAAAAAACAAACCAGAAAAATAGGTTTATAAACTTTTCTTTTCATTTAATGGCTTTTTTGCTTTATGTCATGAAAGCTAATGAATGAAAAGGCACTCGGCTATTTGATTTTAGAAGTCGTCGTTATAAAGGTATAAATGGTGATGAAAGTGCTCACTCTCATAACCGATAAACAACACAACCCTTCTTTTTACCGAATATTGCACTATGAATGGATTAATGAATCTTGAAAAAGCAACCTATGTATACCCGTTACCATTCAAGATGCAAAGTTCAGCAAGTTGTGATGTGAGTAGCTTCTAGGCAGGAAGTTGAAGATCTAACTAGTTCAATCAATACTTTCTAACAACGAAGATGCTTGCCTCACAACTTGCCCTGTGGGTCGTTAGCTCGAAAAGCAATTCAGCGTTGCAACATTCGATAAGGACTAGCCATTGTCATCATGTTACGCCTTGCCTTGCTGTCCAAGCTAACGACTGAATAAAGCATCTCGATTGATAACGGGTATAGATATAACTTCGTTTCTCTATCGTGACTAGACTAATTAATTCGCTCTTATAACATTTTAGTTTTGCATCTATCGTAGTGCTTCTCTATTATTGGCTATTTATCATTTTAGTAATCAATTACGGTGTTTCACCGAATAGACCTTAAATCGGAGCTTAATACATGTCTACATTTTCACTTGCGTTTGGTACAGCGACTAAAAACCGTGACCAAAAAATCATCGAAGCATTTTTTCCAAACCCAATTTTAAATCCAAACGAAGATCTAGTTGCAACTATTGGTGCAATTGCTGGATATGAAGGTGGCAATCAAGTTATCGAAATTAAACCCGCTATTGCAGAGCAACTGGCTGCGGCTTTTAATGGTGAAGACGATGCAGATAATGCAGATTTTGCAGTTGCAGCAGCTAAATCAAAACAAACATTAGTGTTAGTTATTTTAGCCACTGACGAAGCACCACAGAGTGTCGCTGAAGGTTATTTGAAACTGCAACTTATCTCTCATCGTTTAGTTAAACCACACGGCGTAGTGTTAGACGGTATCTTTGGTTTATTGCACAATATCGCATGGACAAACAAGGGTGCTATCGACTTACCTGAGCTTAAAGATCGTCAAATGAAAGCACGTTTAAAAGGCAAAACTATCATTGTAGATTGTGTTGATAAATTCCCTAAAATGGTTGATTACGTAGTTCCAGCTGGTGTGCGTATTGCTGACACTTCACGCGTACGTTTAGGCGCTCACGTTGGTGAAGGTACAACAGTGATGCATGAAGGTTTCATTAACTTTAATGCAGGTACAGCGGGTGTTAGCATGGTTGAAGGTCGTATTTCAGCGGGTGTTATGGTTGGTGAAGGAAGTGATATCGGTGGTGGCGCTTCTATTATGGGTACACTGTCTGGCGGTGGTAAAATGGTTGTCGCTATTGGCGAAAATAGCTTATTAGGTGCTAATGCTGGTTTAGGCTTCCCACTGGGTAACCGTTGTACTATTGAGTCTGGTTTATACGTTACAGCGGGTTCTAAAGTTAAAATGTTAGATAACGAAGGTAATGACGCTGGATTTGTTAAAGCACGAGATTTAGCTAATAAAGATGACTTATTATTCCGTCGTAATTCAACGACAGGTCAAATTGAATGTCTCGTTAATAAAAGCGCTGTAGAATTAAACAGCATGTTACATTCTAACTAATATTCTCATTATTGTTCTGAGCAATATTTTTATTATGCATTGAGTAATCGAGGCTACTATTGAGTAGCCTTTTTTATGTTCGTCTATTTTTTACCTATTTATTTTTTACCCATCTATTTTTAAATTGCTGTATTCCTTTTTATAAAATTCTTCCACTTTCATATACATAGCCTTTTCTCGCGTTAGCATCTTAAAACGTCACATGATTGTCATGCGAGATCTATATCATACTTGCTAAGCAAAGCGCGAGGGGAAGCGTAAATGTCAGCCAATAATAAAACATCATTAACATTGAATGTGGACTTCAAAAATAAACTGATCAAACTCAAGGCAACATTGAGTCGAGCCTTTGATATTCAGTTGCCGATCGATAAATTAGTACATGACACTGTGTATAGGCTAAACGTTTTTGATGAGTTACTGAGCTTAGGTCATGAACAAGTTACCGCACAAGTGAAATCATTGCAGCAAACTGCTGTGTATATCGATATTCAGCCGGTAAGTGGCAATGTGAGTAAGCAAGATACAACCGTTGAACGTAATAAGCAGCGTATTAAACATGCTATTGCGATAAAAGAGCATACGCTTAATAAATCTTCTTTTGTTATTTTACTGCTGGCGAGTATCATATTTATCTTTATCGTTTTATTGCAGACAAATATATTGCAAGTCACTGTTTCGTCAGGTCCTGTTTCAACTCAACATTCTTCCCCAAATATTTTAGATAGCTTATTAGCTGAAGCCGCTCCTGTTGCTCATTTAGCACCAACTATTCAATTACCTGTTGATAATGCAAAGCTTACTATGCGCTTACATGGTTCAAATACAATAGGGGAGCATCTTGCACCTGCTCTATTAACTGCATATTTAAAAACATTGGGGGTGTCTGAAATGCGCTGGATAAAAGGGGATTCAGAGGTAGATCGCCAATTACAATATATTCATAACAACCAAGCCTATGAAATTGAACTGCAAGCTCACGGATCATCAACTGCATTTAAAGACTTAGCAAATGGGGTTGCTGATTTGGCTATTTCATCTCGGAAAATTAAAGACGACGAAGTGGCGTTATTAAAGGCACAGTATGGCAACCTTGGTTTAGCTGGTAGCGAAGTGATCATCAGTCTGGATGGCGTTGCTATCATTGTAAATAAGAAGAACTCACTGAATTCACTAACCTTATTACAGCTAGCAGACATTTTTTCAGGTGAGATTAATAATTGGGAACAACTAGGTGGCGAGGACCTAAGTATTAATGTTTATGCGCGAGATCTGAACTCAGGCACCTGGGATAGTTTTAAAAGTATAGTTTTTAGTGAAGGCGATAGCATCTTATTGTCGAATGCGAGTCGGCATCAGTCTAGTAGTAAACTGTCCGACTTAATTGCACAGGATCAGGCTGGTATTGGTTTTATAGGCTTACCCTATATTAATAACAGTAAGGCGTTATCGATAGCTGCATCCATTACTTCTCCTCCTATTTACCCAACACAATTTACGGTGAGTACAGAGGATTATCCTTTAAGTAGACGTTTGTACCTGTATGTACCTGCTGCTAGTAGTGAATTTATTGAACGTTTTACACATTTTGTGACCTCGGCAGCGGGGCAAAAAATTGTTGAGCAGGTAGGCCTAGTTTCTCAAAATATTCAATTACAAGGTATTTACCCTAATAAGCAAGCCCCACAAATTTATAATGATTACGGTGAGATAGCACAACGCCTTTCCTTGAATTTTCGCTTTCAACAGGACAGTAATCAATTAGATAGTAAAGGTAAAGAGGATTTACTGAGGGTCGTTGAATACATAAGACAACATGCTGGTCTTAGAGTGGTATTGATGGGGTTCTCTGATCTCTCAGAAGAACAAGGCAAGCAATCTTTATTATCGCTAAAGCGTGCCCAAATAGTAGAGCGAGAGCTACAAACTCGCGGTTTAAATATTACTGCGGTGGAAGGGTTTGGTTCACAATTACCTATTGCTTCAACAAAAACGGCAATCGGTCGCAGTAAAAATAGGCGTGTCGAGGTGTGGGTTTTTTAAGCCCATTTTTATAATAGGTATGCGATGAGTATTTTATTAAAAAAATCACAATACTTGATGACATTATTCAGTGATTTAAGTTGCCATGATAATGCCATCATTAATAAAAATATTGATGACACGCTTTATCTTTTAAAAGTCGTCTCTACCAAAACTCGGCAATTAATGGCGGAGCAAAATGTGCCCATTGAGGATTTATTAGCAGATAAGTGCTTACCATTAACACGTTTTTATTTGTCAGATGAACACTCGCAATTAGCTTATTTTTTAAATAGTGAGCGATTAGCTTTATTTTTTAGTGCGTTACCAATGGCAGAAGCCACTATCTTTCAACAATATGTAATACGTGCAAAAAAATCTTTAATCTTACCTGAGCGACAGCCATCTTCAGGAGTAGAAGATCTTACATATTTTTCGACAAGTTTCGAAGAAGATAATGAAGGTTATCATCAACTAACTTATTTACAGTCTTTGCAAAATTTAGTAAAGGTGGTGAGTGTTAATTCAGAAGTTGATTATAAGGCGCTGTTTTATGATTTACAGAGCTTTAAAAAGTCTAATGGAAAAATTGATACAAGACTGCTTGTGTACCCTGAATATCAATATAACTTATTATTCTACTGTGAATTGTCGCCATTATGGCAATTAAAAGCGCAGCAGTTATTCACAGAGCAAACGACTATGTGATGATTCAGTCATATTAATTTCATTAGCTCTGAGAATAAATATTGGGCTGTTGTAAATAAAATAAGACAAAAATAATGTCAAATAGGTATTACCAGTTCCATTAATTAGCGGAGTTGGTATTACTCCCATTGCAATGTTTCTAAGGCAGATAGGATGTGTTTTTACTCTCAACAAAGGGCTGTTATTTATCGGAATTGTTACCAAGAAAAAGCCCGTTGTGTAGTGCTATACAACGGGCTTTTTGTTGACACTCGAAAGTGTTAAAAACGTTTTTATTCCGCTTCTTTTTTAGCGTCGACTTTTTTCTTCTTATCTTCACTAGGCAGGTATTTATAAATATACAAACCACTTAATAAGGTAAAGACTAAAGTTGCTCCTAACAATCCAAACACTTTAAAGTTAACCCAAACTTCTTGTTCTAGGCTAAATGCAACATAGATATTAATTAACCCTAGCGCTAAGAAAAAGACTGCCCAAGCGATGTTTAATGTTGACCATACTTTTTCCGGCAAAGTTATTTCTTTACCTAGCATCTGTTTAAGAATTGGTTTTTTAAAGATAAATTGGCTAGCTAATAATGCAATGGTAAACAACACATATACCACGGTGACTTTCCATTTGATGAATACATCATCATGCAAAATTAGCGTTAATGTGCCAAACACCAACACCATTAAGAAAGTGATGATATGCATTTTTTCAGCTTTGCCGTGCTTAAAGTAATTGTAAGCTAACAATAAGCCTGTTGTTACAATTAATGATCCCGTTGCGGCATAAATGTCGACCATTTTATACACGGCAAAAAAGATAATTAAAGGAATAAACTCAAAAAATTGTTTCATGACACTCTCTTCTTTAAAAAATTAAATAATGATAGTCCGTTATTTGAAGGTTGCGGCCTTCATTGCACTAATAAATTCAAACATTTCTGTTTTCATTGTAGCGGGATCATCAAGGTTACGTTGGATTATTTTCACTACCGCTGAGCCAGAAATTGCACCTGCCGCGCCTGCTTTAATCGCGTTAGCGACCTGTTCAGGTTGTGAAATCCCAAACCCTAACAGCGATGGTGGTGCATCATACTCGCCTAATGTTTCAAGCATATGTTCAACGGGCATGCCCGCTTTTGCATCAGCCCCCGTTACACCAGCACGACTTAATAGGTAAGTGTAGCCTTGGCCATACTCTGCTACTTGTTGCAACGTTGCTTTATCACCATTAGGTGGCGCAATAAATATTTGCTGTAAGCCAAATTTCTCTGCAGCTGCACGGTATGGTGCACTTTCATGTAATGGCACGTCTGCAATTAATATTGAGTCAACACCAGCTTCTTTACAGCGCTGATAGAAATTCTCTATACCGTTACAATAGACTAAGTTCACATACAGTAATAATCCAATAGGTATCTGTGGATGTTGAGTACGGATCTCTTTAATTATTTCAAAACAAACCTGTGGTGTGGTGCCTGCCTCTAACGCTCGAATTGAAGCATCTTGAATGACGATACCGTCAGCAACGGGATCTGAAAATGGAATGCCTAATTCTAGTGCATCTGCACCAGCTTCTATTAGTGTATTAATAATACTTAATGATTGCTCACGGTTTGGATCACCGACAGTGACGAAGGGAACAAATGCACCTTGGTTCGCACCTGCTAGGCGATCAAATAATTGTGCGTATCTTTGCGTCATTAAATCGTGCGTCATTAGATTATCCCTCTTTTTTCAAAAATATCAGCAACGGTAAAGATATCTTTATCACCACGGCCTGATAAGTTAACAATAATGATTTGCTCTTTATCATCCTGTTCAATAATTTTTAATGCATGTGCTAGTGCGTGAGCAGATTCTAATGCGGGGATAATGCCTTCCTGTTCAGCTAATGCTTTAAATGCCATTAATGCTTCATCATCGGTTGCATTCACATACTGTGCTCGACCTGTTTTGGCCAAATGTGCATGTTGTGGCCCTACAGATGGGAAATCTAATCCAGCTGAAATTGAGTAAGACTCTTCAATTTGCCCGTTATCATCCTGCATCATTAACGACTTCATACCAAAGAAGATGCCCTTAGTACCACAGGCGATTGGACAACCATGTTCACCGGTCTCGATGCCATGACCACCAGGCTCAACACCAATTAACTCGACGTTTTGATCGTCAATAAAGTCTGAAAAAATACCAATGGCATTTGATCCCCCACCAACACAAGCTATCACTTTATTTGGTAGAATACCTTCTTTACGAAGACATTGTTGCTTCGCTTCTTCACCAATCACTTTTTGGTACTCACGTACAATCGTTGGGAATGGATGTGGTCCAGCTGCAGTGCCTAATAAATAATGTGAATTTTCGTAACTACCAGCCCAGTCTCGTAAAGCTTCGTTACAGGCATCTTTTAAGGTAGCTGAGCCGGAGGTTACTGGAATCACTTCTGCACCCATTAGGCGCATTCTGAACATGTTTGGTTTTTGGCGTTCACAATCTACCGCTCCCATATAAACACGACACTTAAGCCCTAGTAGCGCACAGGCTAAAGCCGTTGCAACACCGTGTTGTCCGGCGCCAGTTTCTGCGATGATCTCAGTTTTACCCATACGTTTAGCCAGTAAAGCTTGACCTAATACCTGATTTGTTTTGTGTGCACCACCGTGTAATAAATCTTCACGTTTTAGGTATAATTTAGTTTTTTTACCTTTGGTTAAATTACGGCATAAAGTTAATGGTGTCGGGCGTCCTGCATATTCAGTCAATAACTCTTCTAGTTCTGCTTTAAATCCATCATCCTGCTGTGCTTTTAAAAACTCTGTTTCAAGCTGTTTTAATGCAGGAACCAATATTTGTGGTACGTACATACCACCAAAATCACCAAAATAAGCGTCTAACGTTTTCATTTTATTACCTTCTAAAGCGTTTATCGTTGCATGTAACGACGAATTGCAGCAAAGCTACGATTTAATTTGTCAGCGTCTTTTTTACCGGGTTCAGATTCAACACCTGAATTAAAATCTAATCCAGCACAACCTATTAAAGCGGCTTGTTGCGCATTGTCTGGATTAAGCCCACCGGCTAATATCAGCTTGCTTTTATCTATCTTGTTCGGTTCGCTTTCATCATGGGTTAACAGAGACCAATCAAAAGCTTGTCCTGTGCCGCCACTTTGCTTACCAACACGTGTATCGACGATGTGTTTACTAACATTGTATTTTTCAAATGCAGGCAAGCTATCACTAATGCCGTGTGCTTTCCATATTTCACAGCTTTTTGGTAATACCGCCAATAGTGCTTTAACATATTTAGGTGTTTCATCACCGTGTAATTGCACTGCGCTCAAACCTAAACTTTTTGCGGTGTAAGCAACTAGTTCGATCTCTTCATCTTGGAATACACCCACATACTTTAAAGGTGCACCTAGCATCACTAAACGTGCTTGTTCAAGAGCGATGAAGCGCGGCGATTTCTCAACAAAAATTAAACCACCATAAACCGCACCGGCTTTGTGTGCATCAGCAGCATCTCTGGCATGTGTTAAACCACAGACTTTATTTTCACCTAGAATCAGCTCTCTACACGCTCGATCAATATTGTTTTTTGACATGATTGAACTGCCAACTAAAAAACCATTCGCGAATTTGCTTAATTCTTTTACTTGCTGGTGGTTATAAATACCTGACTCAGAAATAATAATTCTGTCTTTTGGAATTTTAACTGCGAGTTCTTTAGTACGATTTAAGTCAATAGTAAGATCACGTAAGTCTCTATTATTAATGCCAATTACTTTCGCATTTAAGGCGATTGCACGTACCAACTCTTGTTCATTACTAACCTCGGTTAGCACTCCCATATTTAAGCTATGTGCGGTATCGCGGTATGCTTGGTAAGCATCATCATCTAATACAGAGAGCATTAATAGAATAGCATCGGCTTGGTAATAACGAGCTAGGTAGATTTGGTATGGGTCGACAATGAAGTCTTTACAGATAACAGGCTGTGTTACTTGCTCACGTACTTTATTGATATATTCTAAATCACCTTGAAAGTACTTCTCCTCAGTGAGTACTGAAATAGCAGATGCATAATTTTTATAAACGTTAGCAATTAACTCTAAATCAAAATCTTCACGGATCAGGCCCTTTGATGGTGATGCCTTTTTACATTCTAGAATAAATACACTGTGCTCTTGATCTAATGCTTGGTAAAAGTGACGGTCACTTTCCACCAAATCATCTTTAAAGGTAATTAAAGGCTGTTTCACTTTACGTGCTGCAACTGAGATTATTTTGTCATCAACAATTTTGCCTAAAATAGTATCTTGTAAACTTTGGTCGTTAAGCATTGCTTTGCTCCGCAAGTTGTTTGAGTAATGTAAGAGGTAAACCTGATTGCATGCTAGCTAATGCTATTTGCGTTCCTTGTTTAAAATTATCTGCTTTGCCATTTAAGACTAACAGGGCTGAGACATTAATCGCTACAGCGACTTGCTGTGCCTCAGTGCCTTTACCTTGTAATATTTGTTCAATAATGACTTTATTCTCTTCGGGTGTGCCACCAAAAATACTTTCAATAGGATAAGATTCAACACCAAAATCCTGTGGCATTAATGTGTATTCTTTTATTTCACCATTATGTAACTCGGCAACCTGTGTACTGCCATGTAAGGCAACTTCATCTAAGCCACTGCCATACACAACCATTACGCGTTTCATGCCCAATTGTTGATGGACTTTCGCAATCGGTAATAATAGCTCTGGCGCATAAACACCCATTAATTCAAAGTCAGGGCGAGCCGGGTTAACTAAGGGACCTAACACATTAAATATCGAGCGTGTTTTTAAAGTAGCTCTTACTGGTCCCGCAAAACGCATGCCTGCGTGGTAACTAGGTGCAAAAATAAAGCAAACATTTAAATCATCCAAGCATTGGCGCGCCGTTTGTGGTGACATTTCGAGGTTAATACCAAACGCAGCCAATAGGTCCGATGAGCCTGATTTGCTAGAAACGCTACGACTGCCATGCTTACATACTTTCACTCCGCAAGCGGCAGCAACAAAAGCACTGGCAGTCGAGATGTTGATGGTACCTAAACCATCACCACCGGTACCAACGATATCGGTAAAAGGGTAATCAGGACGAGGAAATACTTTAGCCTGTGCTAATAACGCTTTCGCTGCGCCAGTAATTTCAGTGGGTGTTTCACCTTTAATTTTTAATGCGGTGATCACTGACGATAATACGATTGGGTCAACCTGCCCTGATACAACTTGCTCAAAAAAGGTTTGGCTTTGTTGTTCGCTCAGTGACTGCCCTAAATAAAGTTGTTCTAAAATCGGGTGTACATCATATTGGCTCATTTAATTTTTCTCCGATTCAGTCAGTAAGTTAAGACTGTTTTCTAAAAGCTGTGCACCTTCGCAGGTTAAAATAGATTCTGGGTGAAATTGAAAACCGATCACCTTATCTTGTTGGTGATAAATAGACATACACATACCATTATATTCTGCCACAGTTTGCAAATTATCAGGTACGGTTGTACCCACTAGTGAATGGTAACGAGCAACGGATAAGGGTTGAGATAAACCTTGAAACATTTTATCTCCACAGTGCTGAATGAGAGACGACTTACCATGTTGTATTTCATCCGCTTGTCCAACGACACCACCATACTGCTCTATTAATGCTTGATGGCCTAAACATATACCTAAAATAGGCACTTGACCTTTACATAATGTGATTAAATCTATCATACAACCCGCTGCACTTGGCGTGCCAGGACCTGGTGATAAGACTAGGACCACTTCACCTACGCAGGCATCAATATGCGCTTTAATGTTCTCCGCACTTTGGTTATTGCGATAAATTTTAACCGGATAACCCGCTGCCTTGAACTGATCCACTAGGTTATAAGTAAAGGAGTCAAAGTTATCAAGAAAAAATAAGGTTGCTTTGGTTGCATTTTGATTGCTTTGAATAGTCATGGCCTTATTCTCCTTGCTCGTTGGCATCGTT